>Ga0160423_10001251_pt1 | contig 21303 bp, 13 predicted proteins | sample CRUFie14St8metaG_FD_108191 | JGI IMG/M metagenome (GOLD analysis project Ga0160423, IMG submission 108191) | Marine microbial communities from the Costa Rica Dome - CRUD Field 142mm St8 metaG | ecosystem: Environmental > Aquatic > Marine > Oceanic > Photic zone | place: Costa Rica: the Eastern... | reverse complement strand
GGATCCATCATCGTATCTTCTTCTGGTCCAGGGATGTATATCTCTGCTGAAACCACTGGAATGAGGATTAAGAGACTACCCAAAACCACCATCAGCAATGTCCGCATATCATTGTCTCACACGTTACAGTTCATGGGGATGTCGATTGAGAGTATAGATTTTTTATGGTTTAACAGATGAAATCCAATCCTCGATTATTGGTATTACGTCTGCTTCATGAGCGAATTGATTACTTGGTACTTCTACAACTTCTCCATTAGGAAGAATTTCTGCAATTTTTAGTGCATCGTCATGTGCATGCAAAGCATCTGATTTCGCAACGCAGATTGCTATTGGAGCAGTTACAGTTTCAAGATCTGACCAGATGGAGAACGCACGATTTGCTTTTGTTGATAATTTCAATCTGCGCATGTCCGCGTTTCTCATAGTTCGTGTGTAGCGTTTTTTCTGCCCAGGTTCTTTGACCTTCCACTTCATGTAAGGAATGGCAATCATTCTCATCATTGGAGGATAGAACCACCACGGCATACTCGTCATGAGTACCATCCACCATGGAAAGCGGAATTCTGCATTCGGAGCTAGCAAGAATGCTGAATTCACATCCAAATGTCCTTTCTTGATTCCTTCGATAACACATGTTGAACCAAGAGATGATGCAAACCAATCGCATTCAGAGGGATTGAGGTTTAAATTTCTAACAACTGCATCCATGTCTCTGGCATGATTTGGTATCGCATAATCAGATGATTTCTCTCTATGTCCTTCTGGACTTTTTGTGAAATTTTTCTCTCTTGTTTCAATGTAATGAACAGGGCGATGTTGAACCCATTCTGATAAAAGAGGTATCCATCCATCTACCACAGATGTCCATCCGGGAATGACAATAACTGGTCTTCTGTTTGCTGAATCTTGTTCTTTAGGAGTCCAGGAAAATACATTGAGACGCCAACCATCTGCACCCTCAATCATTCTACCCTCAAATTTCGCAAAAGTGGAACTGAGCGGGTCATCCATAGTATTCAGAATAGGTTCTAGCGAATCATGATGTCGCTCATTTAGCCTATTATCTCCCATCCTTTTGTTGTTTTGCGAATCCTTCCAGCCTTTTCATGCGATATTAGATGTGAGAGAGTTTGATCGACTTTTAGCATTGGATGAGCATCTGGTGTGTCAGAATATGCATGATTGGCTATTTCTTCAATATTATTCATACCTTGATTGAGTGCTTCAAGGACTCTAGCATGTCTTCCCTCTCTATGGGTAATGTAACGATTCAACAACTTATCAGGTCGATGTGTAAATGGTCCATGAGCGGGAAACAGCATTGATGATTCAAGAGCATTAATCCGCCTCAAACTTTCGATGTAATCATCCATATTTCCATCTGAGGATGGAACTAAAATCGTCCCAACCATTACAGCAAGGTCTCCGCTAATTACATACTGATCGCTTGCGAGACAAATATGGCCTGGACAATGCCCAGGTGTAATGTACACTTTCCAATCTTTATTGCCACTTGGTCCTTTCAGAGTTAGAATATCCCCATCTTTCAGTATTCTATTTGTATCAAAATTAGGAATTACTTCAAAAGTTTCCTTTGCACACCATATTGGAGCAGAGTACATTTTACGTATTAGAGATAAATCTCCAATGTGATCTTGGTGCTTATGTGTGAAGATAGTTGCTAGAATATTTCCGCCGTCCTCTACTACTGCTTTGATTCTTCTTTGGAGATATTCTAGTTCATGATCTGTTTTTGCCGCAGGATCGATCACTATTCTATCTCCTCCTCTTTCTCCCAAAATGAAGCAATTTGTATGAGTCGCAGGAGGTAGGGTTTGTGTTCGTATTGGTACACATTCTATTCCGGGTGCTAATTCGATTCGATGTTCTCCCGATGGTGGATCTGATGACAACTCATTGATTGCAGCGCTTATGTTCTGTTGATTATTCTTTAGTGACTCAGCAAAATCTCTCAATAAAGTCACTATTGGAGGGGCTGTAAGCATGTTTCCAGATTCCCATGTCTTGATTGCATCGTCAGCAGACATCCAAACTAGTTTGTCAAATTCACTTCCCACATCTAGTAATTCTGGGTCTGGGGAACCGGGTGGGATATGAGCATGCATAAATTTGTTACAGAATCGCAATGGTGCAAATGGCGGAGTTGTCCTAGTACCAATATGACTAATCATGTTACCAGATGCAGGTATTTGATTTGAATCAACAGCATTGATCCATCGATCTGGGTTTTCTATAATTGAATGTCTTAGTCTCATCGATACTCGTTCTACAGATGATTCGCCAATTGCCAATCCTACTTCTTCGGCTGTTTCTCTGAGGATAGCAGCCATAGTTCCCTTCCATTCCTTTTCCACATTTTCTAGTGATGCCAATTTGTTACCTGTATCATGATCAAAATCCTTTATTCCTCCTCCAGGTAGAGACCAGAAATCAGCGAATGCACGGAGTGTGGGAATCCTATGTGCTAGTAGGACCTCTACTCCATTTTTCCCATCTCTTGTTAACAAAATAGAAACAGATTGACGTGGTTTGGCAACTCTCCCTCTTGGAATATTGAGTCCTTTAGGCGCTTCGTCCATGCTCAACGTTTCCCTATGTTGGATATGAATCCGTGCTTATTCTTCATCATCTGAAATATGAGAAGGCTTCATTCCCCATTGAATCAAAATACCCAGTACTGCGATTAATCCTGCTAGTCTGAAAACGGTATGATACGACCACAATCCTACTCCTTCAACAGTTTCGGCCCAAATGAACGCCGCTATTATTGGTCCAATTATTCTGGAAAGTGCACCTAGACCTTCTTGGGCGCCCATCACTCTTCCTAGATCTAAATTTCCACCCCTAGCTTCGGTTGTAAGAAGAGTAGATTGGGTCGGTTGGAATAATCCATTACCTGCTGCAATAAATGCCATCGCTAGAAGAACCACAGAAATCGGAGTTGGGTTGAGGTACGGAACCCAACCTAGGCCGAATGCAGTGAGAAATATTCCTAAAACCATTAGATTTCTAACATCATATCTCTTAGTCAGAGGTCGAATTAAACCTCCTTGAACGATTACTCCAATTAATCCCACGAATGCAAATATGTATCCATTCATCCGTTCATCATATCCTAATCCTCCCTTTTCAACTGGCATCGCAGTGAATAAAATGAATGTAGTATGCATCATTGTGAATGCAAGAAGAAATGTAGCATTTACGAAAATCAATTTTCGAACAGTAGGATTGAGATCTCTTATGCCTACTAAATTATTGATGATCTTTTTCAAGCCCAAATCATTGCTGGCACCCGAATTCCTTTCTTCCTTTGGTAAACTTTCAGGCAACATTTTGATTGCTAAAACGAAAGATACTGCAGATAGAACCCCCGAAAATAAGCATGGAAGGAAGTATGGATGTGCTTCCCACCAATTGTTCGCAAAAGGCCCCCCGAAAGCGTTTGCAGGATCTGTGAGAACACCGCCGATAAATGGACCAATCATGAATCCTAAACCAAATGATGCCCCAATCATTCCCATCCTTGTTGGTAATTGTTCACTTGTGCTAATATCTCCAATGTATGCTTTAGTTACTGCTATGTTTCCATTTCCTGCTCCTGCAAGAAATCGGACAAGTAAAGCCATCCACAGGGCGGAGGCTAAACCAAACATTATGAGAAAAACTGTGTTTGCAACCAGTCCAAAAAGAAGAATCGGTCGACGCCCTATTTTATCTGACAATGCTCCTAGAATTGGTGTAAACAGAAATTGTCCGAGAGTGTAAGCAGCAAGAACAATTCCTACCCATCTGTCTCTAGATCCCGCATCTAAGAATCCATCCGCTTCTGCCAAATCTTGTATGAAATATGTTAAGAATGGGATTACTAAAGTGAACCCAATCATGTCGATTAAGACCACTAAGAAGAGGATTAAGAGGGGAGACCTCTCATTCTCACCACTCGACATAATTGTTCTTTTTCCTCTTGTCCTTTGAATGCACCTAGTATTTCGATGCGTGAACTTCATGTTCTACCTCTTTTACCCGATGCCATGGGACCTATTCTTCCACTAGCCCACACAACACCATCGGGAAGTCGCGCTTACACTTCTGAAATCCCCCAATTTGGTTTGGGTGTCTTTCTTGCCGATGGTTCAGATTGTAAACAAGCGGTACTCTGGGCACTAGCCTCTGGTTACCGACATATCGATACAGCGAGGGCATATGATAACGAAAAAGAAGTCGGTGAGGCAATTAGAGAATCTGGAATAGATAGATCTGAAATTTTTATCACCTCTAAATTACGTAGGTTCCATGCAGTTGGTCATGAAGAGACGGTTCGACGTTGCGAAGAAAGCCTGAAAAATCTTGGATTAGAATACATGGATTTGTTTTTAGTTCATGCACCTCCCAAAGATCCGTATCATAGGAAACCAACGTGGCAAGGAATGGAAGAATGTCTAGAAAATGGAATGGTGAAAGCGATTGGGGTGAGCAATTACGGTGCGCATCATCTTGATCAAATGCGTTCATATGCGCGATATCTTCCCTCTGTAAATCAGTTTGAGATACATCCGTGGTTGCAACGCCCTGGCCTCAGGGCAGCTACTGAAGCGATTGGAGCAATTCCTGAAGCATATTCGCCATTAGCACGAGGGAAAAAAATTGATGACCCTCGTCTTGGAAAAATAGCTAAAAAAATCGGAGTAACTCCAGCCCAAATCGCAATTAAATGGTGTCTCGACCAAGGATGTATCACTATTCCTAAATCAACAAATGAGAATAGAATCAATGAAAATTTAGCATCTCTAAATATTGATTTAACTGAAGTAATGTCAGAAATTAATGCTTTAGAGGAAAATTACGTTAGTGGTTGGGATCCTACCGCTGAACCCTGAGTGATATTATGGGATTTAGAGAACCGCAAACCATTGAGGAAGATTTAGAATTAATCTCTAGGGCTATTGAGATGGGTATAGATCCTTTTCCACCTAAGCGTGAGAAACGAAAATGGGGGAGAATTGCCCTTGCCTCATTCATGGTGATACTCGTTGTGTCTTGGACATCGCAGTTTCTGATGCGCTTTCTAGAGTAGCCCCTCCCGGATTCGAACCAGGGTCATGGCATCCAGAGTGCCATATGATGGACCACTACACTAAGGGGCTGTGAATTGAGCGAGAGTAGTCCTGTATATCAGAGCAGCGGCTATGATAGGAATTCAGCGTTTAGTGCATCTAGAGATTCTTTGCTAGGTCTTATTTCGCTATCATCTAAATCAAGCAAAGGAGTGTCTACTAAATCTAAATCTTCGTCTAAAGATGGTTTTTCTGAATTGAAATATAACAGCCCGGTAACATGTTTCCTATTTGTTTCAGCATCGTGTAATGCAGTTAATGCAGCCATAGAGTCTGATGGATCGTGTTCTTCTGAAATAGTTTCTAATCTAATTGTTGAACCGTCATGTAACGTAATATCTCTGAAGTGACCTTCAGGAACTTCTACTTCTTCCATTGGGTCAAAATGTGGTATGTAATCGGCCATGTGAAGTGTAACTTCGTTATCTTTTACATATCCGTATGATTTCATTGATTCATCGTTATTATTGAAAGTTACACATGGTGAGATTACGTCAATAAGTGCAAATCCCTTGTGCGACATTCCGGCTCTTATGATAGATGTTAATTGACGTCTAGATCCAGAGAATGAACGAGCAACAAATGTACATCCTAGATTGATTGCCAAAGCACATAGATCAATAGGTTGTATTTCATTCGTTGCACCCTTTCTTTTCTTTGATCCGACATCAGCAGTAGCAGAATATTGGCCTTTGGTAAGTCCGTAAACACCGTTGTTTTCAACGATGTATACCATATTCATATTTCTACGAATTGCATGGATAAGTTGACCTATTCCAATAGATGCAGAATCTCCATCTCCTGAAACACCTAGATAGAGAAGATCTTTGTTGATTGCATAGGCTCCAGTAGTAACTGAAGGCATTCGTCCATGGACTGTATTGAATCCATGTGATTGTCCTAAGTAATATGCAGGGGTTTTCGAAGAACATCCAATTCCAGACATCTTTGCAATGCGATGAGGCTCAACCCCGTTTTCCCATGCTGCAGTGATAATCACGTTTGATATCTGATCGTGACCACATCCTGGACACAACGATGAGGGGCCGCCTGTGTAACTATCCTTTGGTTGATTGATAACATTCAATTTCACTGCCCGTTCTCTTTTGCGTTCACTCATTCATTCACCTCCTTCAATTTTTCAGATATTAGGTTAGCATATATACGAGCCCGTGGAGGTAATCCATCGCTGTAAGCCACTGAATGAACATTAGTCACAATATCATTAGGGAGTTCTCTTCTCAGTATCCCATACAATTGTCCATCACGGTTTATCTCAAGTACGATGGTAGTTTTATGTCTTCTAATAAATTCTTCAACATCAGAATGGAATGGTAATGCTCTGACTCTACACTGATTGACATGGTGCCCCATTTCTAGAAGAATGTCATCAATTTCTTGGATGGAATTTTCCATGCTTCCTAAATATATTATTCCAATATCCGAATCTTCTTCTTCCCGCATCAGTGGTTCTGGTAATAAATCCCTAGAATTGTCAATTTTCTCTCTTAATCTAACCATTAAATTGCGATAATCATCTGGTTTTTCAGAATAAACTCCCATTGGGTTATGCCCTGTCCCTCTGTAAAGTATTGGATCCATACCTGAACCTGGCAGTGTTCGATAAGGAATGCCATCTCCATCAATATCCAAATATCTGCCAAAGGTTTCGAATGCTTCAAACACCTCTTTTTCTCTCACTACCTTTCCTCTATCCATTGGTTTATCTGGGTATTCAAATCCAGAACATGCCCATTTATTCATTCCAAGGTCTAAGTCACTTAAACCAAAAATTGGAGTTTGAAACCGTTCTGCACAGTCAAATGCAACCCAACCAAATTCAAAACATTCTTCCACGGTTCCAGGAATCAATACAATGTGTTGTGTATCTCCATGACTCCCTTCGTACAACATACTAATATCCGATTGTTGAGTTCTAGTGGGAAGACCTGTAGAGGGCCCCACTCTATTTACATCCCAGAATACAGACGGGACTTCGGCAAAATAAGCCAATCCAATGAATTCCTGCATTAAGGAAATTCCTGGGCCCGAGGTTGCTGTCATACCTCTTCCGCCAGCCCAACCAGCTCCTAATACCATTCCAGCAGCTGCAAGTTCATCTTCGGCCTGAATAACTGCAAGATTGGTTTTTCCATCTTCATCCGTTCTTAATCGAGGAATATACGCAATTATTCCTTCAGCAACTGAAGAAGAAGGAGTAATAGGGTACCATGCTAACATCTGACAGCCACCATAGATAGATCCTAAGGCGACAGCTTCGTTTCCTTCAATGAAGAATTGCTTGGTTCTTCGTTCTCTTTTTTCAACGATGTAGGGGTCCTTTTTCTCTAAATTCTCAGTGCAATAATCTCTCCCTGTTTGCAACGCTTCAATGTTCAATTCTATTGCTGAGGATTTTCCTTTGAATTGTTTTGACACAGCATTTTCTAAGCATTTTTGATCTATGCCCAGCAACTCAGCAACAACACCTACATAGATGATATTTGTAACCAATTTAGCCAGCTTAGGGTTAATTTTTCGCGCCATTGAGGTCATAGGTACTGGATATGATATGATGTCTTCACGTTCAACGGTTTTCTTTTTTGTATCACTATTCCAAATTATAACAGATCCAGGTTCTAGGGCCTCTATGTCTTCTTCCCATGTTGCCGGATTAACAAGAATTTGGATATGAGTTCTATCTCCAGGAGCTTGGTATCCTTTTTCAGATAGTCGAAGAATATACCAAGTAGGTAATCCAGAGATATTTGAAGGAAAGAGATTTTTTCCGCTGACTGGGACCCCCATTTCAAATAGTGAATCAAGGAGGATAAGATTCGCTGACTGTGAACCAGTCCCATTCGCTGTTGCGATGTTTAGAGTGAAATCATTGACGATGTTATCCATTCGGTTACAACCCGCCTATTCGTGTCGGTGCAAGCGGGCCTATAACTTAGCCTTTAGGCCTTGATGGACAAATTATGCTGTTGTAAAAGTAATTTCTATCCGTTGCCGTTTTGAAGGTCCAATGGTTCGGGAAGCATATGCCGACTCCACAGGAAGTCAAGGATGCTTGGAAAAATGCAAAGGAGTCTATCGATTCTGGAGATCATGAAGCCGCGTTAAGTAGTCTAAGAAATGTTTGGAGTTCTCATCCTAAGGATGCAGATGTACATCAGACTTGGAGTTTGGTTGCAGATGCAGAAGGAATCAAAGCATCTTCTACCGGTAAACCAGGTGACTATCGTAAATCAATAAAACACTATGAGAAGGCATTAGATAAAGGTGCAGGAAAAGAAGTCCGTCGTAGAATGAACCGTCTTAGAACCGAGATGGATGAGCGTGGAATAGGAATGGGTGGATTTAGACTAGTTGATGATGGCGCCCCTACTATCTATGGGATATTTGCAATTGTTGTGGTTGGAATGTTATTGCTCGTATCCCTTCGATATACCGATGAAGGTTTGAACCTCTCTTCATTATTCAATAATGATGAGGAAATAGATCAGAATGATTTTTCAGGTACAGATACGGCTCAGCTAACAATTTCTTATGTCCCTCAAGGAACTTCTACTCAGGAAACGGTAATTGTCATGCTCTCATTAGACAGAGATGCAGCTCCTAATCACGTTGATAATTTCGTTAAACTAGCTCAAAGAGGAGATTACGATGATACTCCTTTTCACAGAGTAATTGATGACTTCATGATTCAGGGTGGAGATTTCACTAATGGAGATGGAACTGGCGGTCATGCTGCAGAATTCTATGGTTACTGTGATGGTACTGAAACCGCAGTAGAATGTTCAAATCCGACTAGTTTCACTCTTCCTGACGAAGCAGACAATGGGCTCTTGCATCAGCCATGTACTATTTCCATGGCAAAGACCAGCCAACCGAATACTGGTGGGAGTCAATTCTTCCTTATTCCTGAAGATAGTACTCCTGATTGGTTAGATGGTCAACATACCGTATTTGGAGAAATAACAAGCGGATGTTCATTCGTTACTAGTATTAGTGAAGTCGAGACAGGAGGCCAGCAAGGCTCTACACCTACCAATCCAGTCACCTTAGTCAGCGTTGTAATTTCTTGAGTCAGGTTGATGGACGATACATTATTCCATAGGAGTTGTGAGTGTTATGAGTTCCTCCGATCCATTCGACTCAATCAGAGAATTTGAGACTAGTTCTGGCAACTATGCGTCCTATGCTTCACTTCATGCATTAGAAGAAAGTGAAAATATTGTTTTATCTTCATTGCCGTATAGCATTCGAATTTTATTAGAAGCGGCATTAAGAAAATGTGATGGATTTTTGGTTACCGAAGAAGATGTAAAGAGAATTGCTTCTTGGAGTCCAACTCAGTCTCCAGCAGAAATTCCGTTTATGCCCAGTAGAGTAATTTTACAAGATTTTACTGGTGTTCCTGCAGTTGTCGACATTGCTGCATTGAGAGATGCAATGGTGGCTTTAGGAGGAGATCCTTCGAAAGTAAACCCACAAGTTCCTGTAGATTTGGTAATTGATCATAGCGTTCAAGTTGACATTTCAGGTTTATTTCCCGATGCTGAGGATAGAAATTTAGAGATTGAATATCATCGTAATATGGAACGATATCAATTCTTGAAGTGGGGTCAACAGTCTCTTAATAATTTCCGAGCAGTACCTCCTGGACGGGGTATTGTTCATCAAGTGAATTTGGAATGGATAGCGAATGTTGCTCGTGAAGAATCAGGAATGTGGTTGATGGATTCTTTAGTAGGAACTGATAGTCATACCACGATGATCAATGGATTGGGAGTTTTAGGTTGGGGCGTTGGTGGAATTGAAGCAGAAGCAGTAATGCTTGGGCAGCCAATTTACATGTTACTTCCAGAAGTAGTTGGCTTTGAATTGAAAGGTGAACTTCGAGCAGGAGTTACTGCTACTGATATGACTCTAAGGATTGTAGAAATGTTGAGAGAACATGGAGTTGTAGGAAAATTTGTAGAATTTTATGGAGTAGGATTAGCCAATCTTTCTCTTCCCGATAGGGCTACAATCGCAAATATGGCTCCTGAATACGGTGCCACTTGCGGCTTCTTTCCAGTCGATGAAGTGACATTAGAATACATGCGATTATCGGGAAGAGATGAGAACCATATTGTTGATGTAAAGAATTATTTGGAATCACAGGGAATGTTTTGGACACCTGAATCTCTTACTCCTGAATTCACCTCAACATTAAGTCTCAATCTATCAGATGTTGATCCAGCATTAGCTGGTCCTAAGAGGCCTCAAGATAGAGTTAATCTTTCTTCGATGAAATCTCATTGGCGTGAAAGTTTGAATGCAGAAATTGGTCACCAAGGACATGGAGTAGATATCTCAGAAACAGATCGTTCTGTCGATGTATCTGCTCCCGATGGTTCTAATTTTGAATTACAACATGGTGATGTGGTCATAGCAGCCATTACTTCTTGCACAAACACTTCCAATCCAAGTGTCATGATGGCAGCTGGTTTGTTGGCTAGAAATGCAAAATTAAGAGGTTTGAAGGTTAAACCTTGGGTTAAACCAAGTCTTGCTCCGGGAAGTAGAGTTGTTACTGAATATTATGACGCTGCCGGACTTTCTGATGATCTTTCTGACATGGGCTTCAATGTTGTTGGATATGGTTGTACTACATGTATCGGAAATTCAGGTCCTCTTGATGATCATATTGAATCTGGTATCGATGAAGGTGATTTGATTGTGGGGTCAGTGATTTCTGGAAATAGAAACTTTGAGGGGCGTGTTCACCAGAAGGTAAAGGCGAATTATCTTGCAAGTCCTCCTCTTGTTGTTGCTTACGCACTTGCAGGAACGTTAGATATCGATTTTGAAAATGATCCGATTGGAATAGACTCAGACGGAGTTCCTGTAATGTTATCTGAAATTTGGCCAAGTGATGCAGAGATTAGTGCATCTGTTGCCTCATCTATTTCTCCTCAAATGTTTAGAGAACGTTATGCTGATATCATGCAAGAACCACGTTGGGATTCTATTGAGAGTTCCTCTTCACCCTTATACCCTTGGAAAGAAGATTCTACATATGTTCGTTTACCATCGTTTTTTGAAGGAATTGAACCAAGTCCTTCACCTATCAAACCAGTAAAAGGGGCTCATGTTTTATTGAAACTTGGAGATTCAGTTACAACAGATCACATTAGTCCTGCAGGAGCCTTCCCTAAGTCTGGACCTGCAGGACAATATCTCATTTCTAATGGGGTTGAACCTCGTGATTTCAATTCTTTTGGTAGCAGACGAGGCAATCATGAAGTAATGATGCGAGGAACATTTGCAAATGTTAGAATAAGAAACCAAGTTGCGCCTGGAACTGAAGGGGGATTTACCACTCATTTCCCATCAGGAGAAGTTACTTCAATATTCGATGCAAGTATGAGGTATCAGGAAGAAGGTGTTCCGTTAGTAGTTCTTGCTGGCTCCCAATATGGGACTGGAAGTAGTCGCGATTGGGCTGCAAAAGGAACCCTACTTTTGGGTATCAAAGCCGTAATTGCAACCTCATTTGAACGAATTCATAGAAGCAACCTTGTTGGTATGGGCGTCTTGCCTTTGACATTCAAAGATGGAGAATCAGCAGAAAGTCTTGGATTAGATGGTTCTGAGACATACGATATCCCCGCAAGTGCTGATTTGATTCCCTTAAGCTCTATTCAGGTAACTGCAAATAAGTTAGATGGGAGAACCATAGTTTTCGATGCAGTGGTTAGATTAGACACCCCAGTCGAGGTCGAATATTATCGAAATGGTGGGATTCTTCAAACGGTTCTCAGAAACCTTGCATCTAACTGATTATTAATTTGCGCCGGATAATGCATTGTCCCAATGCGCTTTGATTTCGTCTAATGTTGCTTGATCATTGTAGGCTCCAAAAGAACCAACTTGTCTATGGATTTCATGGCCAAGTATGTCTACAAAAACCACAGTTCCGGGTGCATCAATTCCCATTTCAGAAGCGAAATTATCTGACGGGTCAACCCTGGAGAATGTATATTCTAATGTTTGATTTATATCTTTATTGTCGTCATATTCGTCTACGCTATCCTTCCACATGCTCAAAGAGATTCCATTTGGTTCTTCATCGATATCAGTTGAGACCACCAAAACCTCGATTCCGGGGACACTAAGATTCAGATTGTGCATATTATTGTGACAAGGGGTTCCGCACCATTGAGCTGAGAACACTATCACATATGCTTGATTTTGGTAATCACTTGTCGATACTGGTTCATTATCAGTTAGAACAGTAAATTCGGGTATTTTTTCTGAATCATTAGAATCACCGGTACATCCTGCCAGAGGAGCAAGTAGAATCAGAATGGCCATTAACCATCTTTGCATCATGACTCCCGTATTCATCTCTATGACTTAGATATTCGTTCCTAAAGAGCAAATTTTCCGTTTTATTCATGAATTTGGTCAATTCCTGACGATACATGCGTAAGATGTTAATGTGGGCAATTTGTTTGATTCTCCTTCTAGCCATACCGTCTGTAAGTGGAGAAGAAACTAATGATATGGATGATTTTACAGAAGAAAATGGAGATGACGATTGTCCCGGGATATGGGGTAATTCGACCACTGATAGATTAGGCTGCATCGATTCTGATGGAGATGGATATAGTGACCCTGATGCGAATTGGACTGTAAGGGATGGAGCAGATGCTTTTCCATTGAGGAATGATTCTTGGCTAGATTTTGATCAAGACGGATTTCCTAATCACTTTGGATTAGAAGATTCTGACGATTGCCCATATACTCCCGGTCAATCTAAGGTAATTCTCAAAGGATGTTCTGATATTGATCGAGATTATGTTCCTGATTTATATGACGATGATGCCGATGGTGATGGAATTAGGAATGAAATGGAAAGAGCCGCATCAACAGGTTTGAATTTGTTTGATCCATTCAGTGCGGATTCTACCCCCAGCGATGTAGATTTTGATACAATTCCTGATGTCTTAGACGATGATAATGACAATGATGGATGGCCAGATGATATTGAGATAGAAAGAAATTCAAATCATTTAGATTCGAAAAAAACACCTTTAAATCAGTATTTTGGAATACAAACAGGGGTCATGTATCATGGTGGATTGACATTTGATGATGTTTATGATGAAGGCGAAATTGAACTATCTTTGAGTTGGTTTATTTCGGTACTAACTGGCGAATTGGTTATCCCCATTGCTCTTATCCCTGTCTATGTATTCTTTTTCGTTATTCGTCATAGAAGGTTCGATACAATCAACACACTAATTGAAATTGAAAATGATTTTACTCGTCTGAGCGAACTTGAAGCAGAAGTAAATCAATTGGTTAGAAAAAGAAGATTGAAAGTATACCATGGGTTAGTTTTGAGGAATACTATAGAATTGAGAGAGAACATCTTAAGTTCTAGAGTTGGAAAAGACGAATCAGAGTGAAATTTTCTCATCAGCATCAACTAAATCAGACAAGAATTTCTCTACTGCCTTGTTGTTTACCTTTGGGTGAGATGCGGTAAAACGTATTACTAGTTGATTATCTAAAATTGAATCGAGAACCATACTTTTAGCATGTTCTTCAAGATGATTTCTTGCCATTCTTACTCTATGATTCCCTTGTTCAACTGTTTCATTTAGCCGAGGTGAAAATCGAATACATACATTCGAGAAAGAATAGGAAATAAGAGTTAATTTTGGATGATTGTTAACTAAATTTGATAGGTGTTTTGATACCGATATGCATGAGTCAACTCGTTCCCCTAATCCCTTTTTCCCAAGTTCTATCCATGAAAGCCACAATTTCAATGCATCTGCTCTTCTGCCGCATTGAGGAGAAATTCTCCCAAGACTTAAGTCTCTATTCGGATCGTCAAACAGATAATCTCCTTTGTATGTATGAGACATTGTACGAGAAAGAATCGACTCGTCATTTACTAAGAACGCGGAGCATACCATGGAAGAACCAATCATTTTGTGAGCATCAAAAGCAAATGAATCTGCTTTTTCTATTCCGTTTAGAAGATCACTATGTCTATCCGAGAAAAGTGCTGCTCCTCCCCAAGCTGCATCAACATGGTGCCAAATTCCATGTTTTTGAGCAATTTCAGAAATAGCATTTAGATCGTCAAAGGAGCCCCTAACTGTAGTTCCAGCGGTAGAGAGAATTATGAAAGGAAGATTTCCATCTTCTTTTTCTTGAATTATTGCCGAATCTAGTGCTAGTGTGTCCATTTGTCCGTTAATACAAGGAATTCTAATCAACGCATTAGTGCCAATCCCAATCATATTGGCAGCTGCATCAACAGAATAATGCGCCTCAGCAGAAGCAAATGCACGAAGGTTCTGGCCACTTAATCCTGTTACTGATGAACCGGGCAAAGCATCTTCTCGAGCACACAAAAATCCGATTTCGTTACTATTCGATCCCCCTGTGGTGAAAATACCATAACCAGGAAAACCTGCTAAATCAGAAATCGCTTTGATCATTTCAGTTTCGATTATTGTTGCAGATGGGGCTACTGCAAAAGAATGCATAGTAGTATTACGAATATCTGAAAGAAGAGATGCTACAATTGATGATGGCTCAGATGGCCCCCAGAATGCACGAACAAATCCCGGATGTCCAGTATTGACTGAAGTATCGAAATATGCCTCAATTGCTCTAACCACTGCATCAATTCCACCAGGTTCGTCGAGTGTGAAAGGCATCAAACGTGATTTAATTTCGTCGTAATCTAATCCTGAATGCAGTGGCGCAGTGGTCCGAAAATCTTGAATAATTTTCAGAAGGAGCTGCTCCAACTCCTCTGGGTTCATACCTCTCCGACTCCTTTGAACTTCATTTAGATGTGCATTCAAATTAATTGTTTATTTAACGCCATAACATGTTATGATTATTCGATTGTTTGAAAGACCTCGCTCTACCCATAACATCAGATGCGTCTAGATGGGCCTGTCCGGTTTCGGTTCCGTGATCTTGAAGCTGATATCGAGGTTTTGATTGAAGGAGACGCAGCGTGGGTCGAAAATATGCGTGAAGAATTAGGTATTTCTGGAGATGGTCCTGGTTATACTGTGCCCATTCATGGCACTTTCAGAAATAATAAGGAAGAGACGATTTCCTCTGCTAATCGTTCGAGAGCAGATGCGAGAGGAGGTCCACCTCAACGTCCAGGCCCTGCTCCTGATCCATCAAGAATTCCTGAATCAATAAGAGATATTGGTAATTTAGATATTGAATCTGAATTCGATAAATTAGGCGTCACATTAAGTCCAATTCCTTCTGCTGAAGAATTGAAGACTGCACTGTTGGAATTAGAGCCTTTTGAACCATTAGAAGAGGCTAGTACTGAACTGGCATTAGAAGAAAGAGTTCTACAAGCATTAATGGAAATTATTGTGAGGACTCACGGATGGCCCAGTATTAGCGAATCTATACTGTTTGAAGTTCTAGGTAGTCGTTTTTCAATGGATTCGAAAGCATTTGGTAAGTGGTTGAGAAGACTGTGGAAACAGGGTCGAGTAGAGAGAATATTTGGATCAGACGGCGAAGATGCATATGCTCCCTTCCCATTTTGGTTAGAAAAAGAGTAATAAGATCTAGTCGATTTTCATAACTGTAAAAACGTTGCACTGATACTTACTTGCAATCTTGAGGAGGAATCATGACCCCATAACCCTCAATAAGAGTCGGTTGAGTGGGAATGTCATGATGTCCCCAGCGAACGCCTTGAATCAACCAAAGTCTACTCGACGCATATCATTACTGTTGGTATCTTTGATGCTAAGTTCAGTATTGGTCAGCCTTGTACCTACTGTGCTTGCTTCTCACGAGAAGACTTACCATACAACACGGAATCCAACAACTATTGCTGTCGGTGATTTAGATTGTGACGGTGATGAAGATATAGTCACCGGAAGTGAAATGGGTAATTTCTTAACAATCTTGTACAATGATAATGGGGATTTTTCAGAGCGACAAGATGTATGGACAGTGAACAACAATTCACGTAGAGCCGGTTTTGATGACATTGCTGATTCTTCCGAGGTTGAGATTGGAGATATCGATGGGGATAATAGTCCAGATATAATTTACTTCCAAGGTAACATCAGAACTGTTAACGGACCAGGTGTAATGGGTAATCTAACAGTTATTTACGGGGATTGTTCTGGAGGATGGACAGAATCAAGTCCCATTACTATTTCGCCTTACATGATTGGAATTGATGTCGCTGATGTCGACGGTGATGGAAATGATGACATTGTTTCCCTAACTCTAGATTACAGTATTGTAAACATGCAATTGGCAATTTACCGTGGACCAGACCCTACTCAAGTAACAAATCAAGCAACTACTACAATGCCTCTCGGAGGCGCAACAGGAGCATATTACTACGATTTCACTCTAGGCTCATATGGTGAAACCGTTGCAGGTGGGGGAATTGGCGGTGGACTTGGAGATTGTGAAGATCTCGATGCCTGGTTGATGACCTCTCCTCCGTACAACGGTCCTCAATCAGGATTCGATCCTGGCAACTGGGATAACGTGACAACAATTGAGTATGATTGTACTGCTAACACATTCCACAACCCTAATACTAGTCCAAATAATGTTCATAAATTTGCAATGGGTACTACTAACGATGGATATCTTGATGTCGCAGATACCGATGGTGATGGACATGTTGACTTGGTTGCAATGACTGATGGTTGGGATCAGAATGTTACATATGCAACAAAGAATGGTGCTAATTGGGTTACAGGAAACTATGCATACATTGGTAATGCTGTGGGGTCCTCTGTTTCCATAGAAGATATCAATCAAGATGGACATGTTGATTTTGTAGTTCCAAGTTTGTTTACTATCACTTCGATTACCTCTACTGCTTTGGGTAACACTACCCTTCTATCAACAGATAACCTACAGGATCAAAACACTGTTCAGATTATTTTGTCGGATGGCTCTGGAGGATGGGAAAGCCCACAATCCTTTGACGTAGGCCGTAGACCGACTATGGCTGTCGTTGGACAGCTAGCTGGCGGAAGCGGTAGCGCATTGGATATCGCGGTAGGACAAAGAGATTACACCTTTAGTTACACTGATGGAAGTTTGTGGATTGACTCTAAAGGATGGGCTGGATCCGTTGATTCAGTTACCATTGTTGAGTTAGATAACCAAGATGTAGGAATTACAGGGCTATCAGTGTCTCCCGCAGCATACAATCCATTTACGCAGAGTGGCCAACTCGGTGAAGGAACTAGAAACGTAAATGTCACAGTTCGTAACACTGGACTTCAGACGGTAAGTGGTTCGGCAGATGTTGAAGTAAAGGTTCGAGATATTCTTTCAGGAACTGATACTGTTGTATATTCCAATGATTTTGATGGAAATATAGACAGTTCAAATTGTTCAGGATGTTCCCTTGATTCTACATCTTACACAGGTGAATGGGGTTCAGGAAGCTCTTGGCATGTAGAATCCGCATCTAATAGTTCAAACAAGGCAGATACCCAGTTTGAAGCCCATGATAATCCAACTGGATTTATGTGGGCAGGTCTTAGATATGCTAATTCTTCAGATGGAGGCGCTCTTGAAACAGGTTATGTCAATAATATGGATGAAGCCTTCTTCATCGAGAATGTCGATCTAACCAATTCTGATACTGCTGCTTTGGATATTGATATGCTGTGTGCTGTTGGTTATTCTATGGTCTATTACAGTTCCACTGGTATCGCAAACAGAGTATTGTATGACGATGTATGTACCATCGATGTTTGGTCCGAAGCAGATGGTTGGGACACAATCAATTACATGGGTGGTCATGATAATGATAGAATTCTGTATATTCAAAACGGGTATGCACCTGAAAGGGCAGTTAACAATAACCGTTACTTTGCAGGTACAATTTATGATTGGAATAATTACACTGGAGAAGATGCAATTGATCTAACTCCATGGGCTGGAGAAATCATTGATCTTCGATTCAGATTCCGTTCTGGTTTCGAGGGTAGTGTCGGAAGTCTTGATGAAGTAAATCAGACGCAGTGGGATGGTTTCGCATTCGATAATATTTCGATCCGAAAGACTGTATCATCATTCGGGGCAAATCCTCAGGTTTCTTCTCAGACTTTGACTCTGAACAATTTCGCTCCAGGAGACGAAGAAGTTGTTACCCTAACTTCGAATTTTATCAATGGTTCAACATACTTAATCGAGGCAAATATTCTGTCTACTTCCGGATTTACGAACGGAGATGTCACAAATGATGATTCTAAATTCTCGACTTTGGTTTCCAATTTATTCGATCCTGCGACCTCTGAGATTACGTCATTAGAGAAGGGTGCATTGTATGCTGCTGATACTTATCCAATCGATGTTAAAGTAGAGAATCGTGGAAATACTGTTACAGATTTCGACGTTGTTGCTAAAGTCTACACCGCTCAGAGTACTGAACTTTTGAGCGAGGACTTTGAGACAGGTTCTGGTGGATTCCAATTTGGTGATGATGGAGATAATTTCGGTGTTGTAATTGATGACACTGCTCCATCTGTTCAGAATTCATTGGTTCCACAGAACAGACCCGTATTCCAAGGAGGAGCCTACTGGTTCGGAGGTCCAGATGATGGATATGGTACTGATTGGAATGAAACACTGAACCTTGCAACCATTGATTTAACGAACATGCAAGGTGATTTTGCCTACATGAATTTCGATTATTTTGCTGAGATGGAAGTTCTAGAAGATGCTGATGGAAACGTAGTCGGATGGACTGCAGAAACAGGACTCGAGGCCGAATGGCGTCAAGGTAGTAGTATCTACAACGGACGAATTTATGGTTCTTGGAATGACGTCAATGAAAATGGAGTTCTAAATAACCAAACTTGTGAAGACTACGAAGGAGATGGCTTCTTGGATGAGATTGAAACTTTCGGCGATCGTTCTGACGATGGAAATTACGTTGTTTGGTTTGATTCTGAAGGATTGAAGAAGTCTGTTACTCTTGATTTGACCCACGTCTATCTCTTGAATACCACAAGCGCAGACAGTAGCCAATGGAGAAGAGAATGTGCTACTTTTGCAGGCTATGAGGTTGATTTCACATGGCGATTCCAGTCAGACCCTAATGCTGCTGATGGTAGTAATGGTCTAGCAGGTTTCGGAATGGACAATATTTCTGTTACAGAATTTACATTCGTTCCCGATGCAGAATATACCACATCTGTTACTGGTCTCGACTCTCAAGAAGAACAGATAGTTACTGTTGGAAATCACGCTTTCACTCAAGGTATCTACAGAGTAGACGCAATTAGTGTATTCGACAATACTACTCAGGGAACTGCATGGTATGGTTTTGATGAACTACTTCTCTCGAACAACCTTACTCGAATAGTCTTCAATGTTGCATCTGTAGATGTGGTATTGAGGGCGCCCGATGTCTTGTCTTGTGTTGAGGAATCCATTTCCTGTAGTTATCCAATAGACACAGTAAGAGGACATGATTTCCATATTGAGATGAATAATGGTGTTCTTGCTGGAGATTACAATATTAAGATGGATATTGTTGACATGTCAACTGGCAATAGCGTCCCAGGAGCTCCATTTACTTCTGTTGACAATCTAATCTCATTAGAACCTCAGCAGGCCGCAAATACTTCTTGGATTAATGCGTATAATGATTGGGAAGATGGTAAGACATACAATATAACGTTCTATGCCGAATTAGCAGATGGAACTCCTTCTGGGAATACCCATTTCTATCACATTACTTTCGAGGAGGAAATAGACGTGGCAATTTTATCTGGTCCAACTGATCAAAACCGCCTAAAGACGGTCCGAGAAGATCTTCAGGCCATGGGAATGACTTACACTCAGTTCAAGCCTGACGATTGGTCCACATATGCTACCGATGATTGGCTCACTCATTATGACAAAGTTTTGTTGCCTTGGCAGACTGAAAACAATGTTCTCAATGGACAATATTACAGTCAGCTAGATACTAGTTACAACGGAAACCCATCCGTAAAGGATACTCTCTTGACCTTCATGAACAGTGGTGGAACAGTTCAGATGCATCTTGGTCCATATTCAGATGGGCCACATAACGCCTATCTGAATAACAAGTTACCATTTGGAATTGATGTAGTTGATAGAGACACATCCCAAGCTCCAGCAGTCACATGGAATGATATGACTATCCTTGATGCATACCATCCAATTATGGAAAATGTCGCTCCCAGCTCATTTGTAGGAGTAAATAGCGGAAACTTTGTTTCTCAGGCAATAATCAATATTGGTCAGACCGGAAATGAGCAAATGCCTTACGTTTGTGGTGGTGAAATCAATCAACCTCGGCCTGGATTCAATACTGCATTCCATACCCTGATTGAAGGACCAGATCCAGACATGTCTCTGTTGGCAACATGTGGATATGGTGCAGGTGGATTAATTGTTACAACCATTGATGTTGAGAACCCATCAGTTACCAATTCATTTGGTGATTCAACTTTCCCAATTTTGAGTAACATATTAGCTCATCATGTGTCACCATATTCCTCTTCGTTTGGTTACGATACAAATGGACCCGATGGTTGGAATATGTTGATCAACGGCGAAGTTCCTGATTGGGAAATTCAAACATGGGATTACAGTAAGATGTACCTTAAGAGTAACGCAGAGTTAACATTCTCTTTTGAGTCTACTTTGACCGATCTTGATGCTAATTGGGAAATTAAGTCAGGTGATTCATTCGCTGTAACGAAGTGGGATGGAGAGACTAACTTGCCAGCAGGTGAAATTGACCATACGGGCGATGACACACACACCACAACATTCTGTGTGTTAGATACCTCTTCCTCTACAAATTGTAAAACAGATGCAACCTGGATTGTTACACTTTTCTTACATGATGATGATGGACATGTCCGCAAAGCATCTATTGAACTTGTAACCAATGATGTACAAGCAGATGCAGAACGCCCTGTCGCGCACGCATCTGTCGTAGATCGTCTAGATACTGCTGATTATATCACGCAATTAGATGATTACGAAGTAAACGGAGTTCAATGGATGTTCTATAGAATTTCATGTCCAGGTAAGAGTACAGATCCTTGTGAGAGGCGTGTTTATTTCGATGCAG
>Ga0160423_10001250_pt1 | contig 21314 bp, 19 predicted proteins | sample CRUFie14St8metaG_FD_108191 | JGI IMG/M metagenome (GOLD analysis project Ga0160423, IMG submission 108191) | Marine microbial communities from the Costa Rica Dome - CRUD Field 142mm St8 metaG | ecosystem: Environmental > Aquatic > Marine > Oceanic > Photic zone | place: Costa Rica: the Eastern... | reverse complement strand
TACCTCTATCTGGAGCGGCGGTTCAATCTGGGGGTGCGTCTCTTTGGGAGTTTCTCTTTCATGGTTGCGCACGTCGGTCGTATTGCGATCGTGCTGTATCTTCCTGCGGTGGCGTTAGCAGCAGTTTCCAACATCAATATTTATGCTGCTATTATCATTATCGGGATCCTTTGTGTGATCTACACCGTGATGGGAGGGATTGAGGCAGTGGTGTGGACCGACGCGATACAGGCGGTGGTCCTACTGGGCGGTGCGATCCTCTGCTTTATTCTTGTTGTTGTCCGCCTCGATGGGGGATTCGATGAGCTGTTCTCGATCGCTCATGCGGATTCCAAGCTCTTACAGAATCTGACCTTCGGCTGGAATATCAAGGATGGTACAACAGCAGGGATTATCATATTCCTAGCCTTTGGTTTTAATTCTCTGAACCAGTATACATCCGGTCAGGACGTCGTACAGCGCTATGTGACAACCAAGGATATTGGTGGGGCCCGCAAGTCGCTTTGGACCACGATGTGGATGTCGGTCTGCTTTTCTATTGTCTTTTTTCTGCTCGGGACTGCGCTGTACGCCTTCTACAAGACGCAGCCGGAACTGCTGAATCCAGCAATGGCAAAGTCAGATGGAATCCTCCCGTTTTTCATCATGCAGCAGCTCCCGGTAGGAGTGGCCGGACTCATTATCGCAGCAGTCTTCGCTGCTTCCCAGTCCTCGATCTCCAGCTCGCTGAACAGTATTGCGACGGCGTGGACCAAGGATGTGGATAGTCGCCTGCTTCGGCCGAAGGCTACGGATAAGGATTACCTTAATGCCGCGAAGTGGGTTGTTGTCGTCGTTGGAATTCTTGGCATTGGTGGGGCGGCGCTCGTGGCACTCGCGAATATCGAAAATGCCTTCAAGTCTTTCATGTCAATAGTCGGTTTGGCGAGTGGGTCTCTGGGCGGATTATTTGCGTTGGGAATTTTCACCAAGCGCGGGAATGGAAATGGAGCGATGGTGGGGGCGGTGGTTGGAATAGCCGCCGTAGCCATTATCAAGTTTGGAGGGTTCCCTGTCACCGGAATCCTGAATGGCTTTATCGGGTTCTTCTCCTGTCTGGTAGTGGGCTATCTCGTCAGTCTCGCTACGGGAGGAGGTGCCGAGCAGGGTGAGGAGCTGTCCATACACGGGAAGTCACAGACGTAGATTGCAGAGACCTTTAATGGCGACTCAGGACTTGAGGGATTGATGAAGGGCTATCAAAAGGAGGAGCTTGGCGAGCTCGCTTCGTTTTACCGGGCGGGCTTGCTGGATAACACCTTGCCGTTCTGGTTGCCGCGCGTTCTCGATGAGGAGCATGGAGGCTATCTGACTATGCGGGAACGCGATGGCGCCCTGCTCGATGATGATAAGCCGGTCTGGTTTCAAGGGCGGTTCTCATGGTTGTTGTCTACGCTGCATCGCACAGTGGAGCCGCGACTGGAATGGCTCGAGGCAGCACGAAGCGGTGTCGAGTTCCTGCGGGATCATTGTTTCGATGATGATGACCGGATGTTTTTCCTGGTCAGTCGGGAAGGAAAGCCGCTGCGCAAGAGGCGTTACTTTTTCTCCGAGGCCTTCGCGGTGATGGCTCTCGCCTCCTATGGAGCGGCCGCAGGGTGCGAAGAGTCGGCAGAGCAGGCACGGCAGTTGTTTCGCCTGTGTCTGGAGTATATTGAGGGTCGCCTTCCAACCGGAGAAGCAAAGTGGAGCGAAGAGCGGTCGACCCATTCCATCGGGGTCCCCATGATTTTCCTGCATGTCGCCCAGCAGCTTGTTGAGGCGGTGGGTGATGAGCTTGCAGAGGAAGTGATCGATGAGTTCATCGGGGAGATCCGCCTGTTCGTTGACGACGAGAGGGCATGTGTTTTCGAGCAGGTGGGGTCGGATGGTTCATTCAATAATCACGTGGATGGACGAGTGCTCAATCCCGGGCACGCTATTGAGGCGGCATGGTTCATTATGCACGAGGCGAAGCGACGGGGAGGCGACGGGGAGCTTATCGCACTCGGGGGGCGGATGCTTGATTACATGTGGAAGCGGGGATGGGACGAGGAGCGTGGAGGGCTTTTCCACTTTGTTGATGTCGATGGGAAGCCAGTGCAGGAATACTGGCATGATATGAAGTTCTGGTGGCCGCATTGTGAGGCTATCACAGCGACCCTGCTGGCCTACCAGATGACCGGGGAGGATCGTTACGCGGAATGGCACCGCCTTGTCCATGACTACTCCTACCGGACCTTTGCCGATGGGGAGTACGGGGAGTGGTTCGGTTATGCCGATCGTAATGGGAGGATTTCCAACACCACGAAGGGGAATCATTTCAAGGGGCCGTTTCATCTCCCACGGATGCAGTGGTATTGTGCCAAGCTCCTAGATGAATGGTAGATGAGGAGAGAGTCCGATTTGAGATGGCAAGAGAGCGGTAACCATGCAGGCTAGGTCGTGATGTCCCGCTCTGCTCTTGCTGTGATCCTCTGTCTGCTCGCTCAATCGACCGAGGGCTTGGCAGAGCGCTCCAATGTAGTCCTTTTTCTGGTGGATGACCTTGGGTGGATGGATCTGGGATGTCAGGGCAGTCACTACTATAAGACGCCTCATATTGACCGCTTGGCAGCGAGTGGAATTCGTTTCACCAATGCCTATGCCGCTTGTGCCGTGTGCACGCCCACGCGGGCGAGCATCCTGACCGGAAAGTATCCGGCGCGGAACCTGATGACTCAGTGGCTACCCGCGGGTCGCTGGAGCGCCAGTGGGCACCGCATGAAGGAAGGGCGCTTTCTCCGGAGCCTCCCGTTGGAAGAGGTTACTCTTGCGGAGTCTCTTCGGGAGGCTGGTTACCGGACCCTGCACGTGGGTAAGTGGCATCTGGGAGGGCCTCCCTTCTCGTTGCCTTCTCACCACGGATTTGATGTCAATGTGGGAGGCAGTGAGCATGGAGCACCCGGCCATTACTTCTACCCCTACAAAGGGAGCTGGAAGATTCCGACCACGGAGCAACGGGTGCAGAAAATTACTCTGCCGGACGGGAAGAAGGGGGAATACCTTACCGATCGACTGACCTCCGAGGCTCTCAAGTTGATCGAAGAGAGCAGGGATCAGCCGTTCTTTCTCTATTTTCCCTTTTACGCAGTACACACTCCGCTGCAGGCAAAAAGGGACATGATAGCCCGTTTCAACACGGTTCCCAATGCGGAGCGTCAGGGAAGTCCAGTCTATGCAGCCATGGTAGCGAGCGTCGATGAGAGCGTGGGGCGGGTGTTAAAAAAACTGGAAGAGCTGAATCTGAATGAGGACACTCTGGTGATATTCACTTCGGATAATGGAGGGTTTGCCGGCGCAACAAAGCATGACCCCCTAAGGGCCAATAAGGGGTCGCATTATGAGGGGGGCATTCGGATTCCCTTGATTGTGGCGGGGGCTGGGGTGAAGGGAAGAGAGCAAACTTCTTCTGTGCCTACCATTTCGAATGATATCTATCCGACTGTTCTGGAAATGATGGGATTGCCTTCTCGTCCATACCAGCACGTCGACGGAGTGAGTCTTGCTCCGGTGATCAAGAGTTCCGGAGAGGTAAGGCGGGATGCGCTTTTCTGGCACTACCCGCATTACAATCGACACCCCCAGAGTGCTCCGGTGTCCATCGTGAGAAAGGGGAAGTGGAAATTGATCGAGTTTCTCGAGCGGTCGGAATTCGAATTGTATGATCTTGAAAAAGATCCAGGGGAACAGGCAAACAGGGCTACGGATTATCCGAATCTTGTCAGCGAGCTAAACACCCGATTGCAGGAGTGGAAGAAAGAAGTAGGGGCACAGGCGATGGCGTCTAATCCGCAATATACCGGAAAATGACGGAGCATCAGCGTATCAGGTGTTGGGATTTCTTTTGGAAATGCGTGAGACGGGACGCCATGCGAATGCAACTGGTCTGCCTCGTGGGGGCTTTTGTCATAACGGGGGAGGCGAAGCCCAGGCCGGACGTTCTTTTTGTTGCGATTGATGACATGAACGACTGGATATCGTTATTGGATCCTGAGGCGCCGATCAAAACGCCCAATCTTGAACGCTTGGCCGGGCGAGGTATGCTCTTTACACGCGCCTACTGTATTTCTCCGGCCTGCAATCCATCGCGGAGTGCGCTTCTGACCGGGTTGCGCCCTTCAACCTCCGGGGTCTACGCCAATAATAGCGACTGGCGTAAGGCGCTGCCGGAACGACGGACCATCATGCAGCAGTTCCGGGCGGCAGGATATTCGGTTCGGGGAGCGGGTAAAATCTTCCATCACAAGGCGAAGGGTTTTCACGATGAGGATTCCTTTGACGATTTTCAGATGATGGCACCCCAGAACATGCCGCCGAAGAAGCTCAACCAGAGTCCGGAATATGGTTCCCGGAATACGGACTGGGGGGTATGGCCTCCGGACGAGAAAGAGACGATCGATTTTCGGACTGCGAATTATTGTATCGAGGCCCTACGGTCCCCAGTCAGGGATAAGCCTCTCTTTCTGGCCTGTGGGATCTTTAAGCCGCATTCGCCGTTCTTTGCTCCGAGGGAGTATTTCAGGGATGCCGAAAAAATTGGCCCTCCATTGCGTCGCGTCGACGATTGGAATGATCTCCCCGATGGAGCGCAGTCTCTTATGGGAAGGACGAAGTGGTTCTGGAATGGTATGACGCGACTCGATCGTCGACTGCCGGGCTCTTACAGAGACTTCATCCAAGCCTATGCCGCCTGCTGCTCCTTTGCAGATGCGCAACTGGGGCGGGTGCTTGATGCCCTTGATGCCAGTCCACGACGTGACCGCACCATCGTGGTGTTATGGTCTGATCATGGATTCCATCTCGGAGAGAAGGATCATATTGAGAAGTTTGCCCTTTGGGAAAAGAGCAACCATGTTCCCTTCATCGTGGTTGCGCCAGGGGTGACGGGTAAAGGAGTGCGTTGCTCACGGCCCGTAGACCTTTCGGTGGTCTACCCGACTCTCCTGGAGTTGTGTGGGCTTCCTGCAGTGGAATGTGATGGAGTGAGCGCAGTGCCCTTGCTTCGCGACCCGCGGGGTGAATGGAAGCGTCCCGCCCTTATGACTTACGGACGAGGGAATCACGCGGTCCGAAGTGAGCGATGGCGTTACATTCGTTACGCCGATGGTTCTGAAGAATTGTATGATCATGACGTAGATCCCCATGAGTGGTCGAACTTAGCGCATCGTGTTGAATACGAGAGTGTCAGGGCGTCTCACCGCCGTTGGTTGCCTTCCGAGGAGGCAAAAGAGGTTGCCGGCTTGAAGAGGTAGGAGGCCAATCGCGCCCGTTATCCGGTCTTGTCTGGAAGAGCCCATCCACTAAACGAATCGGGTAGTCAAAGGAGCGATAGAGGTCAAAAAAGAGCGGAATGTGCGGAAATGGAGCAGGTTCAGCGCATATATGCCCATGGGAGCAGGTTTCTCGGCCTCGCGCGTCTGAGAAAACTCGCAATTCCACGGAAATTTCAGTCGAAAGGGATGATGATCCCTGTAAGTTAACCCCCGAAAGCCACATACATTTAATGAAAGTGAAGTGTCAGCATCAGCACCGGAGTCATAGCGCAGGTTCGCAGGGATTTACCCTTCTTGAGATGGTCATCGTCTTGGGGATCATTGGTTTGATCCTTGGGGCGGCGATCGGTCTGAGTGGAGGCTTCACCGGATTCGGGCGAGAAGTTCAGACCAAGAGTAAACTTCAGCGGATCAACAGTGCGCTTACAATGTATAGGCACCGGGCTGGTCATTACCCCTCGGAGTCTCAAGGTGTGAACGCGCTGGTTGAGAGGCCCACCAGTGCACCGGAGCCAAGGAGCTGGGAGGCCACATTCAAGAGTTTGCCAAAGGACGGCTGGGATCAGGAATTCGTTTACAAGTATCCGGGGAGTAAGGACCGAAGCTACCCAGAAGTAATTTCGAAAGGGAAAGATGGCGAAGTAGGCACGGATGATGACCTCAGCAGTCAGGACCAAGAATAGACTGGCCTGGCGCGCTGGGGAGCAGAGGGGCATGACCCTGCTAGAAACCATCCTAGCGATGGTAATTGTTCTGGTCGTTATTGGAGTTGGTCTGGCCTACCAGTTTACTTCCAATGACAAGGAGCTGCTCAGGAAGGCTAGTATCAGGATTGAGGCAATGTCGTCACGAGGTCATGCGATGTCAGTGCTTCACCAGAAACCATTCTGGATTCGGATCGAGCACGATAAGGTGGTGCTCGCCGGGGCTGACGTTCGCGGGCAGGAGCCAGAGGATCAGATTGGTGCCTCAGGGCTGACTGATGATGAGGAGTTCAGCGAGTCAAATGAGGAGGTATACGATACTCTCGAGGCAGGCGAAGCGGTCATAGCGCTGCGCCGATGGGGAACGCAGGATGATGCATGGATTGAGCCCGAGGAGGGGGAATCGATCGTCTGGCAGTTCCAGAGCACTGGGCTATGCGAGCCGGTTTCGATACGGGTAGCGCGAGAGGAAAGCTATATAATTATGCATATGAACCCGCTGACGGCCCGGGTCGATGAAGAGGAGGCCGTTATCGTTCAATGAAGAAAGGCAATCTCAGAGCGCGGAAGCGTAAGGGGTTCATCCTGATGGAGGTGATGATTGCTCTGACGGTCTTCTCCATGGTGGGAGTGTCCTACATGGTGGCGCTCAACGAAATCGCCGAGATCCTGCGTGAGATGCGGCGCGATTCCAAGATGGGGCGTATCTTGCAGAGTGAATTAATGAAGTATGCTACTCTGCCGAATATAGAGGAGATGGAAGAGAGCTACCCCCTTGAAGAGAAAAGCGAGCTGGAGATTCAGGTGATCATCAAGCCTTTGGAGGACGTTGTGGAAGAGCAACGAATAACGACGGAGAAGGGACGGGTCATGCAGCAGATGTTTCACGTGCAGGTAATTGGCACCTGGTATGAAGATCTGACCTGGCACGAGAGAACTGCCGAAACGTGGCGCTATGCGAGACTCTATCAGCAATAATTGCCCTCGGGTAATGAAGCGGCGAAGGCGGCGGGGAATCCTGCTGCTCGAGGCCGTGCTGGCTCTCGCAATCGCCGGGATTCTTCTGGTCTCCATCATGTGGATTGTCGATGGAGCCCTTCAGATGTCTAATGAGATGGCGGACGATGGTCGTGAGCACATGACTCAGGAGGCGCTCATTAACTTTCTTGACCGTAACTTCAGCCAGTTGCCCGGAAACGCCGAGGTCGAATTGGAGAGACAGGACGCCGGTTCCCATTTCCTGAGTGATCTTACGTTCCAGAATGTGCCGACCTCCTTCTCGTGGTCAGGCCAGGCTATATCGGCGGAGGCAGTGCAGCTCTCTACGGTCCCCACAAGAAGCGGGGACCTCGACGTGGTCCTTCGTTACTACGAGGAAGCAATCCTCGATGACAGCGACTCTACGGCGGACGTGAATGCGGAGCCTGTGGCAGAGATTACACTGCTGAAAGATGTTTTCTTTTTTGAGTGGTGGGCGAGAGATGGACGCGCTCTGGGAGACGATGCACAAGGCTACACAGAAACCTGGGATGTCCGTGGGCGATTGCCCATCCAGATGGAGCTCAGGGTTAAGTTTGATGAGAATTCGGACGAGATTGTTCATCATTTCTGGCTTCCGCCCAAATTGAATCCGGAAAGTGTTGTCAGGTCACAACGTCGGGCGGCACCTCAGGGGAGAGCTGGAAGCTCGGGCAGGTCATCGACCGGCCGCGATGCTGGGCGTGGTAGAGAAAGCGATGCAAGGCGTGAGAGCCGGGGTAATAGCCGCGGTAGTGATAGGGGAACTCCGACACGTTCTGCTCCTCCGAGTAGAGGAAGCGGGAGTCGCCCTGCTCCGCCAAACCCGGGGGGTGCGGGGCGATGAAGATTGAATTTTCAGATCAGCAGGTGAAGGTGACGGAACAAGTCGCTTTTGTGCTGGTGCGCGGTGGGCGGAGAGGGAGTACAATGGTTGCTGTCTTCTGGCTGATCAGCGTGATGGCCCTCTATATCTTTACCGCGATCCAATTGCTCGATTACGAGGACCGGCTGGTGTCGGGTCAGGTCGAAGGGACCAGAGCCAGCCAGATGGCTGAAATGGGGGTCGCGGTGGCCTGTAACCCGGTGGTTGAACGCTCTGATAACCTTTTGCTCGAGCAGCAGTTTCCAGGTGACGTTGGTTTCACTGCCACGATCGAATCGGAAGGATCGCGTTTCAACATTAATTCGCTGTTAATGAACCGGGGAGACGGAGCAGACCCGGATAAGGCTCTTTTGAGGGAAATGTTTGTAGAATGGGGTGCCGAAGATGATTTCGCTCAGGAAGTGGTGGACGCCCTGGTGGACTGGGTGGATGAGAATGAGCTCGAAGAGCTCAATGGGGCAGAATTTCCGTTCTACGAAGGTGAAGGTTTCCTTAACAGGCCCTACAATCGTCCGTTCTACTCTCTCGATGAAATGCGATTGGTGCGGGGAATGGAGGAGTTGGAGCGCATTTATCCTAGATGGAGGGATTGGTTCACTATCTGGAGCAGTGGAGGTCTTGACGTCAACGAAGCAGACCCGGAAAAGCTGGCCCGCGCAGCGGAGGTGTCCATCGATGATGCGACGTCGATCCGCGATCGGGTCCTCGGCCCTGACATGATCCGAGGAACAGACGACGATCAGCCTTTTAGTAATAGCAGAGAGGTCCTCGATTTGCTAGGGGTTCCAGAGATTCAGCGGATGATCGTCGAACCTCGCCTTACTGCCAACGACCCAACTACCCGTATTGAATCAACGGGCTGGTCCGGGTTAGGGGGATCGCAGATCAAACGTCGGATTACCTTGATTGTCAGAAACAGGACAGGTCGTCCCTCAATTTTAGAGAGAAAAGTGGAACAGGTGCCATGAGCTCAAAGGCGAAAAAGAAAGGTGAAAAGGTTCTCCTGCTGCCCGGTTCTGAGGGATGGGAGGTTTGGACAGCAGAAGTGGGTGGAGCAGGTTTCCGTCTCCACGAGAGCTCCGACGTGGTCCGGGTTCTCGATGTCGTCGGAATACCGGCAGGAGAGTTAACGATGGCTTTTCCAGTGCGGGATGTTTCAGCTTTGCCATTTCGTGCTGCGACCACGGATGATGCACTACTCAGCGATCTCGCAGAAACCCATCTTGAAAGGATGGGCTCCCGTCCAGGAATCGACGCAGGGGTCCTGAGTGATACGTTTAAGGTTGGCACGCGGGGAGAGGAAACTCTCGCTGTTCCGGTAGTGCTTGCGCCTCCCTTTGAAGGAGATCTTCCACGCCGGGCGCCAGAGAATTTCGACATCTCATCCCGGTGTCTCCCCATGCCCTCAACGGGGCTCGTGGTGTGGCGGGAGCTGGGGCGTTGGGTCTTTGCTCTGGCTGTTGAGGGGCAACCGCTGGAGTATGAGGCTCTCGCGATCAATCAGCTCGGTGAGGATGCGGGCCGGGAAATTCGTTTAGCGATGATGCAAATGGAGTTACAGGGGTTGATCGATACCCTTCCGCAGCAGTGCATCGTCTGGGTGGGGGAGGGTGAAGCTCAGCCGCGTCCGGAGGAACTGCAATCTCTCGGCGAGGGTGTGGGCTTGCCTGGCCCTGCTACGGTCGAGCGTAAGCCAGCTCCGGTGGTGCCAGACAGGTGCAGCCAATTGCTTCCTGCCGATGTTCGTGCGGATCGGGTCGCAAAGCGGAAAAAGCAGCAAATCCTACTGGGTTCAGGGGTTGCGGTGCTGGTGTATATTATTTTGATTGGGCTCTCTTTCGTGAGCTTATCGAGAGAAAAGGCAGCGGCTCAGAAGGCGAAGAACGACTACGCCCCATACGCCAATGTCTTTGAAAGAGGGGAGCGTCATATCAGGAAGTGGCAGGAGCTGAGTCCTGTGATTGAGCAGGAGTACAGCACTGTGGAATTGCTCTACCACTGTATCCGAGCACGGCAGGGCGAGGAGGGAGTGCGTCTGGATCGGGCGGACATTACTAATCAGGTCACCGTTGATGGTGATGGGCAACTCCAGCGAATCTTGGATATTCGACTTCAGGGGAAAACTGATGAACTGGGTCAGGCAAACGCCTTCGATGAGGCCTTGCAAGGGGCGAGGGGATTGATTGAGTTTCAGTGGAATATGCCTTCTGCACAACAGAAGGGTGATAAATGGGCCTTCCAGTGGGGTGCTGCAGTGTCGAATTCTGAAGGGTTGTAGTGATGAGTGAGCGTGAAAAAAGACTGTTGATCGTGGTAGCTGTCCTCGTGTTCGGGCTCATCAATGTGGGCGCCTACAAACTCTATTATCTGCCGCAGAAGGAGGAGGCGCAGAAGAGCAAGGAGGAGTTCACGAGTAATAGGCAGACCGCAATGGAAATGCTAAAGATTCAGGACTCTCAGCGAGCAGAAATGGATTGGCTCGAGCGGAGTGAGCAGAAGGTGATTAAGAGCTCACAGCAGGCCCTTACCGACTTGGAAGCACTGGCAAACCGGGAGGCGCAGCGCAGGGGACTTACCGTCAAGAGAGTAAAGCCGTTGCCTGCGCTTGAAGCTCCCGAATTGGAATTCCATCGGGCACGGGTCGAGATCGAAGTCAGTGGCAGGGAACAGGTCCTGTTTCAGTGGATTGACCGGTTAAATACCCCATCTGACCTACGTGCTGCTACGACTCTGAGTATCAATCCTAAAAAGGACGATGATACGCAGGTAGACTGCCGTGTGACTCTCGAGCAATGGTTTCTGCCAAAGGAACGTTGGGAGAGCGAAAACTTCACCGAAGAAGGTTAAAGCTTATCACATTCATCATGAAAAATCCTCTAAGAATACGACGGTTCCTCTGCTTCATGGCAGGTCTGATTCTTGTCCTGCCACTCGGAGCGCAGGTTCCCAAGAAGCAGCCGCTGGGACGCTATAGTGAGCTTTGGACCAAATCTGCATTTACGATTCCTCCGCTTAAGGAAGTGGTTGAGATTGAAGAAGAGAATCCCTTGGAGGAATATACTCTAGCCGGAGCGTGCGAGGTAGAGGGTGGATGGTTCGTGGTCCTTATTAACAAGAAAGAGAGAGACAAGCGAATCCGTTTGCATCCGGGTGAGAAGAATGAAGAGGGGTTCGAAGTAGTAAAGGTAGATCGGGGATCTTCCTACATGGATACACGGGTGGAGATCAAGAACCGCAGCGGAAAGATCGGAGCTGTCGAATACGACGAAAAATTTATCGTCCTTAAAAAGGCGACACCTAGGGCTCCCGCAGGCAAGCAGCCCACGGTGAAGCCGGGTCAGAAGCCAACCACTCCACAACGCCCGACAACAACATCAAAGCGCCCGAGTACCAGCTCTTCTTCGGGAGGCAAGCCTCGTGTTCGACGTATTCCTAGCCCTCCAAGTCGCTAACGCGCAGAAAGTTTCACCCAGCAGCATAATGATGAGACCAATAATAGCAATCTCCCTCCTGTTCGCCCTGCTACACCCATCGATGGCGCAGGAAAATGATCCGCCGGTACCTCCTGCCCCTGCGGGTGAGCCCCCAGCTGCCCCGCCTGTGCCTCCTGCTCCGGTCGCTCCAGCGGAGAATCCTGTAGCTCCAGCAGAAGATCCGGCAGTTCCTGCTGTGCCGCCACCGGGACTCGTGCCTCCTGCTCCCGGGGTAAACCCGATCAACCCGGAACCGCAGGACCCTGTTCCAGTAAAAGCCAATCCGGCGATAGATAATGCGCCAGATCCAAATCAGCCAGCCCAGTTGAATGCAGCGAACTTGAATGGTCAGGATATCGCGGATCTCTACTTTACCTATACTGGTAAGAAAGTCCTGGTCAGCCAGGAGGCCTCCGCAGCAGAGGTATCTTTCATAGTCCCCGGACAGATGACTTATGCTGAGGCCGCAAGAGTGATCGAAAAACGCCTCGTCATGGAAGGTCTTGAAATTGTTCCTGACGACGACGACCCAAGCTTCGTAAAGCTCGTCCTTGCCAACTCGGCAACTAGTGGACCAAAACCCCTTGGTCCTCCGGTTGGTGACGACATTGATCAGCTGGAAGGAAAGGTGTCGGCCGATGGTTTCGTAACCTACGTGATGGCTCTGACGTATCTCAAGCCCGATGACGCTTTGCGGGCATTTCAGTCAGTCGTTCAGCAGTTTGGCTCAGCGGGAACCGTCGCGGCTATCCCCAATGCTGGCTCCGTTGTTATTTCTGGCAACCTGCCTCTCGTCCGCATGTTGGTAGAATTAAAGGAGCGCATTGACGTTCCATCCGCACAGGTAGGTACTAAGTTTGTCGATGTGACCTTTGCTGATGTGGAGGACCTCGCAGCACGGTTAAATGAAATTTTTAACAGCCAGAGCCAGAACAGCAACGCCACCGCAGGGGTACGCAGGACGACGAGTAATCCTGCAAATCCAGCCGCGCCACCATTGCCGGCTGCTGCTGCTGCTGCTGCTGCTGGAAATGCCGCTGCGAATGCCGCAAGTGGATCGTCCTCAGCGGGGGAGGACACTCCGATCAATATCATTGCGCAACCGAGAACGAGTCGTATTTTCCTGATGGGTCGTCCGGTGGATATTCTCTTCGTAGAGGGCTTGATCGCAGACTTCGATGCGCCGAGTTCCAAGCGGAACTTCCTGCGCAAAAAGTTGAGGTATCTTCCTGTAACCGAGTTCATACCCGTAGCTGCGGATGCGCTTGAGAGGACCCTTGAAAGTGGAGTTGGAGGAGCGGGGGCAAGTTCACGGCGTTCCACCGGAACTACCGGCCGGAGCAGTGGAACAAGCAGTCGCCGGACCACCGGGACTACTACCACGGGCCGCTCCAACGTTGGGACTGGAGGAACAGGAGGAGGCTCGCGTGCGCAACTCGCGCAGCAGGATATTCAGACTGCTCCAGAATCAATTCTCATCGGTAAGACTCTGCTGGTGGGAGACAACATTTCCAACAGCATCGTAGTGAACGGTCCTCCGCACCATATCGAGATTGTCCAAAGTCTTGTCGATGAGCTGGATCAGCCGTCAGAGCAGGTAGCGATCACGGCCGTCTTTGCGCGTTATGATCTTGGTAAGGACCGTAGCTTTGGAGTAGATCTTGGGCGCTTGCTGACCGGTGACAGCGATTTCAGAGGCGCTTTACAGAATAGGAATGGGGTTCCCTCGGTAATTGATCCTAATACCCTTCTCGATTTCAACTCCCTTCTTGGTGCTCCGGGAGCTGCCGCAGGTGGGCTCTCGGCATATGCTGTCATCGGTGACAACTTTGGGGTGTTCGTGAATGCGCTGGAGAGTAACCGAAACTTTACAGCAATCTCACGTCCAACGATATTCACTACGAACAATGGCGTGGCCAGAATTAGCTCTGGTTCGCGGATCGCGGTTCCAACGAGCACTTTCCAGGGTGGAACCCAGACGGGGTTCTCAACGAACGTAGAGTTTCGTGATATCGTTCTCGAGCTGGAAGTTCGACCATTGGTGAATTCGGAGGATGAGGTAACTCTTGAGATCTCTCTCGTGAGGGACAATATCGGAGAGAACCGGGCTATTCAGGGATTTGGAGAAGTGCCTGATATCGATACCGATGAAATCTCTACCAGAGTAACAGTGCCTAACCGGTCGACGATTGTTCTGGGAGGTCTGATCACGGAGTCAGACACCCGGACGGGTTCAGGGGTTCCGTTCCTTAGTTCGATCCCGATTCTCAACAAGTTTCTTGGCGTAAACAGCAAGGATATTCTTCGCGAGGAGTTGGTGATTCTTATTCATCCGTCAATTCTTACGGATCCATCCGAGGTGGCCGCTTACCAGAAAGCTTTTGATTCAGACAGCAAAGTTGCTCCAAGAGCCCGCGCTTCGGTCCAGAAGGGGGTTCTGCCGCCACGTGGGGCGCTGACGCCTGACGACACCGCAAAGAAAAAGCCTGCCCCAAGTGGCATGATGACATCACCCGCGCATCGTGCCATGCGGAGGCAGAGCGGACGTTAGACCGAGGCCCGGATAGTCCAGATTTTGTCCTATTGTGGATGGTTTTCAGCCATCTCGCACGAGGCGCTTGCCATGTGGCCCCGGAATCGCTTCATTAGCGCCCCACCAAAATCCCACCTCCATGGCCGACCAATCCCCTCAAGAATCGAGTCCTGTTGAAATTTCAGTAGCGGATCTCCCCAAGAATCTTGGGGATCTAGTTCTCAAGGCAGATGCTGCCATTGAGCAAAATAATTTGGGCTATGCGGTGAAAATTCTTTTGTCGGTTCTCAAGGCCGAGCCTGGGTTTGTTGACGGTCGAAAAAAGCTTCGTGCGGCGGAGATGAAAATCGCGGGACCGCCGAAGAAAAAGGGCCTTTTCGGTGGAGGTGGAGCTGGGAAGTTGAAGGGAAAGGCGAAGAAGGATCCTGTGGGGACGATCGATGATATCGAGAAGGAGCTGGAGAAGGATCCCTACAATGCGGCTCTTAACGAGCTACTTCATGATGTGTCCTTTAATCTCAATATGCTCGATACAGCGGCCTTCGCGCTCGAGACGATCCGAAGAGCAACTCCGGACAACACCAAACTTCTGCACAAACTGGCTCTGTTTTACGAGGCACGGAACCTGCCCGAGGAGGCTGCTGCTGTTTACAAGGATATCGTTAAGGTCGATCCTACCGATACCGAAGCCGTGAAGGGTGAAAAAGATATGACTGCCCGGGCTTCGATGGCGCGTAGCCAGGATGCCTCTGGATCTCTGGTCAAGAAGGATGACAAGGAGACGCTGGCACTTGAAAAGGCAGCTCGTTCCGCGATGACTCAGGATCAGCTTGAGGAAAGGCGAGACCAGCTGGTTCAGCAATACAACGAAGACGTTAATAATTTCGACGTCGTCAAGAAATTGGCTGCTCTCTACGAGCAGTTAGAGGACTGGGCAATGGCCCAGCAGATGTATGAGTGGGCTCATACTCTTTCAGCGGGTGATGCAGCCCTTAAGATGAAGTCCAATAACATGAAGGACCGGGCTGGAGAGGAAGAGGTGCGGGTGCTTGAGGCTAGAGTTGAAGAAAATCCCGACGATGAAGAGGCAAAGGCGGCCCTCGACGAGTATCAGCAGACCCGGGCAGCCGCCCAGGTAGATGAGCGTCGTAAGCGGGTAGAGCAGAACCCGACCGATCCGCAATTACGGTATGATCTAGGCCAGGCTCTCTACCATGCAGGCGAATACAGTGACGCTATTCCCCACCTTCAGCAAGCGACCCGCAACCCTCACATTCGAACAAGAGTGCTGCTGCTGCTTGGTAGAACATTTGACGCCAAAGGTATGAGCGATATGGCCATCAAGCAGCTATCAGATGCTAATTCGGAGCTGACGGTCATGGATAAGACCAAAAAGGAAGTTTTGTATGAACTTGGATTAATTCATGACAAGGTGGCGAGCAAGGATGACGCGCTCAATTGCTTTAAGCAAATCTACGAGGTGGACTACGGTTACCGGGATGTTGCTCATCGAGTGGAGTCCTCTTACTCCAGCTAGGGAAGCAGGCTGCGCTTCGCGCAGGCCTCTAGAACTCGCCCACAGCATCTATGCAAAATCGCGACCACGACTCCAGGTTGTCGTAAAGCGGGCCCTTGAGATCCTCGGCGCTTATGAACTGGAGATCTGAGAGTGCGTCTTCGCGTGCTTGCGCTTCCTTGCTTTCGAGTTCGAAAAGGTGAACGACCCCGAGGTGAACGCGGCCCACGGGGTTACTGTCGTCATTTAGAAGAGCCACAATGCGCTGTCTTGGTTGAGAGGGCAGAATGATTTCTTCATCGATTTCTCGTGCCACACCGGCGATGTAGGTTGCATGACCCAGAGGGTCGCTCCTCTCGTCGACTGGATTGATGTGCCCTCCAATCCCTAGTGACCCCTGAGCGTGGAGCCTGCTCTCCCCGCCAGACTTTCCACGGACGTAGTGAAGGTAATGGTCTCTAAATCGGAAGATGGAATATGGAATAATCTGCTTGAAGGCGGGATCCTCCTCAGCGGCTTCCCGATCCATGAAGAAGTTATTGGCAGGGTCCAATAGAGTGGGGATGTAGCGATCTGTTTCGGTGGTCAGACCCTGAAAGCATCCGAGGCCATCAAAAAGTTCACGCGGAACCACCAGGATTTCCTCCCCGTCATATTTGGACATGCGACATAATGTGGCCGAAACGTGGTGATTCGAACTCCTAAATCAGAGACTGGATGGGAACAGTTGTTAAAAACTCAAGAATCTTTCCGGTTCCTCATCGCTGGTTTACAGAGGCAGAATTGACGAGCTCGAGGACTTTCTCGTCATTATCTTCAGCAGCCCAGACGTGACGAAGGAAATCAGCCGGGTGAATACCATGTTCACGAAGAAATTTACGATCTCCGCCACAGCAATACATAATGTCAGGGTCAAGTTCTCCCCTGAGTTTTGCTCGGGCTTTAGTCAAGACCCGGGGAAGATAGGCAATTTCTCCCAAGGTGTCTCCGAAAGACGGAAGGTCGTCCCTCGTGATTTGGTGGTCACTGAGTTGTCCATTCTGGACGACATGCAGGTAATCACGACGAACTGCTGTAATCAACAGAGCGGTGCTGGGCGCAGGGGCACTTTCGTCAACATGGTCTTCAACAAAGTCAAATAGCTCCCGAGGCTTACAGCCGATGCCTCTGAGGAATTTGAGATCGTCTTCGTTGTAATACCTCTCGAAGTCGGTACTGCCGCTCCGGTAGAGTTCGACACAGCGGTCAAAAAGTTCAGTGAATTGTATGTCCCAAGTCATGTTTCCCGCACAGTTGAAGTCTCAAAGCTCAATCTGTCAACCATGGTAGTTACGTGAGACGCAGGAGAATGGAGAGAGCGGTAATTGTCGGATGGGACAAGACCAGATGATTCGAGCTATTTACCGAGTCTCTTGAGGGCCTGCTGGCGAAATTCGGGAGTCTCTCGGAGGGTTTCAGTAACAGCCCGCAGTGCGCTGAGGGTCGCTCTCGAGACGTGATGCTCCATCCCCTCCACGTCTCTATAGATAGTATCTTCGTCGATGTCAAAAATCCGAAGGAATTCTGTCAGCAGCTCGTGACGATCAATGATTGCTTTCGCGATTTGCTCGCCCTGTGGGGTCAAGGCTGTGCCACGGTATTTCTCGTGTTTAACAAGGCCCTCTGAATCGAGGCGCTGGAGCATGTTAGTGACACTGGCCTGAGAGATGCCAAGGCGCTGGGAGATGTCCACTGGTCTGGCGTATCCCTTTTCCTCTATGAGGTTCAGGATTTGCTCGAGGTAGTCGTCCTTGGCGACGCTGCCACTGGTTCTGGAAGCATGGGAACCCACTCGGGCAAGCTAACTTGGTATTTCGGAGCACGCACGGAATTTCCCGAGAATTCGTGGGGAGGGCCTCTAGCGGGAGGAAGATTCAATCAATAACTCATCAGAGTACAGATCGCTGTTGGATGCATGAAATTCTGCTTTCAACCTTACTTTCAAGGCGCTGAGGTCAAGGAGTTCCCAGCTGAGAAAGGTCCATTCTCCATCTGCTCCGTCATGTGAAAAACCAAGAAGGAGGTGATGGGCATCATCTGTGATCTTGGATGAGCCACTTGAGCCAATCGTATAGTAGAAGCTCCTCAGGGTAGATGCACGGCTTTTGGCTTCGTAGAGTTTGGGATCGAGATAAGCAATTGTTCCGGATTCCACGTGTTCGATACGGAGATCCGGATATCCACTACGTTGTTCTCTTCCCTCACCCGTCTCTGGAATGGTGCAGAAGAGGTCCTGGTGAGCGTCAATATGCTCTCGAAGTGTATCCTCAAAGAAACGTGAGCCTTCGTTAATCCGGCGGAGACCCCTGATCGGAGACCCCTCTCCGCTATGAATCTTCATTGCATGATTAGCAGCCTCCCGGATTGCTTTCAGGATGACCAATGAGGCAGGGTTCTCCTTATCAAAGGGTGGTAATTTCCTTCCCGTCGAATTTTCGACGAGGCGGGTAAAGTGGAAGCGGCGCTCTCCGAGTTCCGGCGTTCGAAGGACGGTAATAAGATTTTGGCTTTCGCTTGTTGCCTGCTGCGCAGCGGCCTTCCGTTCGGCTTCCTTGCGGCTGGCAAAGCGACCGATTTCGAATGATCCAAAAGCAACAAGAAAGAGCACACCGGGTGCGATCAAGAGAAGACGCTCGCGAGGGGTCATCTGGGCAATCATCTCTGGTAAGGCCTTAGGAGGCAAGCAAGGTGACGTGAGACAAATCGACCCGACATGCTGTCCCGCTTCGCGGGTCATGGTGTCCCTTTATCCACATGATACCCTTAGAATAGAGGGAAATTCTGATGGACCGGGAATTGCGATAAGTGCCTCATGGGTCTCGAAAAAATAACAATCAAACTTCAAGAGGCGCTCCAAGGGGCGCAGCGACTGGCCTCCAAGTCTGGTCATGCGGAGTTAAAATGCGAGCACCTCCTGCTTGGGCTGATACAGCAGGAAGGTGGGCTGGCGGTCCATCTACTTGAGAAAGCAGGTGTTAATATTACCGTGCTGAAAGCAAGGCTGGTCACGGTCCTTGATAAGGAGCCGCAGGTGGCGGGGGTGAGTGAGCAGCCGCAGTTGGAGAGAAATCTCCGTACCACGCTGGATTTCGCTGATGAGGTCAGGTCGGAGATGGGTGACGAGTTTCTTAGTATTGAGCATGTCGTCCTGAGTATGATGAAAGTAAGTGGATCTGGGAATGAGCTCCTGGTAGGTGCAGGAGCTGTTAAGGAATCTTTGGAAAACTCGGTACGAGAGGTGCGGGGGAGTCAGACTGTGACTGATGAAAATCCCGAGGAGAAGTATCAGGCTCTTGAGAAGTATGGGACAGATCTTTGTGTTCTTGCGCGAGAGGGTAAAATTGATCCTGTCATTGGACGGGATGGAGAGGTCCGCAGGGTGATGCAGGTGCTCTCCCGCCGGACAAAGAATAATCCCGTGCTGATTGGCGAACCAGGCACAGGGAAGACGGCTATTGTTGAGGGCCTTGCCCGGCGAATCGTGGGAGGAGATGTCCCGGATTCGATGAAGAATAAGAGGATTATAGCGATGGATCTTGGCGCTATGATAGCAGGGGCAAAGTATCGAGGTGAGTTTGAGGACCGGTTGAAAGCCTTTTTGAAGGAGGTTACAGCGGCGGATGGCGAGATTATTCTTTTTATTGATGAACTACACACCATCGTCGGGGCTGGTGCGAGTGAGGGAGCGGTTGATGCTTCCAATCTTCTCAAGCCTCAGCTGGCCCGTGGTGAACTACGCACTATCGGGGCTACAACGCCCTCGGAGTATCGAAATTATGTGGAAAAGGATGCAGCCCTTGAACGCCGTTTCCAGCCAGTTAGGGTCGAGGAACCCTCAGTGGAGGACTCGATCGCAATCCTTCGCGGTCTCAAGGAGCGCTATGAAATTCATCATGGCGTTAGAATTCAGGATAGTGCTCTGGTCGCGGCAGCACAGCTCGGGGACCGATATGTCTCGGCTCGCTTTCTTCCCGACAAGGCCGTTGATCTCGTTGATGAGGCTGCTTCCAGGTTGAAAATCGAACTGGATTCCATGCCGACAGATCTTGACAGAATTGAACGGCAAATAATGCAACTTGAGATGGAGCGGCAGGCGCTTGAGAAGGAGTCAGACCAAGCTAGCTCTGAGCGCTTAAAGCGGGTTGAGCGAGAGATATCCAGCCTGCGGGAAGAATCTTCAGGCCTGACTGCGCAGTGGCGTAGTGAGAAAAAGCTGATTGAGGAGGTGCGCGAGCTTCAAGAGTGCATTGACCAGTTGAAGACGGAGGCAGAGCAGGCAAAGCGCCTTGGGGATCTTACACGCGCGTCCGAACTAACTTATGGGGCATTACCCGGTGCGCAAGGGGACCTCGAGAAGGCAAAAGCCCGCCTTGGCGAACGAAATTCTGACCTGCAGCTTCTCAGAGAGGAGGTGACTGAGGATGATATCGCGCGAGTGGTTGCATCTTGGACGGGTATTCCCGTCGATAGACTTCGAGAAGGAGAACGAGATAAGCTGGTAGAGATGGAAGTTCGGATGGGGGCACGGGTTGTTGGTCAGAAGGATGCCATAATAGCGGTGTCGAATGCTATCCGGCGGGCCCGGGCGGGCCTGCAGGATGAGAATCGACCGATTGGTTCCTTCATGTTCCTCGGATCGACAGGAGTGGGAAAGACCGAGCTTTCCAAGGCACTTGCGGAGTTCCTTTTTGATGACGAGAGTTCAATGGTCAGGATTGACATGTCAGAGTATATGGAGAAGCACTCCGTCTCCCGCCTCATTGGTGCTCCGCCGGGATATGTAGGTTATGAGGAAGGAGGCCAGTTAAGCGAACACGTGCGGAGGAACCCTTACTCGATTATTCTACTCGACGAGATCGAGAAAGCGCATCCGGAGGTATTCAATGTTCTCCTGCAGGTTCTTGATGATGGACGTGTCACTGACGGACAGGGGCGAACAGTAGACTTTCGCAACACTGTTCTGATCATGACTTCGAATATCGGCGGTGACATACTTGCGGGAGAGGGAAATTCCGAACAGCAGGAGGCTGGTGTTATGGATGCCCTTCGCTGCCACTTCCGTCCGGAGTTTCTTAACCGGGTCGATGAAACAGTGTTATTTCAACGTCTCGGTAGGAGGGAGTTGCAGAGAATTGTACACCTGCAGCTGGAGAGGGTAGAGGCACGATTACGCCGTAAGGGGCTGAGCCTGAGGATCAGTAAGGAGTCAAAGGATTTCCTTGCGGATGCAGGTTATGATCCCGTTTACGGAGCAAGACCGCTCAAGAGAGCCATTCAGAAGCATCTTCTCGACCCCCTTAGTTTCCAGGTTCTTGACGGTGTTTTTGCCGAAGGTGACACGGTCGAGGTAGAGATGCAAAATGGGGAGATCGTCTGTCAGCTCGCTCAGAAGCGAGCGGCTTGATGTGGCTCGGCTTACTCGTTCAGAATAAGGGAGACCTGAGGGTCATCTGGCGAAGAGTGATGGAGCGGTCTCCCTCATGGGCTGGGCAGGCTGGGGTCCGATCGCGGTTTGCGCGTAGGCCTTTGAGTTGGGGAGGGACGTTGGGAGTGATGCCGATAAGAGAAAGCGCAAGGGAAGGGCCCGACGTCCATGTCAGAGTGATTTCAAGGCCGTCCTCCGGGACTCCTCGGAAGAGCAGGGACTGCTGGCCATGAACATCCGGCTCAGGTAAAGGGATATCCATGCCAAGCGCGGTGACCTGAGAGAGTCCTTCCGCCTGATCAAGCCTGATCTGAATCTCCTGGGAGACGATAGTTGGGCGAAGACGGATTGTTGCGCTGTGGGATTGCTCCATCGTATTCCACTTCAG
>Ga0160423_10001249_pt1 | contig 21323 bp, 9 predicted proteins | sample CRUFie14St8metaG_FD_108191 | JGI IMG/M metagenome (GOLD analysis project Ga0160423, IMG submission 108191) | Marine microbial communities from the Costa Rica Dome - CRUD Field 142mm St8 metaG | ecosystem: Environmental > Aquatic > Marine > Oceanic > Photic zone | place: Costa Rica: the Eastern... | reverse complement strand
TAATCCTGCTTGTAATGCCGTTGGGCCTCAAGTGTGTGCAGAAACAACTTGCCATACCGTGATGATCACACAAACCGATTCGGACTTGGATCCGAGCTTTGCACAAATAGGACCTTTCTGTGAGGATGACGCTGCTGTGCCTTTAGTGCCGACCAATGCAGGAGGTATCTTCTCAGGGCCGGGTGTTTCTACTAATCCTACGCATCCTAATTATCAGTTCGACCCTGCCGTGGCAGGGCCGGGTTACCATACCATTATTTATACTATTACCAATGGTTCGGGCTGTACCGCACAAGCTAATATTACCGTGTTTGTGGCAGAAACGGTTGATGCAAGTGTAGTTGATGCTGCCTTTTGTTATAGTCCGTCGCAAGTAATCAACTTAAATGTTTTATTAGGTGCTGGTGCAAGTACTGGTGGTACATGGACCTTTACAGGAGGTGCTAATGCTGGAACGGGTACTGGAACAATTGCTGCTGGAGAATTCTTGAATTATGCTACACCGGGTACATACAATGTAACTTACAGTACGAGTAGTGGGGTTGCTGGCTCATGTTCTGCAAGCGGCGATGCTGTTATCGAAATTGTTGAAACACCATACCCAAGTTTGGATATGGAGGATGAAATGTGTGCAGACGATGTTTTATTGAATACTCCAGGTTTAGACTTGAATCAATACGTTACTAGCTTAGATTACGATAATCAACCTTATTCAACTGCTAACCCTGATGCAAGAGATGCGATAAGAACATTTAGCATTGTATCGGGTGTTGGAATTGCGAGCGTTAACCCTGACGGTACTGGATTTACCGTAACAGGACCAACTGCTACTGGTTATGTAACCATTCAAATGTGTGAAACCTTTAGCGCTACTGGTGCGGTTGCTTTAGATTGCACCGAATGTATTGAAGAAGTGGTTCGTATAGTGGATTATGAAGATGCGGCTTGGGTTAATCCTGGTCCGTTGTGTGGAACGGTTGGAATTATTGTGTTAGCACCATATGACCCGTTGAATCCTAATGATTATTGGACAGGAACAGGTGTTAGCAATGATGGTGTTAACTGGATATTCGACACAAATGTTGCTGGCATTGGCGCGCATAGTGTATTACACCATGTGGGTGAAGAGCCTTGTGAAGATGTTGATGTGCAAGACATAGTTGTTTTACCACAAGTATTTGCGGATATTGAAGGTGATGTTTATTGCGATGATGATAGCAATATTGATTTGAGCTTGCTTTTGACTACAGATAATGGCAATGTGCCAAACTTATCGGGCGTGTTCTATGTGGATATTAATGGTGATAATGTGATTGATGCTAGTGATGCGATTATCGGTAATGATGTTGATATTGACAGCTTTTTACCACTAGCAACCAATGTGCTAACGGTTGATATTTGCTATGCAGTTGGTACAGGTCAAAATGACCCTACTTCAGCATTGAATGATTGTAATTTGAGGGTGTGTACAACCATTGATATTGTACATAAGCCTGATTTTGCTATTGATATCGTTTCAGGTTTCTGTGGTTTGACCGATAACACTTATGATTTGACGGAGTACGTTACGAACTATAGCGAAATAACGAGTGCAGATAGCTTTAGTTGGACAATGGTAGCTGGAGCGACAACGACCTTAGCACCAGGTGAAAGCCTTGATACAGTAACTGGAGTTTATGACCCTGTTGATCCAACATTTGATGTGAATAACTCGCCGAACTTTACACAAGCAAATGGTGGTATTCGTTATATCACTTTATGTGCATCCAACAATGATTCTAATGGAGCGGTTGCATGTGAGGTGTGCATTGAACAAACCATTTTAGTAGAAGATTGCGGTGGTGAATTAGATGCTCAGATATTTGTTTCTACTCCAAGAGGGCAATTGCTACATACTATTTGCGATGCGCAAGATGAAGATGCATTCTTGTACACATTCTGTTCAGATGTAAATGATGTAGGCGGTTGTGGTGAAGTAGATGTCTTCGGTTTAGGAGGCACTCAACCATATACCTTTACATGGCAAACGCACAATGGTAATGATGTTTGGGTTCCTTATGCTGGAACAGGTACATTTATTAATTTACCTAATCAATCATCTGCCTTTGGATTAGAAGATGGCTACTATAAAGTGATTATTGAAGATGCAAGCCTTGCTGGTAATTTTGAGGAAGTATTCTTATATGTGCATTGTACTGATACTGATTACACAAGCAATTTATCGGCATCTCCTACAAATATTTGTCAAGATGAAGTAGTGAATTATACGGTTTCAATCTCATCGCAAACAACTGTTGATGCTGAAATTGGTGTGGCTGAATGTATTGATGGCGTAACGCCGATTGAAATTATACCAAGCTTTTTAGACCCAATTAGTTACCAATGGGCGATTAGCATTATTGCTGGCGACCCAACTGCTACTTGGACATTAACAGCAGGAACATTGACTAGCGATAATATATCAGTTGATTATAGTGCGAGTTACCCAACCAGTTTCCTAGTTGAAATGACAGCAACGGATGAGTTTGGTTGTGAAAATTATGAAGCTTATGAAATATTAGTGAATCCTCCAGTTAGTATCAACCCTGCCTTTAGCCAGATATCTTATTGCGCTGATGAAAGTAATATTGACCTTTCAACCTTTTTGAATTACACAGGTACAACGCAAGGAGGTACTTGGTATGTAGATGGAAATGCTATTGTGGGTAGCGATATTGTTATGGGTAGCCTTGCCGTTGGTGTACATACCATTGTTTATGCAGTAGGTGATGGCGATGGTAGTTTAGCCAGCGTTGAAGATGATTGTAATGCACGTGCCTTTTTTGATGTTGAAATCTGTGCAGACCCAGATGCGACTTTTGTTGCCCCAGCATTTTTGTGTGAAGATGGGGGTTCTGCCATTTCAACGGACGGTGATGATGTAGTGAGCTTGTTAACGGAATTTGTGCCAAACATGGTTAACAATGGAGGCGTTGTTGGTACAGATTACACTTCTTATAGCTGGACATCGGAAGTTGGGCAGTTATTTATGGATGCTGCTGGAACAACTCCTTATGGTGGAGGTGCATTAACTGGTCAATCAATATGGTTTAACCCTGTTGGGGTATCCGACCAATCAGAAGTTGAAATTTGTTTGACTATGATTGGAGCAGGTACTTTACAAGATGGCACTGGCGATGACTTATGCTCGGCATGTGTAAGTACTGAGTGTTTTGAAATTCCGATTGTATCAGAATATGATGCTAATTTATTTGATGGCGCAGGACAAGCGGTGTGTACCGAAGATTTCTTCAGTAGTTCATCTATTAATTTAACGCAATACTTAGCGAATACAACTCCGGGTAATGGCTACTTTACGGTAACACATCATGGTAATGATGGTATATTAGGCACTGCGGATGATGTTGTTGCAGCGGCTTGCCCAAGTACTTCAATAGCTGGTTGCCAAAGTGGCTTTGTTTGGTTTATTGATGGCGTTTTAGCTGGAGATATTACCATTAGATATACTGTTGCTGGTAGCGGAGAATGTGAGCGCTATGATGAAATAACGATTTCATTAGGTGAGCCAATTGATGATTGTTTCAACCCGCCTACCCTGATTTGTGATACAGAGGGCGATAACCCAGATGGTACATTTGATATGCTAAATTGGGTTGACCATAATTGCACAGATTGCTACGAGTTGTTTGAAGATTTTGCTTACTACAATGATGGAGTAACAACTTACATTCCTTTTGACACAATTGATGTAAATGGTGATGAGTTGCCATGTTATAATTATCCTTTCTTGAACCCAGGAACGCAAAGCGTAAGTATTACGCCACCTGCAATTCCGCCTGGTTCGCAGATATTGAGTGTTAGTTTATGGTATACTTATGAGCGTTTGGCATGTATTGCTGAAGGTGATTTGGATGCTGCAACCGTTACTTGGCCTGATGGTACGCCGATTATCCAGTGGGGTAATGGTGCAGGGCCTAATGGTGATGATGACCACTTTGGTAAAGTAGATGTTAGCTACCAAGAGTTATTGGCAATGGGTGTTGATATTAGTGCTTTAACCTCATGCACGCCTCAGCCATTTACTTATAGTTTAACATCCAACGCTGCCAACTTTACTATTGGCTTTGGGGTATCAATTGAATATACTGATTGTATTTTCAGTGCAGTATTACATGAAACAGCTGATGGCGATGGAACAGAAATTGAATTGATTACTTTACCATACGATGCCAATGGCGATGGCGATTATAATGATTTAGGTGACATCCCTGCTGGTGTTTATTACGACGGAATGGGCGGTTACTACTTCGATGCAACGGGCATCAACATGATTGATGCAGTAGTTGATATTACATTTGAAACGGCTACTTGTGGTGATTGTTCAACTTCGCAAACCCAATCAATTTTAGTGGTTGATGGTTACTTAGCTGAGTTTAAAGTGGATGAAGTATTTGTTTGCGAAACCGAAGGCATGATTGACATGACGCAATATTTATCATCTGATGCGGATAATGGTGGCAACTTCTACAGTACCGACTACCCTAGTGCGGTAATGGGCGACTTTATTGATTTGAATATGGTAGGCGATGGCAATTGTGCTACTGTTATTTACGAATTGGCTGGTGGTGTTAACACTTGTGGGCAAGGCACTGACACCTTAAGCATTTGTGTTCAGGATGGTATTAGTGCGAGTTGGACTCCTGAAGATTATTACTGTGAGGGCGATATAGTTGACCTTACTGTTTTAGGCACATGGACGGCACCTTACAATCAAACGGTACAAACCTTATTAGATGATATGTATGCTAATGGATTGACTTCGTTTAGCACAGCCAATTTATCTAACCATAGCCCAGTTACTTTACAATATAATATTGGTTCGGGGGCTTGTGTTGATGAACAAGAGTACTTAATTGTTATCGAATCATCATTTAATGTGGTGTTGAGCACCAACGAAGTAAATGTTTGTGTTAGCGATGCTGATTGCGTTGATTTAACTCAATACTTCAGCAACAATGGTGCAGGTTTGGGCGCAGGTTTCTGGCAATATGCAAGTAACAGCCCTGTTCAAAATGGATTAACCGGTTTCTTATTCTGTCCATCTGCCGGAACAACTATTTTAGAGTATGTTGTACCGGGTAGTGGCATGCAAGGTGATTGTGGTGCATTGGATCAAATTACATTTAATGTTACTGATGAGCCAGATGCTTGTTGGAATGGGAATGATGAAATTGGTCCTGTTGTTTGCTCGAATCAGTTGATTAATTTGAATGATTTAGTTTGTGCTGATGACCTCATCCAAACTTATAGAGATACACTTTGCTTAGGTGGACCTTTATTTGGTCAGGATCAAGGCTTCTTAAACTTACCGAACATTCCTGAAGATGCGATTGTATTTGATGTTGCAGTTTACTACAACTATGAAGCTACTGCTGGAAATGCAGATGGTGATTTGGACTTATTTACGATTACCGCACCAGGCGGTGAAACGATTATCAGCTGGGGTAATGATGGGCCATTAGGTAATGACAACCACTTTGGTTATGTGGATTCGTTATTGATGTATAATGAAGGCAATGGATTCACCGATGGCTACGGAACAAGCATTGATACCGATGCCTTTACAAGTTGTGGAACACAACCTGCTTTCTTTATTGATGTTTATAGTAATAGCAACCTTTGGGAAAGCTGCATCATTGTAGAATTCCAATATACAACGGGTACATTTGAAGGCTTCTTACACGAAACTGGTACTCCGTTACCGTGGGATGCGAATGGCGACGGCGACTATGATGATAAGGCGGTTTATGATAACAATGGCAACATCATTCAACCAGGAGATATTGCTGGTGGTATTGTTTACGCTGGAAATGGTCAATATATGTATAATGGTTTTGGCTTGTGCGACATCAACGAAATTGATATTGAGTTTACTCGCTTTGATTGTGCATGTAATGCTACGAACAGTCAAACCTTTGAGGTACTTTGCGGTGGTAACGCTGCTTTGGCTGATGACCAAACCGTTTGTTATGATGAAGAAATTAGCTTGACGCAATTCTTTACAGAGGCGACGGATTTCTCTGGTACGTTTAGTGGTGCTAATGTTCTTGGCGCAACTTTATACCCAGATGCTAATGGTGGCACTTATATGGTTAGTTACCAAGTGGGCAATAATGGCTCTGCTTGTGCAACTATGGACATGATTGAAATTACCGTTCAACCCCAAGTGATTACTGATTTTGATATACCAATTACGCTTTGTGCTTTGGATGGCGATAGCTGGGATTTAAGCAACTACCTTGCTGTTGATGCCAACACTAATGGCACTTGGATAGTTGTTGATGGCGGTGCAAGTATTACTGGTAGTATATTAAGTGCCAATGGTTATACAGGATTGGTTGAAATCGCTTATTCAGTTGATGATAATGGTTGTACATACCAAACGGTTGAGTTGGTTGAAATAGTGAATATTGTACAGGCTACATTAGTTGAAGACTTAACGCTTTGTTACAATGAGTTTATTGACTTAACACAGTTGTTTGCCGATGGTACTAGCTATGGCGGTCAGTTCTTCGGAAATGGTGTTTCGGGTTATACCTTATATCCGCCAAATAATGGTGGTACTTACAATATTAGCTATACTGTTGGTGATGCTGAATCACAATGCGGAGAAAGTACTGATAATGTTATTGTAACTGTTTTACCTGCTGTTGATGCAGAATGGGATGGACCAAGCACGCTTTGTACTGATAGCGAAAGCTATGTTTTGAGTGCTTACTTTACTACATCTACAACTAATGGTGGTGTTTGGACAGTTGAACAAGGTGGTGGCTCTATCATAGGTAATACTTACTTTACAGATGATTATTCTGGATTTGTGATTATAAGATATACCGTTGAGCAAAATGGTTGTACTTATTCTCACGAGGAGGTAATTCAAGTATTAGGCAATATTGATGCGCACTTTATAACACCATTTAGTATTTGCTTGGGTGATACTATCAACTTAGATGATTATGCTACCAACCCTGGTGGCGAATGGTCTGGTATTGATGTATATGGTAATTTATTTATCCCTAGTAATGATGGGGGCTATATTATAAATTACCAAGTTGGTGATGTTGGCTGCCAAGATTTTATGGCTAACTTGATTGAGGTAGGTGAAGTGCCGTTACCATTATCAGTTACTTATGATAATAATACAGCTTGCCAAGGCGATGATATTGACTTTACAACTAGTGTAATTGGTGGATTTGAAAACTACTTTGTGGTTTATTATGAAGGCAACTTGGTTTATCAAAGTATTCCTTTCTATGGAAGTTCAATTGATTTTGACCCACTTAGTGTTTTAGGCGAAGGATTTGTTGGTTCGGCTACGTTCACTTTTGCAGCATCTAACCAAGAGGCTTGTGAAAGCGAAGGCACTGATGTTACCTACACCATTTACCCATTAACAGATATTGAATACATTATTGGATGTACAGATCCTGAATCAGGATTAGCTGCAATTTCTATTCAAGAGCCAAGTGGTACTTATCAAATTGCCGTTTACCCAAGTGGCAATGGACCGACTATCGCTGATTACAATCCGCCGAATGATAATTTGGCATTGATTGAAGCTGGTGTGCCTTATGACATCTTAATGATTGACGCAAATGGCTGCGAAAGTGTTGAAACGGGTGTATTAGCAGAATTAGCGGTTGACTATACGGCCGAAGTGCTTTGCCCAGTTGATGGCCTTGTTGAGGTTAATGTTTTTGTAGATGAGAATACGGGTTATGGTGCACCTTACTTGTATTCATACGATGGTGGTTTATCTTATGTATCTGAAAGTTCAGCAACCTTATCAATTGCGGCTAACCCAACAATTGTAGTTATCGTTCAAGATCAGAAAGGTTGTTTATCGCAATTCCAGATATTTAATTTAGGCGAAGAAGCGAATATTGCGCCAATGACTAATTGCGCCGATAGCAATGGCGATGCAGTTATAGACATTAATTATAGCGGTGAAAACTTTATTGCAAGCTATACTACCTCAACTAATCCAAGTCCTGTAATTGTTGGGCAAAGCGATTCGTTTACTGTAAATGTTGATGAAGCAATGGAAGTATTTGTAATGGTTCAAGCTTTCCAAGGTGATTTGAGTTGCGACCTTAGTGGTTCAGTTATGGTGTACCCTAGCCTAGTTGTTGAGGCTACTGTTAATACAGAAGTTTGTCCTGATGGTAGTGGCGACGTTACAGTAACAGTTACTGGTGGCAATGCACCATACGATTTGAGTTTGGGTGGGCTTGATTATGGCTCGTTTAACAGCGTTAACATAGTTGAAGGCTTAGGGGCAGCAACTTACCCAGTTGTTATAACCGATGCATCAGGTTGCGAAACCAGTACAATTGTTACTATACCAGAAGCAGCCGAAATTACAATGCCTCAATTAGTGTTTAACTCGTCATTATCATCGGCAACAACGGTTTGTGGTGTAGATGATTTAACCTTAACAGTAACGGGTGGCACGCTTTACAATTGGTACGATGCTGATGGCAATATTATTGCAGCAAATAGCGGTGCATCGCAAACTATTACAGTTACTGCCTCAACTATTATTGAAGTTACAGCAGTACAAGGTGATTGCGAAAGTGAGGCTTTAACCATATTAGTTACTTATTACCCTGAATTGAGCACTAGCGAACCAGTTATCACTTGCAATGGCGATGGTACTTACTCGGTAAGTTTCTCGATAAATGGTGGTAATACTACCCAACCTTATTTTGTTAACGGAATACAAAGCTTTGGTGATGTATTTGCGACACTACAAACTGGAGCAACTTATGGGTTTGAGATTTTAAGTCCTGAATCTGGTTGTGAATTAACTGTTACTGGTACAGATAATTGCGTTGATTTAGTAGCCAATGATGATCAATCGTTAGGTAATGTAGCTGGAACAGATGTTACCATTTGCGTTTCAGACAATGATTCATTTGATGATTTAGACGATGTTACCTTTAGCTTATGTGGCGATCCTGCATTTGGAGGTGCTGTTTATATTGGTAATGGTTGCTTTGTTTATATGCCGGGGTCTGCATCGGTTACCGATGACAGCTTCTGCTACGAATTAAGCGATGGTGCAAATACAGACCAAGCTATTGTTGTAGTTACTTATCAAAGCTGTGATTTCAGTTTAACACAATCTGGATTAATTTGCAACGATGCAAATGGTTTAGCCACTGTTGAATTCCAATTGACAAACGTTACCGACGACTTTGAAGTAATTAACTTAGATGGCGGTTCTGTTACTGACCTTAATATTAATGATGGATTTGGCATATTAACCGCTACCATTAACTTAAGCAGTGATGACTTAGGCAACTATACAATTAATTACACCAGCCAGTGTGGCGAGGGTGTATTGTCAAGTTCAGTATCTTGCCAATCAGTTACGGCTATTGAATTGTTAAGTTTTGACGGACGAGTTGCCGAAAACGGCAATGTACTGGAGTGGGTAACGGCTACCGAAATTGATAATGATTACTTCATTTTATCAAGGAGTATTGACTGTATCAACTTTGAGCAATTAACTATTGTTGATGGTGCAGGTAATAGTTCAGTTTCAAAAGCTTACAGTTATGTTGATGGCAATGCGCCAAGTGGTTTGGTTTACTACCAATTACAAACTGTGGATTTTAACGGATTAATTGAAAATGCTGGCATTATTGAATTAAGAACGGATGTAAGTGCATTTGAAATTATCGACTTGTACCCAATACCAGTTTACAATCAATTGACGGTTGACTTTAATGCTATTGATGAAACGCTTACTACTTTAAATGTTTATGATGTTTCTGGTAAATTAGTTAATAGCAGAAACATTGAATCAACAATTGGATTGAATAGCATTGGGCTAAATACCGAAAATTTAAGTGCAGGTACTTACTTTATTACTTTATCTAATGGAGAAAGTATTGTTACGGATAAGTTTATTAAACAGTAAACATTCGGAAATTCAATTTAAAGGTGTTCCTAAAATTTAGGAACACCTTTTTTATTTTAACTAATTATCTTTGATAATTAAAACAATAAACATGAAAGATAATTTCACTGATGAAGAATGGGCAAAAATTATTTCTACTCCTGAGTTAGTTGGATTTGCAGTTACTATGGCTGGATATAGCGGAATTACAGGAACAATGAAAGAAAGCTATTCTCTAGCAACGATGTTTTATAAAGATAAGGATACAAAGATTGAAAGTAAACTTGTTAACTCATTTCTATACGATACGGATGATCTAGAAAAATCTAAAGAAACAAGAGAAATAAGAAAGGCATACGTTAGTAAAACTATGGAAGGTAAAGCCAGTGTACTTGACGATTTATCAATAAGTGAAGTTGAGGCCTCATTAGCAATATTAAAGGATAAATGCCCTGAAGAAATTGATGCTTATAAAGACTTTTTGATTACAATGGCTAATAAGGTTGCCAATGCTGCCAAAGAAGGCGGTTTTTTAGGTTTTGGTGGAACAAGAGTTAGTGAAAAAGAAGCTGAATATATTGAACGGTTAAAAACTTTTATGGCCGAAATAGCATAGCTATTATTGGTTAATTCAATTTTTCAAATCCCCTTCAATAATTTTACTTGGAGGGGATTTTTTTAATCCTGTGGTTGTGGTTTTACAAAATCAGAATACTTGCTTAAGATTTCTTCAAAAACATATTGTTGAATAATCACCAAATCTTCATTTTTATTCATGGTAGCATAAAAACGGTCAACATCGTATTTCTGCTCACCTTCAAGAGAACTAATAATTTTTGATTTATCAGTTAAAGGCATATTGTAAACCACTAGGGTTTGTGATTGCTGAGGAAATTTAGATACAATTTGAATTTTACAGTAAGGTTTCTGCTGCAATAAAGAATCTTTATAAGTATATAAGTTATCAAATGCCTCAATGTTTGTTTTTGGCAATGATTCAATTATATATTTAACCTTATTCGTATTCAAATTAGCAGCTTCAATTACCTTATTTCCCTGGCTAACTTCATATTTGCCATTATTAATTGTAATGGAGTACGAATCGTTAAGTTTTTCGTTAAACTCAACATTTAGCTGCTTTATTTCATTGACAGTTCCTGCAAATATTCTATGGCTTCTCCATTTTTCAAGTACCGTATGAAAACGAATATCCATACTACCAATAAAGCCAGGAATATGTACTAAATATGGGGTTTGCGACCCCTCCATTTTCATAAAAGTACCTTGGCGGTTAGTTGAGCTTCCATAAATTTTAAAGGCCCTTGTTGGCTCATTACTACTTGTATAAACTTCGATCAATTTACCCTTACTATCAATATCTTTATTTAGGTTAGCTTGTGCCGCTAAAGGCATTGGTTTATCAACTTTTATTTTACGAAGGGTTTCAAAAATTAATCCCAATGCATCTTCACGGGCTAAGTAAAAATCATTTACCGTCCAAAAATCTCCTTCTTGCTTTTGTAGTTTAATTTTCCAACCATCAGGTTCTGTAATTACAATTTTTGTAATTTTTTCAGTGGTTTTATAACCAAAACTTGTTTCGGCATTTTGGAAAGTGGTAAAGCTTTCTTGCTCTACAAAATAGTAAGCTGCTGCCCCTAAAATTAAAATAGCCCCGATGACTAACGCCCATTTATTCATAATATAAATTAATTGGCAAACCTGCGTTTGCGGATAAAATTATACACCAAACCAAAAACCAATAACAGGATTAATGGTATGGCTATATTAATAAGTTGCCATTTTAACTTATTTGGTTTGATGCGCTCTGTATCTAATAGCCTTAATTTAACATCTTTTGAGCGAGCTGTCATAATATCAGAGTCATCTAACAGCCATTCAATACAATTAAGAATGAATTGTTTGTTATCAAAAGTCTGCTTATTGTATTTGTAGTAACCCAGCATATATGGCTTTTGGGTTAAGGGGTCAAAATCATTACGGATAATATCGCCATCGCTGACCACTACCATTTTAGTAGGTACGCTTTTATCCTTGAAACTCATATCCTCGAGGGTATCAAGCATTTGTTGGGTGTTAAATGCCAAACGGTTTTTAAACGGCGACTCAAACTCCCCCTCAAGCGCTACGGCAATAGGTTGATGAGGTTTATTAAAACGCTCAGGAACAGCCTTATTTTTCACAATACTAACATCCACTTTTACTGGTGCAAACAAAGTTTTGGTATATTGTGATGATGTTAACAAATACGTTTTTTCAATATTCGCACCTTTGGTTAAAATGGTGTCGATTGAACTTGCAAACTCAGCAGAAATAGGCCCCAAGTTTTTTGATATTGGATGGCCGTTATTGCTACGCGAAATAATTGGGTGGTAATACCATTCAAACAGATTAAGCTGGGTTGCATTGCCCGCTTGGCTAGTTGATGTTGCTAAAGGAATTGGATTGCACTGTAAATCCTGAATGAGGTTATCATTTACCCGCACTCCATATTTAAACAATTGATCCATTAAATTTATATCGCGTGAAACAGACATAAAATAACCTGTTGAGTTATTAAGGCTATCAATATCTGCAATCATATTATCGACTAGCCAAAGCACTTTACCGCCATTCATTATGTATTGGTCTAGCTCAAATTTGTCGAACTCCTCAAATTTTTGGGTTGGCTTGGCTACTACTATTGCATCATATCGTGATGAAATAAATGAAGTTTCCGTAATATCAACTCGGCTAAGGTTATAAAAGCGAGATAATTCATTAGCAATTGAAGAAACTTCAATATCGCTTAATTCTCCATGGCCTTCAATAAAAGCTATGTTTTCACGAGCAGGGCGCTGCAATTTTTGAATGGCATTAGCTAGCTTATATTCAAGCAATGCAATTGATTCATTAATCGTTTCTTGTGGCCCTCGGTTCAATTGGCGTTCTAATAGGGGTATTGCATATTCTCGTCCACCGTAAGTAGCTAAAGCATATGGAAAAAATACGGTTTCCGAATAACCATCTTGCTGTTCAATTAAACGTTCAGGGATAACGCCTTTTTGGGTTAGTGCTTCCGTTATCGCTATTTTTTCCTCATCGTTTTCAGCATCAGCTAAAGGATCTTCAAAATTGTACTCTAGGTAATTGCCTGTATATGACCGGAACTCGTCCAACATATCTTTAGTAGCGTTTTTTAAACGCTTTAAACCTGCTGGAAATTCCCCTTCTAAATACACTTTTATATAAACCACATCTTCCAAATCTAATAATTTGGTTTCCGTAGCTTCTGTAAGGGAAAAGCGCCCTTCCTTAGTTAAGTCAATACGTTTATAAAGCCTTGTTGACAATATATTTATTAGTATAATGCCAATAAAAATTGCCGTAAACCAAACCGCTATTTTGCTTTTTTTCATACTTTAACTTTTGCGGTTTTGTAAAACAATGTAAGTAAGCATTATAAAGATGCTTATAACACTTAAAAAGTAGATTATATCGCGGCTATCGATAACACCACGGCTTATTGAATTGTAGTGGAAAGCTACCCCTAAATTTTGAAGTATATAATCCATTTTAGCATAGAAAATGCCTAGTTGGCTTAAGGAATCGAACGCTGCATAAAAGAAAAAGGACAAGAAAACAGCAAATATAAATGCTACTATTTGTGAGTTAGATATACTTGAGGCAAACAAACCAATTGCAACAAAAACGCCACTTAAAAAAAGCAAGCCAATGTAAGACCCATTAGTGGCGCCTGTATCAATATTACCAACTTCAACGCCTAATTGGTAAACTGAATAGTAATAAACAAGGGTTGGCAAAATGGCAAAGGCTACTAATACAAGACAGGCAAAATACTTTCCTAAAATTATTTGCCAATCACTTAGTGGTTTGGTTAGTAAAAATTCGATAGTACCGCTATTAAACTCTTCTGAAAGCGATTTCATGGTAATAGCGGGTATTAAGAAAATTAAAACCCAGGGGGCTAAAGTGAAAAATGACTCGAGCGAAGCATATTGATAATCAAGGATACTACTTTCAGGAAATACCCAAAGAAATAATCCGCTAACAATTAAAAATATAGCAATTGCTAAGTAGCCCGTTAACGAGCTAAAAAAAGCACCAATTTCCTTTTTAAATACACTTAACATTTGGCTGCGAAATTACAAATTTGAAATTGGAATTTACTTTTGATATTCAGCAAAACAGAGTTGTACGGCTTCTAAAATTTCGTACATCTGGTTTTCCTCAATAAAAGGGTCAGGCAATTGGCAAAATTCCATAAATGCTTTTATTTCATCATCATCAACTAAGCCGGTTAATTGGGCTATAATTTCTTTATTATACTTTATGGCTAACTTGGCTCTATACTCGTCTTCTTTTAGTAATCGTATATATTCTCTTTTAGCGTTAGCCTCCTTACTAAACATATTGTAAAGCCAAGTTATTGGGCTAGTAAATGCTAAACCAAAACCTACTGTTGGAGCTGTTATCTTTCCTACTTTTCTATTATTGGGTAACTTAATTGCTGAATCAAACTGGTTATTTTCAATATTTAAAGCCAAAAAATGTTGCTTAAATTCAAGCGGGTTGTTACTAAAAGGGTAAACCTGTACTTCGCCTAGCTGGTAAATTTTAGGTTTTAAAAAAAAGGTTAGATGATTGACTGAAGCTAAATTGCTTGTTTTTAACGTATCCCATTTATAGCCAATTGCTGAAACAATAATGTTGTCATCTCTTTTGACGGTTAGCTTAAAATCGCCTTCAAAATCGCTTACGGTTCCTTTATTAGTTTCTAAACATACTATATGGGCTTGACCAATTACGGATGTATCGCGAGCAGATAATAGTTTACCTACTACGGTTACATAATCATTACTTGGAGTAATTTGGGCAACTAAACCAATAGATAAAAAGGATAATATTGATAGAAGTAAAGTATTTCTCACTTTAACTGTAACGATTTTATTGTTATTTGATTGTAAATAAAAAAAGGGTGTTCAATTTAAATTGAACACCCTTGCTAAATTTAATTTTATTTAACTATTCAGGAACTACATCAAAACTTAAATCGTATTTAACCTTGGGATGCAAATCAATTTTAGCAGTATATGAACCTAAAGTTTTAATATCATCAACAACTGTAATTTTTTTACGGTCAATATCTGATCCAATTGCTTTTTTAATAGCATCTGCTATTTGAACATTGGTTACGCTACCAAATATTTTTTCTGTTGTACCCACTTTAGCACCAATTTTAATTTCAGCTGCTTCAAGTTTAGTTACAATAGCTTTAAATTCTGATAGTTCTTTTTCAACACGGCGTTCAGTTTGACGGCGTAACTCTGCAACTTTATTACTATTTGCGCGATTAGCAACCATTGCAAATCCCTTAGGAATTAAAAAGTTACGACCATAACCAGCCTTTACATTTACCTCATCAAGCTTTTCGCCTAAGTTTGGCATATCTTTTAACAAAATTACTTGCATATCATTCTATTTTAACAAATCAGTTACATAAGGCAATAATGCAATATGACGAGCTCTTTTAATAGCTGTAGCTACACGGCGCTGAAATTTCAGAGAATTTCCTGAATGGCGACGTGGCATAATTTTACCTTGTTCGTTTAAAAATTTAATTAAGTAATTAGGATCTTTATAATCAATATACTTGATACCAGCTTTTTTGAAGCGGCAGTACTTTTTTTGTTGCGTACCAAACTGTGGCGACGCTAAAAATTTAATATCACTCTTAGCCATTATCTTCAGTTTTATCGGCTTCTTCAGAAGCTTTGTTCTTATGTTTAAATTGGCTTATCTCGCCTTTACGCTTCATATCATTGTACTTGATAGCGTGTTTGTCTAACTTAACGGTAAGGAAACGCAGAACATTAGGGTCGCGCTTAGCTTTTATTTCAAGCTTGTCAATTATTGTTCCATCTACCATATGTTCCAACACATAATAAATACCTGTTGTTTTTTTGGCAATTGGATAAGCTAATTGACGCATACCCCATAAATCCTCTGCAACAATTGATCCTCCACCGTCTTTCAGGAAGCTTTGATATTCCTGAGTGGCCTTTTTTACCTCCGAGTCAGACAATACCGGGGTAAAAATGAAAACGGTTTCATACTGTTTAATCATTGATTAAAGATTTTAAAATTGGAGTGCAAAATTAGTACATTATATTGAATCTTCCAAAGATTTATTGTTAGGCAATTATATACCTAATTCTAGTTGTTTGTCTTTCATCCGCTTCGAAAATTCAGTTTGCCCATTTTGTTCAGCTGTTCGCAAAAACTGAGCTACGTAGTTTTTATACAAATTGCTATCACTTTTATACCTTTTAGCATTACGGGGGCTCATTTTTTCATAATATACCAAGTTTTCAAAAAGTGTATTTAAAATAACTTCAGCTAATTGATTCCCTTTTTCAAATTCCTCTGCATCATAATAGGCTAATACTGTTGGGAAGGAGTAAATATCATGCGGGATGTTTGATGGTAATAATTTTTGCTGTGCATAATCTAATACTTCAACTGCTTCTTTAGTACGCCCCAACTCTATTAACTTATCCGCTAACCTCGTATAATTATTACGTAAATTGATTGACATCCTGCGTAAATCTGTTCCTGGATATGTGCCTTCTTTATCTAAACCACCAAATGTAAATTTACTCATTAAGTTTTCTTTCATTGCATCTACATTAACATCGCCCGAAAAAGGTGAGCCCTGTTGCAGGTTAGCTTCAATAGGCATTAGTCGATAGGCTAAGCCTTCTGCGTGAAAATATTTTTGAAGTCCCATAAAAGCATTTCTATCAACTGAAATGGCAAAATAAATAGGCCTTTTCCAGCCATCGTTTGCAACTGCTGCAATTATATCTAATACCATTAAATCGTTTTTCAATATATTATTCTTTTTAAGTTGCCACTTCATTTGTCCAGTTACTTCTTCTACCCTATTTGCAGGTACACAACCATTTTGAACAACTTCATTTCTATTAATTGGTATTGAGAAATTTTTAGTCGGATAATAACTTAACTTTTCACCTCTTCCATAGTTAAGCTGGTTAGCATCATTACCTATAAATTTCATTATTTCAGATAACTCAAAGTATTTACCTTGTTCTGCAATACGTGTATTCTCTTGAAAAAGTACTTGATCACGTTTTGTACCTTGAATTTTATTTTGGGCGAGTGTAAATGGTACAGCCTCAGCATCATTTACTTTTCGGCGGCACTGCTTGATATACCAATCAACCCCCAATAAACTAAGGTTTACAATTCTAACATCAGGTCTAATATTTTCAACTTCTTGCGCATACCAAAGGGGGTAAGTATCATTATCGCCTTGAGTAAATAAAATTGCATTTGGTGCACATGATTCTAAATAGTTTTTAGCAAAATCTCTCGCAGCAGTTCTACCAGAACGGTCATGATCATCCCAATTTTGGAATGCCATTAAAGTAGGTGCTAAAATACAAAGTGCAATAGCTAATGCTACACCAGGTGTACCTGACACAAACTTTTTAAGCATAGTATACATACCTAACACACCTAAACCAACCCAAATGGCAAAGGTGTAAAAGGATGCTGCAAAAATATAATCTCTTTCTCGTGGCTCAAGTGGAGGTGAATTACCGTAAATAATAAGGGCAACACCCGTCATTAAAAACAAAATACCAATGATAAGCGCATGCCTTCTATCCTTGTTTAACTGAGTTACAAAACCTAAAATTCCTATTAGCAATGGAATAAAGAAATAAGTATTTCGAGCAGGGTGATTAGCTTTATCTTCTGGTAAATTGGATTGAGGTTCTAACCTGCCATTGATTAAATTATCAACAAAACCAATACCACTTAGCCAGTTTCCATTTTCGCTTTCTCCAGTACCTTGGTCATCATTTTGCCTCCCAACAAAGTTCCACATAAAATACCTTATATACATATGGTTGATCTGGTACTTTATAAAATAAACAAAGTTATCAGCAAAACTTGGACGTTGCCCTTTTTTAAGTCCTACCCAATTTTCATATCTTGTTTTATGTTTTGAATCGTACATACGAGCAAAAAACTTTTTACGTGTATTGCCATAATCATATTCAAATCGGCGACCTACTTTTTCATATTTTTCTTTTCCTTTTGCCCACCTTGTACCTGTATAGTTAATATCCTTCGGTTCATCAGTATAATAATATCCGAAGAAAATTGGACGCGTACCATACTGATCTCTATTTAGATACGACGAAAGACTTACTACATCACGTGGGCTATTCATATCAATATATGGCTCTGCGTTTGACCGTATTACCACTGTTGTAATAGTTGAAAACCCAATAATAACGAACATAAATGCCAATAACACATTATGAGCAATTGCCATACTACGCTTACTAGTAAACCAAAGACCTCCAACAATTAACCCAATAAATAAAATTACAAACAATATAACTCCTGTGTTAAATGGCATCCCCATATCGTTTACCATTGAAAGTTCAAGGCTTGCCATCATATCCACAATACCAGTAATAATACCGCTTAAAAAGAAAAGTAATACAGCTACTGAAAGCACTAATGAAATAAGAATACCTGTCCAATTTGGGTTATTAAATCTTTTAAAATAGTAAACTAATGAAAGTGCTGGGATACAAAGTAAGTTTAACCAATGTATAAAAATGGAAATACCCATTAAAAATGCTATTAGCAATAAATATCGATCTGCATAAGGTTCATCTGCTACAGACTCCCATTTACAAATCAACCAAAAAACAGCTGCAGTAAAACATAATGAGGTTGAGTAAACTTCAGCTTCAACCGCTGAAAACCAAATAGAATCTAAAAATGTACCTGTTAGCCCTGCTATTAATCCACAGCCTAAGATTAAATAGGCATTTGTATCTGTTTGTGTTTCATTTGATTTACGAAGAACGATACCTGCTAAATGCGTTGTAATCCAAAATAAAAACATCATGGCTAAACCAGAACTTAATGCCGACATGAAATTTAAAGTAAGCGGTATCATTTCAGGGTTGCCAAATGCAAGTAACGAAAACATGCGACCTAACATTAAAAAGTTAGGAGCACCTGGTGGGTGTACTACTTGCAATTTGTAACATGCTGCTATAAACTCACCACAATCCCAAAGGCTTGCAGACGATTCCATTGTTAAGGTGTAAATAAGTGTGGCAAAAATGCCCATTAATATTCCACCTATTGTATTAAGTCGTTTAAAGGATTCCATTCATTTATTTTAATAACCTTAGTGCAAAAATAGCAAATTGTTAGCCAGTGCTCTGTTACAAATTTGGGTTGAAAAAAATTATTTACGCATCTTTTAAAAAATTTTAGCTTTTTAGCTTTACAAAATTAAAAATGAACTTTAGTTTTGTACCCACATTACAGTTAGACCCATAGTGTAATGGTAACACACCGGTTTTTGGTGCCGTTATTCTAGGTTCGAGTCCTGGTGGGTCTGCTAAAACTAAAGCCTTGATTAATTCAAGGCTTTTTTATTTTACTAAATTGCTAACTAGCACATAAAAAAGCCGCTCAAACTGAGCGGCTTTTCATTTTATCTAAGTAAGGTAACATTTCCTTTAAAGAATTCTGTTTGCCCATTTGTGAAGGTTACTGTTGCATGGTAGAGGTAAACACCCACTTCTTGAGGTACACCTTTATAACTACCATCCCAACCTTGACCAGGACTGTTGTTATTAGTGTATAGCTTATTACCCCAACGATCATATATATGATATTCAAACTGTAATATATTAAAGCCATCAAGTGATAATATATCGTTGTAACCATCTCCGTTTGGAGAGAATGCCGTAGGGAATAATACCGTATTATCAAAGTCAATTGTAACTGTTATTTGATCAGTAGCAGTACATCCATAAGAATCTTGTACTATAACAGTAAATAAAGTTGGCTCAATAGGGCTAACCGTATTGGTTGGGCAATCTTCACAATCAATAATTGTTGAAGGAGGATTTGCCTGCCAGTTATAAGTTACATCTTCGCCAGGTAATGCTGTACCACCAACTGCATTAATTGTAGTTGAACCACCAAATGAAATTGAAGGATCGGCTGCAGAAGCTACTACCGTTGCTTCGCTAATTTCAATTACAAAATCAAATACATTTGAGCAATTTCCATCTTCAACAGTAACTGCAATTTGGTAAGTGCCTGGAGTTTGGAAACTAATATCAATTGGACCTTGACCTTGACCTAAAGTAGTACCAATATTATCAACCGTAATTTCTCCATTGTATTCAATAGTAATATCCTCGTTAACACAACCTTGGAATGGAACCGATGGAGCTACTACTGGTTGAGGCTCAACTATAATAGTTGCAGAAGCTACATCGCTTGCACATGGTGCTATGCCAGTTACAGAATAATCAAACACATAAGTACCTGCAGGGTGACTTGCAGGATCGAATGTACCTGCAATATCATCAAATGCTCCAAAGTTTGGCGCATCAGGACTTGTAGTTGAAATACTCCATGCACCTCCTGTACTTGCAACTGATAACATTGTATTTAAATCAATTAAGATTGCATCATCTTCATTACAAAGGGTTTGGCTACTACCTGTACCTGCAGTAACAAATTCATTTATTGTAAGGATTTGAACTGACGAATCTGGACAATCAACCAATGGTGCAGCATCTAATGTGAAAGTTAATTCATAATTACCCGCTGTTGTATTGTTAACATTGAAATCAGTGCCTGTAATAGAGGCTGTTGAACCAACAGGCTGATTAGTAATTGCCCAACTACCTGGTTCAACTGTAACCACTAAGGCAGCTAAATCAACCGTAGTTTGATCGTTACATATTGTTGCTGGTGGGCTTGTTGTTACATCTGGACAAGTACAATCATTAACCGTTACGGTTACTAATGTTGCAGTTCCTTCACATCCATTTACAGTTTGTGTAACAAATGCAGTAACTACATCTGCAACGCCTGCTGCTGGGTTTGGCGTCCATGTATCATCACTATCTATAACAACCGCTGCTGGATTACTCGGATCTAAGTCATACCATGTGAAACTTGCGCCTGCATCGCCAGTTGCTGTTACGTCTGCAATAACATCTCCAATACAATAAGTTGGATCTGTCGCAGTTGGTGCATTTGGCAAAGCATTAACAGTAACATCTACTTGAGTAGCTACACTTTCACAGCCTGCCACCGTTTGGGTTACAAACACCGTCTCTGTACCTAACGTACCACTCGGTGTCCACGTCGCATCTCCATCTATTACTACTGCCGCTGGATTGGTTGGATCTAAATCATACCAAGTAAACGTCGCTCCCGCATCGCCAGTCGCCGTAATATCTGCTGGTAT
>Ga0160423_10001248_pt1 | contig 21329 bp, 27 predicted proteins | sample CRUFie14St8metaG_FD_108191 | JGI IMG/M metagenome (GOLD analysis project Ga0160423, IMG submission 108191) | Marine microbial communities from the Costa Rica Dome - CRUD Field 142mm St8 metaG | ecosystem: Environmental > Aquatic > Marine > Oceanic > Photic zone | place: Costa Rica: the Eastern... | reverse complement strand
GCTTCCTGCTCGAGTGCAAATAACTTTTTGTTTTCATTAGATTGATTTATTTCTGCTTCCAAGTTTGCTAAAATTTGTGAAGAGAACTTTCCTTCAAGTCTAAAGTAATTATTAATTACTCTATCTAGTGCTTTACCACCTACACTTTCTGCAGCTGCTAGAGCAGTTCCTCTCTTCTCTTTAGCTTCAACGCTTAAATCATAAACCTTATCTTTCTTACGTATTGCTATTTGTCTTAGTCTTAAATTTTCTTGGTTCTCTTTTTGTATTCTTGCATTCTCTGCAATCTCACCTTGAAGTTGAGCGCGTCTTTGCTCTGCCTTAGCTTCTTGTCTATCAGACATTATACGCAAGCCAGTACTGGCTGCACTTAATATTATTGTTGGACTACACATTTTACGAACTCAATAAATTTTCTTTTTTCATAACCAAATTGTTGATGCACTTTTATAAAATTAAATCCTAGCCATCTTAACCAGTTCACGTGTACTGTGTTACGTGCATCAATATAGTTGTATAAAACTGGATAAGACTTATGAAATAAATCTAACACTCCTCTACAGTTACGTAGAAAGGGCATTGATATATTTTTTATTTCAGGTGAACTTAAAAGCCATATCATACCTAAGTTTTTTCCATGAGGTATGACTCCTAAAATCATTACTGGAATATTTTCATCATTCATAATTGTTAGAGGTAAATGAGAATATTTGTAACCAGTGTATAAAGCGTGATACGGATTAGAATTACTGTTAGCTTTTATTTCATCTATATCTTCTTTACGTAAATTTTTACTTAGAAACTTTACATCGTTTACGTCTGTAATTTTTATATAAGGCATTAAGCATTTTGTGATGATGTTTGATTATAGAAACCTTGCCATTCCGCATTTATAAAGTTGGAAGGTAAGTATTCACTATTAGTCAATTTAACAACTAAGCCTTCGTTTCTTGATTGTATTGCAAAAGTAAAATCTCCATCTTCAAGATTTATTCCGTTAATAGTTCCACTACCAACAACTGCACCATTAAATATTTCTGTAGTAGTGCTTCTATTCTTTGGAGTGATGTTTACTTTAAAGTGTCCGCTATTATCAAAACCTACAGACCAATTACGAATTTGTAATCTGCCTTCTTTAATATTGGTCCTACTTCTTTGGCCACCGCCTATAGCTAGATATTGTTGAGAGAACTCGTATTCAAAAGTATATTTTTCTCCTATAAAAAACTTAGTAGAAGTTTGGTCTCCAGTAAGGACTATAGTATTCTGACCAGTTGTTGCCGATACGGGTGTAATAATTTCACCAGCAATAGTAGAACTACCAGAAACATTACGAGTAACAACTTGCATATCATTATAAATTTTATACGGAAGTGTAACTGTAGTTTGATTAGTACCTGAGTTGTAAGATTTAGTTAAGCCAGTTGAACTCTCATTAACTTTCATATCTAAATGTGTAAGATATGTAGCATCAGTATCTACAACTGCAGGAGCTATCTGCATTTTTACTATATGCACTCCATCTGTTCTTTCTACTAATAAGAATAAATCTGTTTCTATAAAATCACAGTTTAATATTTTTGTATTAGCTGCAGTTCCAAAAGTAAACTTGTGCCAAGCACTTTGTAACTTTTGATTGTTGGAAATATACCATTGATAATTATACAAACAATTTTCTTCTTCACTTGATAAGACAGCTAAAAAGTTTTCGTTAGTTGCTATAGCAAGTTTAAAAACATCTTTAGGAATATATTTAGGAACTGCACCAGTTATATCATCGGCATCATTCGTATCACTATCAGCATCAACAAAGTATTCTCTTACGCCTGAGAAGTTACCTTTGTTAAATACAAAGAATACGTTTCTACCAGCTGATACGGGCTTAGCATTTAGTGATGTTTCAAATTCAGTAGTAGCATTTATTACAACATTAGAAGGAGTAAGAATGTTTGCACCTGATAAAACAAACTGTGTTTGGTCTGAGAATAAAAGCAGTTCTTGGTTAAAAGGTATTGCGTGTCTTAACTTAGAAACTTTAACGTGTGATACGTTTACATCTATTGGGTCTGAGTCTAATATAGTTGTTACTGTTTCAGGAAAGAATTTAAAAAACTCGCCTGCCCTAGACATAACAATACTTTCATCAGATATAAAACCTAGTCTATTTCTATGAAAGAATATATCAGATATTTTTTGACCAACAAAAGAAGGTTCGGGAGCAGAAACTAAATCACCAGCTACCCTACTTCCAAACTCAGGAACTGAAAAATCAGTGCCACTTATTGTATATGTAGAGCCATTAGCAGGAACAAATCTAAAGTTTCCATCTGCTTGTCTTATTAATAAGTGTGGCATTGTAGAAACATCAAGACTATCTTTTAATCCTGATAGTTGGCATTCTTGAAAGAAGCCCTCATCATTGTTTCCACCTGATACCCACTTAACATAATAGTTGTCAAAAGCATTAGAGTTGTCTCCAGTAATCTCTACCTCAAATCCATTTACTGCTTTTGTAGGTAAATCAGAAAACTTTTGTGCTGAGCCTTTTATTACTTGAGATGCTTGATTACCAAAACCATCTGTAGCTTTTATTGTAAAATCTGAGGCACTCGAGAAGTGTATATCTGAACCTAAGTCTGTAATTGTAAAACCAGATAAAGAACCAATATTAGAGATTAATTGGTCTACTATCTCAGTAGTTTGATATGCTGAGGCACTTGATGAAGTGGTATATGTATATGTCGTTCCATTAATAATTATATTGTATTCTGTTTGTGTTACTCCTTGAAGTACAGAATAAACAGCTTCAAAAGGCCTAGCTGCAGTTACTGTGCTATCCATAGCTACAGTTTTATTTTTATTAATAATAAAAGTATGGTCTGCTATAGTTAGTGCTTCAAATACAGCTTTGGGGTCTGACTCATTTAAGTAAGCAGTTCCTGCAGGTTTATTTACAGTATACTCAGTTCCATCAATACCATAAACCTCAATGTCATTTTGAGTTATGATTACAATGTAACGCTCATTACTATCTCTATTTATTGTATGTATAAAAGGTTTAGTAAGACCTGTACTTGAGATTTTCTTAATAAACTCTGTAGGCGTTCTTTTCTTCAGACCTTCTACTACACTTGATATACCATTTATTTGACTTTCTGCTTGAGAGCCTAGTCTCAAACTTTCACTTTGTTGAGACACGCCATTAATTAAATTAGGTATAGAATGATTTATTAGTGGCATTAGTATAAGTTAGTATCTGTATCTTGTTTTCTGTTTATTATGCTGAAGCTATCTAGGTTATTAAAGATGCTATGGTCTGCAGTTTCTGCCTCTTCTTGTTTTAAAACTGCAAGTGCATTGAGTTCATCTTGAACTTGAAATCCATGTAAAGTGTTTGCACCAAGTAATCTATCCTGAAACATTCTTGCAGCACGTATTACAATGTATCGTCTTGCATTCTCAGGTAGTTCGTCAAAAGGTAAAAACAAAACAACCTTAGCTTCTAGTGCTTTACTAAAAGTAAAAGTGTTGCCTTTTTTATTAAAGAGAAAGCTTCCTCTTTTTATTACATCTAATTCACTTTGAGGATATTTACTTATATCAAGGTCCACTCTCATAATGTTTTCAGCTAGTGGTATCTTGCTATCTGTATCTAAACTTAATGTGTATTCGTAAAAACTGTTATAGTGCCAGCCTGCAGCTTGTATCTCTCTACTTACTTCAGCTAATAAGTTTTTAGCTTGAGTTGCATCAATAGGTAAAGTTCCTGATAAAGAATTTATAGGAGCTTCACCAATAGCAGATAGAATAGTATTTACTGCTTCTAGCTCAGTTGTATTTGTTTGTGTCATTTGGAAAAATGGCTAGCTCCGTAGTTCCCCATTTTGGTTCACGGGAGCTAGCACTTGATTTAAAGATTATGATGTTTTGATTTCTACCGCTGACTCTGGTCTTAAGATACCATGTCCATACGCTAGTTTTCCGACCATCAACGTGCCCTGTCTACGTATGTCGTATTCAGATTCCATCTTTAAGTCTTTTAGTTTTACAGTACCGACAGCTGATTTGTGGAATACTACTGCTTGAGTAGTTGAGAAATCTCCACGATAATCATTATTCTGGCCTGTGTTTGATGCTGAAGATTGGTCTGTAAATGCAGTTGCTGCAGTATTGCTTTTCACAATATTGATACCAGCTACTTTTAAGACTGAACCTTCTGCGTAGACGCCATTTTGTCCGCCAAAGTCTCTATTTAAGATTTTGTCGTTTTGTACTAAGTTGTAGTACAAGTTTGGAGTCATAACACAGAACCTATCTTCTGAAGGAACATTGTCATTATCTAAATCTTCAGCCGCTTCAAATATAGAAGTAATTAAACTTGCTGCATTTGTGTTTGCGTCTGCATCGACAATGACATTACCACTACCTGTACCATTTGTAGTTGCACTGCTTCTAGCAGCTAGTACTACAAGTTGTAACAAGTGTTGGTCTATTTTGTTTGCGAGTGCTTCACCCATTTCTTTTGAGTAGATTGTTCTATAATCATAATGTACTTTTGCCTCGTCCAGTTCAGATATGAAACTGTGCGAGATAAGTAAATCGTCAATAGTAATAATCTTCTCATTTTGTTGTATTACCTGACCAGTAATTTCGTTACCTGCAGTGTGATACTCAGCTGCTGCTGCTCTACCAAACACTGGGAACTGTGCAGATTTACCACTAGCAATACTTCTTACCATAGTCATTGGTAACATTTTGTTTTGCTTAGCAAATGCTGCTAATACTTCACCAGAAAATACTTTAAGAAACAAGGCATTATCATCACCCGTATTATTAGCCTTACCAAGAAAGCTTACAGTTGCGTTTGCCATATTATATTTCCTTATAATAAATGTTGATTATCATTCTTTACGTTTTCAAAAGTTGTCTCTCGCAAGAGGCTTGTGATAATAGTAACAGAAAGCACCCCTCTAATAAGAGGTGGTTATGTTTTCCAAGAACGTAACGCCCAATACACGGGCGATAAATTTTTCTGACCAGTTACTTTCGCTAAGATAGCAGAATGTCTAGCAATAAAACTTTTTTTAGCTGCAGGATTATTTTTACGTATTCGCATATTTGCATCCCCGTATCTGATAGTCTTTATGTTTCCTGTCTTTTTATCTTTTACAAAAACTTTAAATTTTTTATTACCCTTAACTTCCCTTATGGGTTTGTTAAGTGGTTTGTTTTCCTTTACGCTCAATTTTTAAAGCTGCACGATGTGCTTGATTAAAGGATTTTCCGCTTCTTATCATAGCATTCATTACCGCCATATGTTTAGCAGTATGATGTTTACTATGAACTTTAAGCTTCTTTTTCATTTCGGGTGTCATACTCATTTCTTTTTAATTTTAAGACCTTTTCTTTTCTTTTTACTGATAGCAATAGCTGCTTGCTGTTTCATCTTTTTAGGTTTTGACATCATCTTACCATAAGCCATTATATATCTCCTTTTGGTTTTTTAAGTTTGTCTGCAATTTTTTCAGAACTTCTACCCAACGTATAACCTCCAACTCCAATAGTTAGTAAGGTCCACAAAGCATCAGGTAAATCTAAGTGTATGCCTACGCCAAAGAATGCGTTTGCATATGGAACTATTAAATAATTGTTTGCTATAATTATAATAGCAATCATCATTAACAAAGGACGCCAAGAACGAGCAATCCAACTTTCACTTTTAGCTTCAGCTAGAATAATATTAGCTGCAGTAGAAATTTCTTTCATCTCTCCAGCTAAAGCTTGTTCTTGTATCTTTGCTTTAATTTTATCTTTTTCTTCTTTGCTATCTACTACCTTATCTACTGTTTTAAATAATGCAGATATTATAGGAGAAGCTGCTCCTAATAATTGTATCATTAGAATATTATAGTTAGGAGAACTAATAGGAACATAACTCCAGCAATCCAAATTAAATTTTGATTATCTGGTTTTACAAAGTTCCAAAAAGTTTTTAATTTATCCCAAAACATTTGACCTCTTTATTTTATCTTCAACTGACTTACGATACGCTGTATCTACATTGTATCTTGGGTCATTGATTGCTGAAATTATTTCAGCGGTGGATTGATAAGCACTTGTAGGAGCAGATACTTGACCTTGTAAAATCTTTGGCTGCATTCCAACTTGATTGTTATATCTAGCTTTTAAACCAGTAACAGCCATCATTGCTTCTTCTACAGTTCCGTTCTCTACAATATTATTGAAAGTTTCTACTTCAGCTTCAGGTAAGTTTGAGCCTGCCCACTGAGTAATCTTTTCATAGTCTTGCGTGCTACCTGCAGCATTCTGTATTTGTTGTACATGATTATCTGCTATTGCACTTTGTCCTTCTATATAACTATCAACTAACTCTTTTGATAATCCTTGAGAAGCTAATTGATTATAACTGTTTTCACTAAGTTCGCCATTTTCTGCAAACTCTGTGTAATAATTATCAAGTGATAAACCTGTAGCTTGTTCAGCTGTTTCCTGAGTTATTGGTTCTTGCCTAGAAGAATATGCTTTTTCTAATTCACCATAAGCTTTTGCTAAATCTTCAGCATTGTTAAACTTCTCAGGCAACCAACTAGGTCTATCAGTTGTATTGCTTAATTGTTCTTGTGATTGAGCTTCTCTAACTCCATCATCTTTCATTTCGATTGTATCTACCATTTATTGTCCTATTTGATTTTGTAATTGTTGTAAGCTTTCACCGAGAGATTGAGGCGGTATGTTGCCAGCAACTTTAGTGCCAGCTGCAATAGCTGCATCATTTAATTGTTGGTCTTGCTGTGCTGCTTGCATAGCTGCCATTTCTTGTTGCAGTTCTTGCTCGCTTCTTACTAATCCTTTAGGGTCTATTCCTTCACTTGTTGCAAGTCTAGCAATAGCATCGGTTACATTTATATACTTAGCTATTGTATCTGGTCCAAGTGTACCAGCCAAAGTTTGTAAGAAACTTATTAATTTATTTTTATCGTTACCTCTACCAAGTGCTTCTAACCCAGTTACAATACTTGGTCTTACTCCATCTTTTGGAAGTTTAGGTAACTTGTCGTTGTTCTCCATCATTGCCATCTTACGCATAACAAAAGGCAACTGAAATTCTTGTGATAGTATTGAGTATATACCACCTAAAGCTTGTTCTAAATCTTCAGCCATAAATCTTATTTCTGAAGCTGTAACTCTATCTGCATTTCTTTGTATTGAACTATTAAGTAGAAAAGCAAACTGCAATCTAGTTTCTATTCTATTCATAGTGTCATATGCAATTCTAAAGTCTGCAAATTTATTTACTTGTAAAACTGAAACATCACCTGATGAACCTTCTATAATTGCACCATTAGGAGACTCAGCTAATTTTCTTGCACGTGTAGTACCATTAGGAGCTACCATAAATAAAACTTTAGATGCTGCAGCTGAACCTTCTACGATTGCTCTAGTCAATCCTTCTAAACTTTTAAGGTCTCCATAGTATTCTTCTACATAACCTCTTCCATAATCCTCACCATCTACTCTATTAAAACGTAAAGGAATGTAAGGTGATTTATCTATAGGAAAGCTACCTTCAGAATTAGGTATCATCATACCTTTTACTTCTTGATAAATTTTAAATAAATTATCTTCTCTGTAAATATGAGTAAATATATCTACAGTTTTTTCATCATCTTTTAATTGACCAGTTACTGGTTCTCTAATTTCTTCAGGAAGGGTAGTTGGAGAAAGACACTCTTTAGTAATAATCTCCATGATGTTACCGCTTGGGTCTCTTTTGGTGATATATCTTGATAAGGGGAATACTCGCATTCCACCTTCGCCCACAAATAAGAGTACATTTCCTGCTACGATTAAATGTTTTAGTGATTCAAAAATTGCAACTCTATCAGCCATCACATCAATATCTGTCATGATAGCTCTTTCAATAGATGATAGCCCTTCCTCGATTGAGGATTTCAAACTTTCATCACCTTCGATTTCCTTAATGACAAAATCATCCATCTTCAATCTAAAGAAAGGAGCGTTGGGAGGAACTAAAGAAAGTAAAAGTTTTGATGCTAAATTATTAACTCCCCTTGCACCAATCCCTTGAAAGGGCTGAGGGTATCTTGTTGAACTGCTATAGCTACTTGGTGGTATTAGAGTTGGCAAAGTAAGTTTTGAACTATCCCTTGCTCTCTCTAAAAATGTTTCACGCTGAGCTTCGCAGGCTTCATATCGCCCTTGAGCTGTTACATTCATAGATTAATTTTGTACTTGAACTCCAGTTCCTTCACCTTCGAGAAGAGGTATACGTAATATTTTTCTACCTTTTCTTTTGGCCTCTACATTTCCACTTGCATTCTTACTTGTTGCACTCTCTGCAGGCTCAGGGCTTGTTTGAGTGTTAGTAGGTCTTGGCGGTGGTGGAGAAGGTGGAGGTGGTGGCGGTGGTGGAGCTGATGGTCTACCTAGACACATTATTCTTCTTCTTGTTCTTTAAGTGTTTTAATTAAAAAATTTACAACTGACCTTTGGCCAGCTTTAAACCAGACTTCTTTTTCACTCCAACTTAAATCAGCTGACTTCTCAGGAAACCTGCTATCTAAAGCCTCTAACAAATTTGTTTTTATTAGAGGCATAGGAGTAATTTCGTTAGTCTTTAAGGTGTCGGTAAATAGTTTTTTAATCATCGAACCTTATTTCTCCAGCTATTGCTAGATATGCTGCACCATCAACTATGTCATCTTTATTAGGATTACCCGTTTTAGTACGTGCTATCTTTAGTAAACTCATCATCATTGCTACATCGTATGCTGTTACTTCTTTTTTTAAATACCAGCTCCATAGTTGAGATATGTTTCCATGATTTTTAATTCTATCACCATGAGTTTTATTTCTCTCAGTAGTGATAGTCATTGCTTCTCTTAAGAAGTCCTCTGTTTTGTTCGCCATAATATAGGTCTCTTTCTTTCAAAGTTGTATTCGTCTGAACGAATAATTCGTGCGAGCCTCGCTTGGAGTAAAGCGAATTTTTCTGAGAGATTATTTACTTTGTATCTTTTGACTACTGCTTCCCACATAGCTTCTTTGTTACCTTTAAGTGGTTCAAGAATTTTTGCTGCAGTTTTCATTCCAACTGAAGGACAACCTGAATATCCATCAGTTGCATCTCCAGCTAAAGTTTGTAGCATATGATTATAGTCTGCTTCTTGCTCATCAATGATTGTATAATCATCGCCTTGCATAAACCAAATAGTAGAAGGTATTGTTTTAAGGTCCTTATCTTTTGTAAGTATTACTTTGTCTCCTTCAATAATATCTGATGTAGCAAGTATTCCAAGAACATCATCTCCTTCTAAATAATCATACTTATAAGTCTTATAGTTTTTTTCCATCCACTCTCTACAAGGTAAATATGTAAGAGGCTTTTGAATGTTTCTTCTATTGTACTTATATAATGGGCTAAGTTTTTTTCTAAAATTAGTTTTGCTAGAAAGAGCAATAACTATATTGTTGCACCATAGTATTTGAGAATAGTATGTTAAAGTATCAGCTAGCTTATCTATGCTTTTACTTTCGCTTGCGTGTAAGGTCCAAATATCATCATCCCATTTTATAGGTTCTTGCATTTGAGCCGAACACATATACGCCAGTATATCTCCATCAACTAGCATAGTTCTTTTATTCGCATCTAAAGTCATTTTGTTTCCTTTATAATGTCGAAAAGCTTTTCTCGAGTGAGTAACTCAGTAAGGTCATTACTGAAACCATTGACTAAATCCTCTTCAGTAGAAGCAGGATTAAAATTATTTTTATAATAAGAGGCGTGTAACAGTTCATGTATCAACACATTTATTAAATCACTACCGCCTTTTTGAATTATGTTTTTATCTATGTAGATTGTTCTAGTAGTTGGATTAAAACTACCTTCTTCAAAATTATCTGCAGCTATCTCAGGGTCTAGTGATTTAATTTTAATTTCAAAAGGTCCAAGTTTAATACATTTCGGCAAGTGCATTTATAATCTCCTTCCATTTTATAAGTACTGCTTTTGTTTCTCTTCTATCTCCAACCATCTTCCAGTTGTTTTTAAATTTTTCTACAAGCTTCTTGAGAACTTCAACATCTAAGACAAGACGTAGTAACTGTTTGTTACCTTTACTTAAAACATGAACCCACACTTGAGCTTTAGTTACAGATAAACCTGAAGGCTTCCCTCTTCTTTCAACTTCAATACAAAGATTTTTTGTAGTAGCCCACCAGTCTCTTTCTGTTTTAACTTCGACCTGTTCTTCCTTAAGACCTAACAGCTTTGCTATTTGTCGTTCATGTTTCTTTCCAAACTTTAAATCTAAATCAAAGTCGGATGTATCATTTTGTTTCAGTGTGTCTCTGCCCAGTTATTACCAACCTTGTATTCTCCATCAAGTGGACAACGTAGATTGTAATATTCGCCAGCTTCTTTGATTGCATCTACAGCTAACTCACCAACTGTATCTGCTAAATCCTCTCTAACCTGCAACTGCATTTCATCGTGTATATGTGCAACCATTGCAAAGTCTTTGAGAAACTCAAATTGTTCATGTAATTTTTTATGAAGTATTATTGTTGCTCTTTTAACAAGTATACTTCCACAGCTTTGAATAAGAAAATTTAAAGCTGAGTGTGCAGACCTACAATGTAGTAGTCTACCATCTAAAGCTTTTATATATTTAGATGTTTCTATTTTTTGTCTGATTGCTTCAGTAAGTTTAGGCAACGCAGGAATTTTTTTAAATAAAGTTTCTTTAACTTTCTTTCCATCTGCTTTTGTGCCACCTACTATTTCACCCATGCGTGCATCACCGCAACCATAAATCAAACCATAGATAACTCGTTTTGCTAAAGAGCGGCTACGTAAACCTGCAGCTTTCTGATTAAATGTATGTACATCTCCTTCAGTAACTTGCTTTACATATTCACCATTATCAAATCTTGCTAAGTAATGACTTAAACAACGTAACTCTAATCCTGAAACATCTACTCCTACAAGTTTGAAAGTATCAGGCACATTGAAAAGTGAGCGGCACTCTTCACCATAAGGAGTACCAACTGCAGGAACTTGTGCAATGTTAGGTTTATTGTGAGTACAGCGGCCAGTAACTGTGCCAAGTGTATTCACGTGCCCATGTATTTTATTATTATTAGTAAGTTTTAACCATGCAGAATTACCTTCCGATAATTGAGAAATTCTTTTTTGTATCAGTAAAAACTCAGATAATGTTTTAGCTTCAGGATATTCTAAACTATCTAAAACTTTTTCATCTACTTGTGCTTTACCATCAGGCGTAAATGCTTTTGGTTTCCAGTTATATTTATCTTTCAACCTATTTGCTATGTGATGTCTACTGTTAGGATTAAACTTAACAGTTTCCCATTTATGAATAGCTACACCTTTTACATAGCCTAAAGTTTTATTATCTCTAGCAGGAATAAACTCTCCTAAATCTTTTTGAATAGGAGGAAATATTTTTTGTAATTCTTCTTCTAGTTCAAGCCTTCTCTTAGTTAGCTTTTGTTGTAATGCTAAAGCTTTGTTAGTATCAAAACAAAATCCAACTTGTTCTTGTAAGAATATGTATTGTGCAAACTCATGTTCTAAATCTATTGCAGCTTGAGAATAATTTCTCTTTGATATTTCTTGGAAGAATGCAAAAGTTACTTCTACATCCTGCACACAATATGTTTGCATTTCTTCAGACCATTGCAGCCAATCAGTGTTTTCAGCAAAGTCTCCTTTCAAAACATTGAGACGTCTACCCCATGCTTTCAAAGAATGAGAACCAATAAGTCTATAATCAAACCCATGTCTATTGCTTACTGCAAAATCTTTTGTTTTTAAATCAGGCCATATCAACCTAGATAAAATTAAAGTATCTGTTATCTTAGCTTTTGTTTTCCATTGCGGATAAAGCTTTTTGATTGCAGGTATATCAAAAGCTATACCATTATGTGCAATAATTTCATCTGCTTCACTAAGTAATTGTAATCCTGTTTCAACCTCGCTAGGTCTAAAACTATATACACGTTTTGTATCTACATCTTTAGCAGCTATACAATGTATTCTAGTTAATTCTTGTAAGAGACCATCGGTCTCTAAATCAAATATAAGTTTCATGTTTCCTCTAGTGTACGAGAGAAACTGTAATACGAGAGATTTCTGGTATGAGTGTTGCTACATTTGATATTGCTCGCTCAACTACTTTTTTAGAAGCAGCATCATTAGCATATACAACTGGATAAACATTCTCATACGATAGTGCTCTGTGAAGAGCAGTTAGTAATAAGGTATAAATACCATAAATTTTTTCTTGTTCTTCCTCAGACATAAGTAAAAAGTCTGAGTCTTGTTCTAAAATTTGTGAAACAAATCCATTTATTATTTCATCTTCATCAATCAAAGTCATAGTTTTGTTCAATCAATCTATTAGTTTCATGATTGTATGTTAGGTATGTTGCTATACCTGTAGTGCCATTGAATCTATTTTTGAGAATACGTAACGTCATTCTGTTAGAGTTTTCATTATCTTGCTGATTTCTTTCACAGCCTATGCAAATATCTGTGAGCTGTCCTATACCTGAGCTACCTCTAAGTTGAGACATAGAAGTATTCAAACCTTCTTCATGTCCTTTGTTAGAATTAACTGGTCTCTTTAAATGACAAACAAGTATCAAACCAAACTGTAACTCTTCAACTAAACTTCTTAGCCTAGTCATAATGTTATCAATTAATCTACGCTCATCTCCATCATCAATACCTGATACTGCAATGTTTACATGGTCTAATACAACCCACTTACAATTTAATGCAGTAACAAAATATTTTATTTTACTAAGTAAGTTTTTACTATCAGTAGAACCAAAGTGATTATAAAAATTTATATACTTAGAAACATTGGTCCATGCTTTTTTTAGTTCATCACCATCTATTGTTTCAAATACATCTGGTAAATGTATAGGCTTGTTTAGTTCCAAACCAACAATACCCCTAATACTTCTTTTTACATTTTCTTCTAAAGCTATGTATGCAATTTGTTGTTTGTTTCTTGTGAGATGATATGCAATCTCTCTACACACTTGGCTTTTTCCTATGCCAGTACCTGCAGTAAATGTAACAATCTCACCTAACCTTAGTCCATTTAGTTTATTGTTAAGACCGCTGAATGGATAATTACTTGTTGAACTTTTATCTTCTTCAATAAGTAAATCCCAAGTTTCATTTCCTTGAACAATACCATCTGGTCTATAAATTTTTGCACCATAAACACAATCAACCAGCTCCGCTGTTTTATTTGCTTGGACCATATCGCTTGCATCTTTAAGTGTTGTTGTTGCTATCTTAGCTTTACGTGGAGTAAGAAGTGCAGCACATTTTAAAGCTGCAGCTTTACCATGTTCATCATTATCAAAACAAAAGATTACACTTTCAAATTGTTCTAACCACTCTATTTGTTGAGCTACATATTTAGCAGCTGATTGTACGCCTGAAGGTATACTTACAACTGGCCATTTATTATTAAATACGTATTGTGAAATAGTCATACAATCTATCTCACCCTCAGTTATAACAACTTGCTTACCACCATCACGCCATAGATGCTGACCAAATAGTAAGATGTTATTTAAGTTTCCCTTCCAAGAAAATTCTTTGTTAGGTTTTCTTATATGCTGTGCAACTACTTCATTATATTTATTTAAGTAGTTTGCTATGTGAACGTCCTTGCCAATTTGATATTGAAACTTACGTAAAGTTTCTGAGGACAGTTTACGTTTTTCTAAATTTTTATATTCACCTTCTAAAAAATCCATATCTAATTTTTTTATTTTCCTTTCCTTGCCATCCGCTTTTTGAGAGTAGTAACATCCAAAACAATAAGCTGAACCATCCGAGTATCTAGCTAAGTTATCTTTACTATGACAACTCGGACAAGGTTCATGTCTTATAAAGTCATTCTTCTTTTCGTTGTCCTTTAAATCTAGCATTGTTCTGCTTTCTAAAAAGTTCTCTGTTCTTTTCTATTTCTTCTTTTTCTTCAGGCGTTGTAACTTGCACTGGTTTAAGTACTCCAGTTTTTAGTGCCCACTCTTTAACATTGAAAGAAGGACAAGCTTTGTTTGCTACTTCATTGTGCCCTGCAATTTCCGCTGTAGGAAATTGTTCTTTCAAATCTATAAGAAGATTTTTCAAAGTAAGATATTGTTCATTTGTAAAATTATCTTGCGGTTCATTTACATCATGCTCTGCAACTCCACCTACCATACATATCCCTACGCTTTTGTGATTGTATCCTTTTACGTGAGCACCAGCTTCCATTAAATCTCTACCAGTTTCTTTTGTGCCATCTCTTTTAATGACAAAGTGGTATCCAATTTTTAAGAAGCCTCGTTCTCTGTGCCATCGGTCAATCTCTTTAGCGTCTATATCCATAGAAGGTTTTGTTGCTGAACAATGTACAAAAATATAATCAGTTGTTTGTCTTGCCATTTTCTTTTAGCCACTCCTTCGGAATAAATTTTGTTGCGTATTTGAAGCCATATCTTTTGCACCAATCACCATAAGTAGTTTTGCTTTTCTTACCGATACGCTGGTTTGGATTTGAGAATACAAATCGTATGTCATATTTATTTCCAAACTCTTCTCTTATGAGTCGATGCTTTTTTCTATCGCTCGTTACAAACTGACCTTTACCCTCAATGATAATTCCATTTTCAAGTATGAAGTCTGGAGTGTAACGAGCTTTCTGTTCTGGTTTTGTGTATTGAATTGTTAATGTTTCATATTCGAAATCGCATTTACAATTCTTAAGCTGTTTAGCTATTTCTTCTTCAAGACCTGAACGATACTTAGAAGTCGCTGAGTGTCTCAGTTTCTTCTTCATTCGCTTTCTGCTCTGCAACGAAACCTTCTTCTTCAGTAAAACCATAAGAAGAAGCATCATCGCCACCAGTTACAAGTTCTATTATTTGAACTGCCTTTAATCTTAAAGACACTCCAGCACCTATAGAACTTACGAAGTAAGGTGATACTTGAAAAGCTACTTTAGCTTTTGTTCCACCCCATATCGTTTTACCATTGGCTTGAAATACATTACCTTTTGCATCATACAATATAGGTTTCTGTTCCCACTTCTCACCATTAGGTCTAGTGCCTGAAGCTTTCATTTTGAAAGTAAAGACGAAGTTACCATCTTCATCTTCATTGTAAGGAGGATTTGCAATCTTTACCTTCTTACCTTTTTGTTTAGTCAATTCATCAGCGTTGGCTTCCATTGCTTCATCAATAGACTTCTTCAGACTTTGAGCTTCATCAGCTGTAAGTCTTAAATTAGCACGCCATACCCCTGCATTGTCAAACTTAGTATCTGCTTTGTTTAAATGCGGATACACCAATACACCTTTGGGTGTAACAATATTTGTACTTGTCATACATTCTCCAAAAAGTGTTGAGTCTAATATTATATAGTGTCGGGTAATAGAAGCACGTGTGTTTCTTATGCAAAGAAATAATCGCTATCTAAAACCTTTTCTAAATTGAGATTACCTTTAGCTGGTAAAGGAGGTATTTTTTTCTGGTTCTTTACACTAAGCAGTGCATAGATTTCATCTCTGAACTTCTCAAGTAAATCATCCTGAAACATTTCTACGAATACCTGACGTAAACATTTAGATAATTTTTGTACATTACTTGCGTGTACTCCATAACTATCATGAACCATAGCGAAGTGATGTACTCCCTGTGATTTCATTTTACATACAGTAAGAGCCATAGCTGCACTATCAAGTGAGTGTACATAGTTAGGAGAGCAACCTGATTTTTGTCTACGTCTATTAAGTTGTTGCCCATCTTCTTGTAGACTTAACTTAACAATACCCTCTGACATTTTAGTTTCTATTCTTCTAGCTGTTACTTCTCTGTATGCTTGAATGACTTGAAACCCTGAAGGCGTACTCCATGTAATAGGTAAGTCCTCAAGTGCTGCTAATCTTGTTACTTGCTTGAGCCACTCCATAGCTTCTCTTGCTTTCACAACTGTGGTATCTATCTGCTGCCAAATAATTTGTGCTAAATAAATTGTAGGATAAAGTAAATCATCACCGAATGGATTTGTCTTAGCATCATCTCTTAGATAATCTTCTATGTATTCCCTGCAGCTGTACATTGTGCCACTGTAAGGAACTATCATAACTGGCCGCTTACAAATCTTTCTATCAATACCAACTGACAGCCACATATCAGCCATTTGTTTTTTGGACCATTTACATTTTTCTCTAAATGGTTCATCAACTTCTTCCTTAAGAATTTTAATAGTTCTATCTGCAACTATTCCATAAATATCTTGAGGCTTACTACTTGGTATAAGGTTTGTTGCTTCACCTCCAATCTCATCACGCAATAGTAAACTAAATATTTGTAGACCATTACATGAACCATCAACTGACACTGGTATATGTGTTAAATGATTATCACCATTAGCTATGTAACCAGCCCACTCAAAACAAAATGCAAGAAAACAAAAAGGTTTGTCTGCAGTTTTCCAAAAGTTACAAGTCAAAGGTTCTTTTGCGGATTGTAATATTTCTTCTTGGTTATTCTTTACCCACTCTACTCTTTCATCAAGTGTGCATTTATCTTCACCATATTGATTTGCTCCATGTATAGCTAGCCACCTTGCACTGTCTGCATTGCTACCCATCCTCATACCTTTACTAAATTCTAATAAAGCACGTGAGTATTCTATACCTTGAGGATTAAGAAACATTGGTATCGGATACGCTCTACCTCTGAAGTCTAACTGGTGAGGAAAAAATATTTCTGGTTCATTCTCTCTAGCTTTTGCAAGCTCCAATATCTTAGTCATTTGCATTCGCTTAGATGTTTGAGCGTGGTTTATATCATCAATCTTTGTTGCTCTTCTCTTCCAGTTTATCCACTCTTCCTTATTATTTTTTAACCACTCTTCAAACTCCTTACCTTGTAAGTTGTTAGGTTTAGCAGGTTTTTCATGGTTATACTTTGTAGGTATCTTACCTACTACATGGTTTTGAGAATACATAGTATCCAGCACCTGCAGCACCTTAGAATTTATACGCCATCCAGTATCTTGAAGTGCGTTAGTGCTATCATAAACTGGCTTCATCTCCTCAGTTCTATTAGACATCTCTGATAAATAGTTTTGGTTTCTAGTTTTTATCAGTGTCATTTGTCGTATGAGCGGTGAGTGATACCCTCCTCTGAATGGATGTATCCATTTCTGAGGTTCAATAATTGTAGGGTAAAAGCTTGGCTGAAGCACGCTGGTTTTGGCTAGTTTATTCTCTATCCAATCCAGTGTTTTAGGCGTAGCTGTTACAAAGAATGGAGTATTATTCTTACCCATCCTCTTCTTTTCTATCTCGATAATACCAGTATGTTCTCTGATAAAATCTATACATCTTGTACCAAGATGCAGTTTGTCATTGCTTGGCCACGCATCCCAAACTACGTTAGCTTTGTTCATGTATCTCACCATAATACGATGTTTATATAAATAACTCTGCTTACCCTTTAGACTTTTTGATACCACTTTAAACAGCGGCTCACATTCCTTTTCAAATTTGGTAAACCTTACTTGGTCCTCGAGACATCCTGATATTCTCATGGCTGCCTTGTTTAAAGTTTGTCTGAGAGTTATACTATCTAGCACACTTCTTAGTGCTATGTATGCTGCAGTATCTGGGTCAAGCATCTTAAGATAGTGAGCTGATTTATCTATTCTACCTCTACCACCTGAGAATGATTTACCTACATACTCTCTTATTGCATCTGATATAGGTTGGATGCTGGCCTTCAACATCTGTATACCATATATGCTTGAGCTATCTCTTTGCTTCTGCTTCTTATTTCTGTACTGACGCATGAACAAATCTCTTCCATCCGTCATCATTTTTTCTTCTAGTTCTAGTTCTCTATCTAGTTTCTTGAGGTAAGTCTCTTTGCTTTCATGTTTAGCATGACCGCCAATACCTACTTCAAGTAAGTCTTTCAGTGTATTTTCCATACCAATTACTCCAAAAACGTGTCGTAAAAGTTGTCGTATTTTCACAAGGAATAGATACCCTTGTGTTACTTATTGAGAGAGTGTAAATATACCCCTGATAATGGGCTATTTACTTATGTTTTTGAGTAAGCGGCACGTGTGTTTCGAGATGTTAAGAGATTTTAAGTCTTTCCCGTTACGTGCCACTCACAAAAACTTACGCCTTGTGTCGTACCTGTACGCCATAATACGACAGTTGTACGACAGTTAGACATAAATAAGTACAAGTATATTCTAGTCCTTTGTATTGGTAGCCCGAACTGGACTTGAACCAGCACTCCCAAAAGGGCACGGATTTTAAGTCCGTTGCGTCTACCATTCCGCCATCGGGCCACTTAGTAACCCTTATAGTAGAATTAGAACTAGAATCAAACATTTATACTCCTACTATTGTTGCATCTGCAGGATGTTTGTAAGCCTCAAGGTCCTTATCAGATACCAACCTTAGCTGCTTTGAAACATAACCCATTGTAGTCTCAATATTTTTATGACCTACAAGACGCATCATTATATGTGGCTTGATACCTTCTTCTAAGCCACGAAGTATGAATGTGTTTCTGCTACTGTGGAATGTTAAATCATCATCATCAATTCCAGCATGAGCTTTTACTGTAGCAAAATATCTATCTATCTTACTGTTATTCCAAATGTGAAATTCACCATCACGTTTGTTATAAGCAGGATATTTAGATTGTATTAGAGTATGCTTCCCTACTCTATTACCCATAAAGTATTTGATAATAGCTTTTAACTCAGCATCAAACTTGAGAGTTCTTCTCTCATGGTTCTTTGTCTTAGTGCCTGAGATGTTAATAGTATTACGTGTTAAGTTAATATCTCTACATAGTAGAGTAAGTATTTCATTAATACGCATTCCTGATTTAACTCCAAACCTAACGAGTTTAGCTAGCTCAAGATACTTACCACCTAATATTTTAGCAGCATCATAAAAATCTTTTTCTTCATTTACACCTGCTTCAAGGTCAAAGAAAAATCCTCTATGGTGAGACTCCGCTAAGTCATATGTCAACTTAGAAATTTTAGGTGGTGATTTACTTGGGTCTCCACTGAACTTACCATCGTCCTCAGCTACCCGTAGTATTTTTCTAAGTGCATCAAGGTATTTATTAACTGTACTATTCTTCATCAAACCACCCTGCTTGCCTCGCTTGAGACCTTTAAGATAGGTTTTGTATTCCTTGATTTTAACTGAGTCTATATCCTCAATTAAAAACTTAGGACCAAAATAAGTTTCAGCCATCTTACCTTTTTGAAAACCAACTTGCGACCAGTTACTGCTGCAGGTTTTATTCCAACCTACATCAACATCATTATCACAGTTAGTAAGTGCCTCAGCAATGGTAATAGATTTCTTAGATACCTTAAGAGGTAATCCATTTTCTATCTTGTGAACTATTTCATCACGCCATTGTGTGGCTTGAGTAAAGCCAGCCATAGTTAAAGGAAACTTTTCAGTTTCATATATCCCTAATTTTCTACGTACTATTTCTACTCTAATAATCTTACCTCGCACCTGCAAACCTTTTGCATTTTCTACGAGTTCGATTACTGCTTGCTTCGTTATGTTTACGTTTGTCATTACACTTGCCTTTTAATTGATTGAAATAAAATCTCACAAACCCTTTCTCCTTTCTTTGTGAGCTTCATTCCTTTGTTACGACTATCGAAAGCTGCTCCTTCAATAGTATTTTTTTCTGAAAGCGGCACTATAGTTAAGAACCCTTTCCCTTCTCGTAACCCTTTAGTTCCTGTAACACCTTTGATAGTCTTATCTTTGATACCTTCAGTAGATAACATCTTAGCGTTACGTGAAGCTATGTATTTGGGTACACGATATTTTTCTTCTATGTGTTTCAAAGGTACTACGTTCGTATCAAACCTTCCGTCTTGAAAGTATAGATGTGCAACGTATAACTCTCTGAGTATACACATGTGATTAACAGTAAAAGTAGTATTGTGTGTTTCTTGTGCTTCGACTGCATTAAATAAAAAATCCTGTAACGGACTTTTAGTAGTCAAGGCGTTTAGAAGTAACATAAAAATACCTTTCTTCTTCCATTGCTTGCTGTAGACCTAATGTCTTAGGAATTAAAAGATACTGAATGTCGAGGTATGATATAAAATTCAAATCTACCTAGTTCGATTACTGTATCTGGTCCATCCTTATAACAGCAAAACTTCATATTTAAATTTTGATAGCTGATTACTGCCAGCTTCCAAAAATAAAGATTTAGTTCTATCATATTATAGCATAATCCTTTCAGTTACACAAGGGTTTCTAACGCCCGTGTGTTACTTAAGTTAGTTACAGCTGATATGGTAAGATTATATTACGCACCTTTACCAACCTGTATCAGCTGGTGAACCAGTACGTATTCGTACTAGCTCCTGTTCTATAAGCAAACTGAGGAACTTTTTGAGCCTCCGAGTAAACTCGTTATCAGGCGTCCACAGTTTGGCTGCTTACAAATCCATCCTCCCGAGATAGTTTTGTGCAGTCTCGTTCTCTTACAAACAAGTACTGTTACTTGAGTTCAGCCATTTGTACCTCTCAAGCCTTGCAGCACCTGCAAAAGAAATATTTTTCATATCAATTCCTTCTACAGACAACTGTAAGAGAGTATTGAGTTACTACATCTAGTAGTCTCCAAATTAACTCCCTACTATTATCTCTACTGCAATTTTATAATAACACAATAAGAACAAAGTAAGAACAAAATAAATATTTTTCTATCCACTTTACTCACATCTTATAAATCCTAGTTATCTGCGGTAAACTGCAAAAACTTATGGGATTTTATAGAAAAGTTACGAGTGTCTCCTATCGTATTATTAGGACCTGCAGGCCATAGACGAAAGGCATACAGTAGACAACTTGCAGGTCCTACATCACCACATTTTCACATGGTAAACTGGTTTACATAAGCTATATAAAAATTGCTTATTCGTTATAAGTAATGCTAGCTGGACTCTTGGATAGAACCCAGCTAGCTCTCTCAATATTAGCTTCTCAACACGAACCAAGTTATTTACTTGGTTGTTAAGTTTCTGTTTAAGACTCATTCTTAAACATTAAAAACATTATCTCACACTATTGTTAGTTACACAAGTGTATCTAGTTACTCACATCGTACAGACTAAATACGACAAGGTAAAATATATTGTAACTATGAAAAAAATTTTGAAATTTAG
>Ga0160423_10001246_pt1 | contig 21350 bp, 15 predicted proteins | sample CRUFie14St8metaG_FD_108191 | JGI IMG/M metagenome (GOLD analysis project Ga0160423, IMG submission 108191) | Marine microbial communities from the Costa Rica Dome - CRUD Field 142mm St8 metaG | ecosystem: Environmental > Aquatic > Marine > Oceanic > Photic zone | place: Costa Rica: the Eastern... | reverse complement strand
TCGGCTTAACTATGTCGCCTAAGGATGCAGAGAAATTGGTCCGCTCTTGGTTAGCTAGCGAGAGAATTGAAATTCGCGAGCAAGACGACCCGCGAGCCCATATGCACCTATTGGTAAAATATCCACAAGGGAAAAACGGACATATGTTTGCTGTAGTCATTCCAAAAGGCAGAGATTTAGTGGCCATTTCTTCAATGACAAGAGTCGACGAAGGTCAACAATCTGCGATGAAGGATTTGATGAAAACCGATGTCGATGAATGGAAAACTTGGATGCATGAATGTAGGATGCAATTAATCGCTTCAGGGGTAGACTGGGGCATTCATTTGGGACATTCTGGTAAAGAAAGACCTGGTCCATTGCAGGCTTTTAACGTAAGCGAACCACTTTGGTTTGATGGATTGACAAAGAACGAAATGATGCAGAATCTGCGAAGTCTTTGGCTGGCTAAACTCGGAGTAATTCATGAAATCAAATACACCTTTGGAACAGGGTCAGGAAAACCAGGGCCAGTCGATGATTGGAAGAATAAGAAGGACTCTAAACAAAGGGTTGGCAGGCCTAGCCCACCACAGCCAACAGAAATACAAGCTGACGAATCTATGTCTTTTGGAGACGATTTTGATCCAACAGATTGGCTTTGAATCGTATATTAGGGAAACAATACGGATATGACCCGAGGGGGTCGCGGTTAAGTACCAGTAGTGTAACCATAAAGTGTCGTTAGAGAGGAATCCGTATGGGAGGAAAAATCAAGTCAATCAGCCTTGCAGCAATCATGCTGCTTTCAACACTATCTGGAATAATGATGGCAGCGCCTGCTGCTGCGACCCAGGTTGTCATTACCGAAGCTATCCAAGTCGTTGATGGGGGAGGCTCCTCAGATCGTATGGCTGCGGTTGCATCTGATTCTGAAGGAAACGTTCACGTGGTTTGGAGCAGATCAAACCAGCACCTGTATTATTCAATGATTTCACCACGCGGTGAAACTCTAATCGACGCAACTCAAGTGACAGGCGCAGGACTACACAAAATCTTCCATCCTGATATGGTGATCGATGAAGATGATCGCGTCCACATTGTTTGGGCAGACCACTCTGGCCAACACAAGATCATGTATACTGCACTACATCCATTTAACACCGCTATGGATGGAACGGTCTCTGACGACGGTACCCTTACAGCAATAGACGACTACATCGTTGCTCAACACATCAACAACCGCGATTGGCCTGCAATCGACGTAGATTCTAAGGGCAATATCCACATAGTGTGGCAAGACAACTACGATTCTCTCGATATGTTCTTCCAACAACCCCAAATCTACTACAAAATGTTGCAGCCAGATTACAGCGTGCAGAACGCGATTGTTTTGTTCGATGACACCCTACTAACGCCGATCATCGGTCACAAGGGACACCCCGACGTCGTGGTTGATGCTAACGATTACGTTCAAATCGCATGGGACGATACCCGAGGTGGCAAGGTAGAACTAGTATTCATTGTAGATACATCAGGTTCTATGTATTCTGAGTGGGCCGACGTATGTACTGTAATCTATGGCGGGAACTTCGCCTCAGGCGGTTATTTCAAAGGAATAAAGCCAATGCTCCAAGAAGGTAACATGACTGTTTACGAAACAATCTATGGATTAGGTAACACCTTGCCAAGCGTAGCACAGTCTGGAAACTGTGCTTCATATTACCAAGGCGGACAAGGTCCAAGAAACACAGCATTGGGAATTTCTCCGGGGGACGATTCTGGGGGACTTAGAGTATTACCTGGTACAGTATACAACGGAGCAACATACTCCGGATACTCTGGTGAAGACTGGGGGCCAGGTTCTAACTGGGCTTGCCTATCTTGGAAAGATGCGATTGGAAATGTTCCAGGAAACCCACCAACTTCATCGGATCACAGATGGAATCCAAACGCAACAAAGATTGTGATACCTGTATCCGACGAGGGTCCAAAAGACGGTGATCCGTCACAGCAGGCCGATGATACAACCTCGATTAACGAGGCCCACGACAGCTGTGTGAATGCAGGAGTTGTTCCAGTAGGCCTCTACGGACAATCATATGGTGGTGCTAACAATATAGAGTCGCACATGCGTGATTTAGCGCAGTGTCCCAACGGAGTGGTTTCAACCGCAACTAGGAACTGCCCAGGTAACTCTGTACGCTCAACCGATGCAGGTGGACAAACCTACGAGTTCCCATCTGGAACTGGCGGTGCTAGCCAAATGCAACTACTTGTAGAAGCAATGGTTTACATCTCCACAAACAATTCTCGTGAAATTTTCATGACCGTACTTGATCCATATGGAAAGATGGAGAATGACCCATCATGGGTTCCAGGAGCTCCAGGTCACACCACAACAGGTAGCGGCTACCAAGAAGATACTGGAAGAGGAAGCGAAGGACACCTAGTCGTTGTCAACGACACTCGTGTAACAATCGATGACGCATTCTCCTTCCACCCTTCCATTGGTGTTGACATGCAAGGAAATACACACATAGCCTGGATGGACGGTAGAGACTATGGGTTCGAAAAGAATGTACCATACGAGATATATTACACCAAACTGAGACTTCAAGGGGCTGGAGAATGGGATGGAGTCCCTCAAGGATTGTCTACATACGCCATCAAGAGGATAGATGACACTCCAATCTCTGAAGTAGAAGGTATAGGAAATATGCCACAGGGCAGCAGTCAAAATTCAGCATATCCTGCATTATTGACCGATCCTCAAAACAATGTTCACATCGCGTGGCTCGACTTTGGCAATGCTAGCGCAGGAGAAGAAGTCCTCTACACAAGGCTGAATGCCACTGAAAACACAGGTCCTGGAGAAACGGCTCTTGATCCTTGGAATTCCACTGCAGTAACATCATGGTCTTCATTTAAGCTTGGACCAAGTCAACTTTCTAAACCATCTCTTGGGCAACCTCCAGCATTTGCAAATGATTTGGGAAGCGGAGCACACATCGCTTGGTCTGATACCAATAAGTGTTCAAGTGAAAGCAATGGCGGACCGTGGACGATATGTTATTCGCATGTCCTTACTGGTCAAGTTGATGTTGAATTCGATGAAGGAGAGACTTACTATCATGTAATAGAGCCAGGTGAACAAACGATTTACAACCTCACAATCAACAATACAACTCCGGGTCCGAAAGATCTGGTTGCAGATACTTACAATCTGAATCTTACTGGAATGCCGGAAAACTGGACAGCAAACCTGTATTTCTCTAACAATCATACAGCTATTCTACCAGAAACCCCGATCTTCCTAGAGGGTGGAGAAATGGCACGCCTATACCTACGGGTAAGGGCTCCATCAATCTATCAAGCCCAAGAGGACCAATTAGCAGAGATTGTAGTTTCTGCAATTTCTATGAAGGATCCAGCAATTCGCTCAGAGAGACTAACTCTCACACTGATGGACGTAGTTCACGGTATTGATTTAGACACCAGCCATAGAATGGCTGATGTTGAGCAAGGTCAAACAGCAATCTTCTCCATAACAATAACGAACACTGGTAACGTTTACGATACATTTGCGTTTTATGATCCGAACAGTCTAGAAGGTCAGCAAGAGTGGTTATTGCCGTTTGGTTGGCAAGTCGACTTCCCAATGCAAGTAGCACTAGATCCCGGGCAGTCGGTCACGAAAAACCTAGAGCTAACTGTGCCCACTAGCCAAGATCCAGGAACGTTCGTAATATACGTCAAAGGATGGTCAGAAGGAGAGCCGATTAAGTCCATTGAAAAGGGAACATTCGATGTTTTGGAATTATGGGTAAACGTATCTATTCGATCTATTGGAAACATCGTGTTCGAGATTTATGATACAAGTGAAATTATCCTGCCAGGAGCTTGTGCTTTGTATGACATTGATGTCATCAAGAATTACGAACCAGGCTACTTAGTATTCACTACACCAGGAGCTCCTGAAGCAAGACCTCCTGAGGTTGATTTGAATACTTGGAGACAAGACCATTGGACAGTTACATTGGATTTCTCTAATGCCTCTGTTGGACCGAGAGATCCATCAGATCCGACCAGTCCAAGATTATGGCCAGTAGGCGATGCTAGAACGTTAGAGGTGGCAGTATGTGCTCCGTACAATGCAAATGCTGGATTGGGCCCAGCTGTGACAGTCAAAGCTCACCTAGAAGGATATCCCAGAGTTGCCGATTCAGTGATTCTTTCAACGAATGTTATCCACGTATTCGATTTAGAGGCGGAGGTAGAGACCACGGAATACTCGGCTAACCCCGGCGATAGTTGGGTGATTCCTACCACAGTTTCTAACGAAGGTAACGGACCAGATAGGTACGATTTGAGATTAGGACGGGTCTATGAAACAGAGAGTCAGATTGATGTCCTTTGGGATATTGACATCCCCCGTTCAATTCTGGCAGAACTTACTCGAGGAACATCTCAGACAGTTGATATTACAGTAAACGTGCCAACACAGGTTCCTGCAGGAGAATACACGGTGATAATTCAAGCATTCAGCGAAGAAGACTATCCTGATGACAATGGTAAGAGAACTAGACTCCGTGATGAAATAATGTTGCAGATAACTGTTAACGAATTCTACGATATGCAAATCAGTATGGATCCATCTATCGACAACGCAGTAAAGACCAGTGCTCCTGGAAGAATTGTTGAATTTGTAGTGAATGTAACCAACGCTGGTAACGTTCCAGATACACCATCCCTTCATAACCATACAACTGGGAAGGATCCATCAACTGGAAGTGTAATTTGGAATACATTGCCAGGAATGGGAACTCTTGATGATTGGAGGGTTGATTGGAAGATGATCAATTATGTAGGCGAAGATCTGATTGTTGAAAACGAATGTGATGTAATGGAATCTACTGATGAAGAATTCCCAGACGATGCATGTGTCTATCTCGAAGACCTTGACGAATGGAGGCTGCCTGAAATGGACCCATACACAACTCATACAATGGTAGCAACGGTGCACATCGCAACGGGTGCTAAATTAGACACGAGAGATATCGGTCTGAAAGTTACAAGTATGGCCGGAAATATGGAGAACGATGGCGATCATGACGACAGTCCAGAATGGGTTGGAGAGTTATTGGATACTAACGAGTTAATCGTTACATTACGACTACGTGCTCCTAACCTGGTAATCTCTGAAGTTTCTGCTACAAAGACCAGTACCGAGGTTGGTAAAACACTCCCAGTGCGTGTTGTTTTGCAGAACACTGGTAACGTGCATGCAACTAACATCGAAGTAGTTCTTTGTGAATTCGATGATGCTGATTCTGAAGTTTTAGATGACATCAAGAAAAACGGATGTCCGGAAGACAGCATTGTAAGTCGTCAAACAATTGGTGCTTTACAAGCGCCAGATGCAAGTGAGGAAGCTCAAGAAATCGAACTATACTTGCTGTATCCTGTTTCGGCAGGTTCGCACGATGTAGTGGTAGTAGTAGATCCTTCCAACACAATTGTAGAAGTTACCGAATCTGATAACATAAAAGTGGTTGAGGATAAACTAACTAGCGATTCTCCATTCTTGGACGTAGCTGGAGAAATTATCAGTGACTGGGCTTTACCATTTGGTGTACTCCTTCTAACATTCTCTCTATTCGGTGTACTCTATCTCGTAGGAAAGGGCCGCCGTGCAGATGTTAAGAATCGTTTAGCAGAACAAAGCAGTCTGATATCGGTTCTTGAAGAAGATCAAAACTGAGTGGTTAACGGCATTGATTTCATCGGTTTTCGGTGGAATCAATGCCTAAAGCTGCCCACCAGGGCAACTCTATGCTTTGGGATGCAGCAATGAATTGGCCACCCCTTTCAGCCATTTGTCTGACCATTCTTGCGCGTACTTCATCCATCAATCTCTCACTTGCCTCGGCACCTAGGTTTAATTCTCGAGCAAACTCTTTGAAATTGAATTTTGACCCAGGGGCTTCTAGGATATTATGGACTACTAATCTCTGCTCATATGATTCGAAGTCATTGTCGACTGTTGATGAAACCCGTTGCTTGATTTGTTGGTGAAGTGCAATCAGAGCATCTCGCTCACGGTCAAGTCTTTCTATCGCTTCAGATATTGATGACAGGTGATGGGCACCCTCTCCAACCCCAATCATTTTTCTTCCACTCACAGTTTCTGCCACATTTATCATTTCGCCACTTAATTTGTTTGACAGTTTTAGTGGGCCACCAGATGGTAAAACGCGCTGGCTGCATTGGAATAGGTCGGGACCGAGATCAATACGAATAGATATTGCTTGTTGAACAGAATAGATATTTTTTGGCGGTCCGCCTTTGTTACTTGCCGCCTTCATTTTAACAACAAAGCCCACCTTTTCAAGCATCTTCAGATGTTTCATTACAGCTTGTTGTGATATTCCAATTTGTTTTGCAAGTTGCAAGGGGTAATGCGGTTCTCTAACCAACCGCTCAAGTATGGCTCTACGTGCCTTGTTTTGCAAGATTCCGAGGGCCTCATCAAGGTCCGCCATTACTTCACAACCAATGGTTACCTAGCGCCGGTTGCCTATGAACCCGTCGCAATTGTGTTATGACTCATCCCAGTTCTTCCAAGATTCGTCTGAAGGCGGATTCTCGTGAGTGTATGAACTTGCTTTATTTATTGAGCCACCGGTTTTTCCGGGAGATTGTTTTCTTACTCTTGTATCAGCATCACTGAATGGACTAGGTACGTTTGTTTGCTCTTGTTCGACATCGGGCAATTCTCCTCGAACCAACTTGTATAATTGTTCAGTAGTCAAAATTTCTTGTTGATTCTGGCTAAACTGTGGATCAATTTGAGTTTCAATAAGTTGTTGTTGGGTAAGTTGTACTTGCCCCTCTTTGCTTTTGTTAATGGAGATAAGAATCCATCCTAATGGCACAAGAATTGCTCCAAGACAGCAGGAAGATGCGACTGTCCACAATCCTGCATCCCCCATCATTGCTAAGACCGCATCTTCCGAGTTTGTAAATAGCAGAGGTTCCTTACAAGCATCAGTTTCTTCACAATCTATTGTGACTAAAATATCTGATTTATCTTCGATGTTTAATTTTGTAACCGTGTCAAAATTGTCGCGTGCCTGTGACGGTTGGAAATCACTTCTACAATCATCAGACACTTCCTCCCCAGGCTGACCGTTTTCAACATAATTGAATTTGACATCATAGTCACTGTCATCCCCTTCTACATTTACAACCCAACAACCTGGTTCAAGTGTAAGAACTTTGTTTGAATCATCGAATTCCATGGAATGCTCAGACATCTCTCTGGGATCATAATAATCTGCAAAATCATTTAGCATGAAAGACATGGCAACAACTCCAACAAAACCTAGGACGAGACCCGTAATCAAAATCCGCTTTGGCCACGGGGAGTGCTGAGGTGCCGGTTGCATGATGCACGCTAAAAGGCTACTAGTCTTCAACCAAGCGGCTTCACGCTAGCCCCATTTCACCTAATTTTTCTGGCAAATATGTATCTGTAACGAAATCTAAACCATACTTTGCTAGTGATTGCTGCTCAGCCTTTTTGCCGATTTCTAGCATCATATTGATTTGGTCTTGCCACCATCCATCGGCGAATCTGGGATCTGACAATTCAGCATTCAATGCTTCAATGTCCTTTTTCGAGAGATCATCTGAAGGCAGATCATAAGCGACGATATCATCTGCTGTAATTCCAAGATACGATGCTGAAGGAGTAGCTAGATATTCAGAAATATGCGCTGTCTTAATTGCTCCATAAGCGATTGATGCAAAGATTCTGAATGACCACGGATCACCGTCAAGGAAAACCACAACAGGCAAGTCCCATTCTTCATTCATTCGTTTCATTATTCTTCGAGTAGAGCGCGCAGGTTGACCCTTTAGATGGATAAGCCCACACTTAAATTCTTCATCAAAGCCGTTCTCAACAAGTCTGTCAAACATACCACCAGTCTCGATTGCCATCAGGAAATTGACATCGTGTTCTTTCAGTTTGATTTTTTCAATCTCGACGTTGTAAGGGACGCCATAACCAGAATCTCCTACATCATCGCGTGCATTAATTGTCATCCATTGGCCTCGTCGGTTCAATTCTTCGATGGTAACATTTCCAATCATCCTAGCTCCATCTTCTTCAGGCCTGAGTTTGAAATCCTCTCTTAAACAGGTAGTCACTACCTCAAGGTCTTCAGCTAGATTGTTAGATTCGTTCTGACTTCCAAATTTGCCTAAGCCCCAGCTCTCCGAAATGTAGTACATCTCTCTGAGGGTAGATGATTTACCAGCTTCTATCATTTCCTCAATGAATTCTACAACATGTAAAGCACGAAGAAGATTCTTTGCTGACCCGAGGCTAGTTGCATCACGAGTTGAACGTTTCTTCCCGTATTTGTACACGCCTAGTTTTCTATCAAAACCAATGTTGTTTTTGGTTCGAACAGGCAACGTCATCGTGGGTGGCTCTCCCTTGATAATTCTGTCATACATTTCTTCTACAACAAGGTGAAGTCTAGCTTTTGTTAGTTCAGGGTCATTTACTCTTGCCATCAATTTTCACCTCCAAAAAGAGTGGTTTGGCCGGCATCTCCTTTGACTACGCCTGGCTCATATTTTGAATCGTCTTCATCTCCCGATGCAGAATTTCCAATTTGGTTGAGAATCTGCTCCTGCTTACGTATTTCATCCAGCATTTTTTCATCCAGTTTTGTGGCACCAATGACATCTTGACTACCTCTAAAGAATACTTCAGTTTCAGTCCAATCTCCTTTTTCAAGATTCGACAGAGAGTATTCCACAATCGCCTTTTCCCCCGGTTCGAGCGTTTCGATTTTCCATCCCCAAATCCCCATTGCTTCTTTTCTTCCACCGCGTTGGTTCCCAACCAATTCTGCACCGGATTTTTCAGGCCAATTAACTAGTAGAGAATAACTTCTCGAACGCGATGTATAATTAAACAATGTAACCGACACGTCCACTTGTTTTGTTTCTCTATTCCATACAGTCATTTCGTTACAAATAACAGCGCTCATAATTCTGGTGATTGATCCGGAAAGATCTGGAATAGGGCGCTCTAGAATTGCTGCTGACTTCTCTGCAATCGCAGGTAAAATGTCATTGATAAGTTCGAATTTTTCTCTTGTTTTTGCCATCTTCTTTTTCTTTTCAAGATGTTTTCTTAAGCCGCGCCCCATCTCTAGCATTGCTTTTCTTGTTTCCTCGAAAACAAATTCATTGTCAGATAGTGCTTCTTTAGCTTCGGATGTGAACTGAACATTTGTACTTGCTAAGTGGACAAGGATTGCAGCAGGGCCCTTTGGCACTCCTTTGCCGCCAGCTTGCTCCAATCCATACTGTCTCCAATCAACGCTTTCGATTGCCTTAGTTAGCAGACAACCTCCTTGTTGGTACATCAACGGAACTCTGTTAGCGAATCTCAAAACTTCCACATGTTTGTCTGCTGACATCCCTTCTCCGAATATTAATCCAACCTCGACTTGGAAAGGGTTACCGTGACTTACAGTAGGCGCTCTAGTCATGGTCGATACGAATTTTGAATCTATTGTCTTTGATAGGCCTTTCTTGATCAACATCTCTTCAATTGGAGAAAGACAATTTGTTGGCGGACTTAGTAATTTGATTGCTTTGCCATTAATTTCCCTCTCTCCTTGAAAAGCCTCGAGCAGAGCCCTTACATCATCGGGTTTCATTGATTTTGGCTTGGTTGAGACTTCCAATTCCGCAGCCTCGCACAATTCTTTCGCAGCGCGCATTGAAACACCTGAGAAATTTTGTCTTAGGAAAACAGTCAACCTAGAATCGGAAGATTCTCTACACATTCTTTGTAATTGTCCAAGCTCTATGCCATGCGGATGAGGTTTGATAGCGTCTACTTTGGCAGGCAACCTTTCTGTAACTCGAGGCCAATGGTATCTTTCACCGTCAGGATCGATGAAGGTAATTTCCGCATGCGGATTAACAATACTTGTCATGCGTAAGTATTGGTATACAGATTGACGCCCTCTCTGATACTTTCCTTTCATCCTCGTTGTAACTCTAAGACCATGCTCCTTCAAAGTCAGATCATCGTTTTCCCAAATTATTCTGGTTTGATCGCTTTTCACAGCCTTGTTTTTTCTGGTATCTAGCCCGATGTTTACACTGACTGCAGTAGGTTCATTTCCAATCTTTGATAGAACATGTGTAGGCTTACCTGTAGTTAGTTGAGAATACATCACAACACCTGTAATTCCAATACCCTGCTGGCCACGGCTCTGTCTAATTGCGTGAAATCTTGACCCGAATAGAAGTTGTCCGAAAACCTTCTCAATGCTTTTTTGTGGAATTCCTGGACCATTGTCTTCAGTTTGTAACTCAAGGATGTCCTTTTTGGAATCAACCTTAGTAATTTTTACTTTGATATCTGGTAGTATTCTAGCCTCTTCGCAAGCATCCAATGAGTTGTCAACAGCTTCTTTTACAGCTGTAATTATCGACCTTTGCAGAGAATCAAAACCAAGGAAGTGTTTATTCTTCTCAAAAAATTCAGAAATCGCTATCTGTTTTTGGTTTTTAGCCATTTTATCTGCAATGCCTGCCATGCGTATCACCAACTTACAGGTCCTCCTCCGTCCTATTGACGTCGGGCCTCAAGCGACAATAGCCCAACGCCCGAGGTTCTTGAATAATGGCGTTCAATTACCCTCATCGAGTGCGATATGAGCCAGAGTTATTCGGCGCAGGTATACAATTATCCAAATTGTTAGTACTATCGAAGCAACTAGAGCTGTCCAATAAGTCCAATCTCTTCCCCCCTCACTCATTGCAACAGAAATGTCAGCAGCCTTTGAACCCCAATATGCATAGAGAGCGCTAGGCACAATCATTCCTGTGGAGCCAATGAGGTAATCTTTCCATGTTACATCAGTCAATCCAAACCCGTAATTTAGTACTGGATATGGAATTACTAGGCTCACACGGGTAAGAAATACACAGCGCAATCCATCTTCCCCAACCGCTGTCTTTAATGCCCGAAGTGTTGGTTTTTTCTGCATTCTTCTGTCGACTAATTTGTAAATGTATTTCTTAGTCAGCCAGAACGGTAAGATCGCGCCTAAGCAGGCACCTATGAAGGCGATTATCCATCCACCCCAGAACCCAAATAAAACACCGGACACGAACTTGTGTAGGCTTGCTGGAGCAATAAGCAAAGTAAGAGCAACGTACAACAATAGCCACGCAATAATACCAAGTATCCCATTTTCGGGAAACCATTCAGCTTTTTCTATCAGAGGAGCAAGAAGGGTTTGCGTCAGGAATATTACGAAAGCTATACCACTTATCACTCCAATAATACTTAGAGTTGCCATCAATCTTTTCGACATGTAATCACGAGTCGAAACAACCAGCTTCCCATGCTGTAATCTTGCCAGTAAATGCACTAGCGGCAACAGTAAGAGGGCTAGCTAAGTACAATTTTCCAGGGCCAGATCGTCCTTGGAAATTCCTATTTATTGCAGATACAGTAACTTGCGCTTGTTGGATTGAAACTCCTGGGCCAGCTCCGATACATGCACCACATCCCGGATCGATAAGTTTGACACCGACGCTTTCGAATAGTTCAAGCCAGCCCTTTTTTGTGGCCAAATCCTTGACTTGTTTACTGCCAAATTGAATGAAAAATTCGACACCATCCTTCACTTTTAAACCAGCCTCACTCGCAGCCTGACAAACTTCTGCATAATAGGCCATATCATCTTCTTTACCAGCAGTACATGATCCTCCATATGCTATATCAATAGACACATCACCGATATCTGAGATATTGGCTCCGTTAGTTGGGTCTGACGGGATTCCTTTGTCAGGGTTACCGGGATGGGCAACCATTGGAACGATTTCAGAAAGATCGATTTTGTGAACTCCTCCATCATACCTTGCACCTTGATCAGGTGCAACAGATAGAGATTGCATTTCCGCCCTGTCTAAATTTTGAGCTTTTACCATCCAATCGAATAGAGAATCATCAGCCTCACAGATACCAGTCCTGCCACTACATTCAGTGGCCATGTTGCAGAGAGTTGCTCTTTCATCAATAGATAGAGAAGACAACCCCGGTCCGCCGAACTCCATAGAGCGGTTTAGTGTTAATTCTTCTCGGGCATGATCGGATAGGATGTACAAAATAACATCCTTGGCAGTACACCCGTCCTTTAATTCTCCAATCAATTCAAACCGAATCGACTCCGGTACCTTGACAAATGTAAAACCAGAGTAAACTAAGCTTGCGTATTCGGTCGCCCCTACGCCATAAGTTAGCGCATTGGATGCACCTCCCATACATGTATGCGAATCAGTCGCTTGAATGAAATCACCAATTTCAATGAATTCTTCTCTAGCTACTTGATGACAAATCCCAGGAGATACTCCGTCAACAGCCGAATAGTCCCTAACCCCGGTGTGTTTTTGAAATTCCATTTGTAAATCTCTCAAGGTTTGGACTTTATCCATATGTGGCACAAATTTTGGATTGTGATCAGCATACAATAGGTGGTCCTCAAACACAGCGAATTTATTTGGATTAGGCAATTGATAAGACCCCCCGTATTCCTCGCTGAGGAATGTATGAACCTGAGCCGTTGTAAATTCATGGCTGTAGCCACCTTGGACTTGAGCAATAACGGGGTCATGGGGTTTTACGCATTGACCTTCGACATGGCCAACCAGATTTCTCGCAATAATCTTCTCAGCCATTGTCATCGGGCCTGGTGGGGTCTCGAGGGGAGGTAAGGAAATTTCGTTTTTTGATAATTTTTCAGCAAATGGAAATAGGCCTCCATTTTCTATAATCAACTTAGTTACTGGATCATACTTTGAAGTGAATTCATCCAGTGCTATACTCTCCCCATTTTGGAGGCGTTCCAGCATATCATAATCACCCATAAGTTGCCCAAGGTTGATATTATTTCTTTCATGAATAGGGGCAAATGATGATGCGATGACTATCCTAATTCCAGCCCATCTTTCACATTGTGCTGCTGTTTCACGAGATGATCCTGTGCCCTTTCTTTGACCTGACACGATTACTTCGAAATTACCGTTAATTAGCGCCTTTTCTGAAAACACCCTCATGCCATCATGCATTAGCCCAGCATATGCATTTTTGGCAATTTCCGACGGCTCATGATCGAAACAAACCCAGGCGGGTGTCATCGCATCAGTATTGATGTCATCCAGTAAATCATCAGGAGATATATCGCTAATTTTTAGGTTCAAACCATCGTACAACTGTTGCTTAATAAGCGCCAAATCCTTGGTCAAAAAAAGGACTCTTTTTTCTGGATTAAGGCTGATTTCTGCTGGCGGCCAACTCTCCATCCTCCTCTCACCAGCGTTGTTCAGGTGGCATAATGGTATAACGGGTTCGGAGACTAATTTCTATAATTTCTAAAAGCCATTACTGGTTATTTATGTTCAATCACACCTGTATTTTTCCCTAATGTAAATACTGCGCTTTGGCTGTGATACAATTTTTTTTATGCCGAAGTTATAATTTATTCAAAACGCAATACTGCAAGCAAATCACTATAGAAAGCATATTAACCGTGCCGCCGAACCGTTTAAATACCCCATGCTGGAGGGTTTGCACAATTATTCGGTAAACATACGTTTTACTGAGGATGTGAGATTATGGCAGATAACCAACATGTAGAAGATATCGTAAAATGTCCAGAATGTGGAAGTCGTTCACTAACTCGTGACGAAACTCGTGGAGAAGTGGTTTGTGATGACTGCGGTCTAGTATTAGAAGACAATGTGATTGACCAGGGTGCAGAATGGAGAGTATTCTCTCCTGAGCAAGGCGACCAGCGAGCTCGCACTGGCGCACCGATGACAGTAATGCTTCACGACAAGGGATTATCCACAGACATCGATTGGCAAAATAAGGACTACTCTGGTAAAACAATTAATTCCAGATACCGATCACAATTCTATCGAATGAGAAAGTGGCAAAAGAGATCACGTGTATCAAATGCTACAGAAAGAAATCTGGCAATGGCTCTAGCTGAATTAGATCGTATGGCTAGCCGTCTGGAGCTTCCTAAATCAGTTAGAGAAGCAGCCGCTGTCAACTATAAGAAAGCAGTCGAAAAGAGACTTATTCGTGGTCGCTCAATTGAGGGTGTAGCAGCAGCTTCATTGTACGCTGCTTGCCGTCAGTGTGGCGTTCCTCGAACACTTGATGAGATCGGACAGGCGAGCAGAACAGGCCGAAAAGAAATCGGGCGAACGTACAGATTCATGGTCCGTGAATTAAAGATGAAGATCATGCCCACAGGTCCCGAAGATTACATTTCTAGATTCTGTTCAGGATTAGGCTTGGATGCAGAAGTAGAGGCAAAAGCGCATGAATTAATCAAAGCCGCACAGGAAAAAGAACTGACAAGCGGAAGAGGTCCTACAGGAATCGCAGCATCGATTATTTACATCGCAAGTGTGCTTTGCGGAAAGCGCCGAACTCAGCGTGAGGTTGCAGAAGTAGCGGGAGTTACTGAAGTCACAATTCGTAACAGATACAAGGAACTGATACAGAACCTAAACATCGAACTCGACATTTGATGCTACCGCTTTTGGACAGAAGCGCACAAAGGGGCGGCTTGAATGAAAAGCAAGAGTAGAGTCTCAGAAAAGGTTCTACAGTCCCTTTGCGAGAAGTTAGAAGGATCAATTAAGTCAGGATTGAAATCGTGGCCATTACCCTTTCCACCGCTAAGTGATCCAGACTTTCCAGTAGCTCACCCCAAAGAGTCTGAAAAAATAGTGGAAATGGGTGTCGGGCTTTTACAAGCAGATAGAGGAATGTTCGACAGACATTTAGCCATAGTAGTCGATCTTATCGTTCCACACAGGATGAACCTTACAGATGATCCATTTGAGGTGCACGAGAGATGGTTGCTAAGAAGACTGGACGTCCTGACGGAGAGACTTCAATTTGCGATGGCCACAGAATGGCTGGCACAGGCATTGGACCGCTCTAGTCCGGATTCTGAAAGATGGTGGTTATCTGTTGCATTAATCAACGGGCTGTGTATAAATTCACACGGCCAATCAGTGCACCAAGGTTATCACCTGGTAGAGTCAATAGCACTAGGGGAAAGGCCAGGAACCTGGCACACACAACCAGAGGTCTCCAACGCAAATTTAGACTGGAATCCACATAGCGTTGTTCCAAGAACGACCTCAGTCGTGTCTCACGAGGCTGGTACTGAAGCAGCCAAATGGCTGATGGAGCAATTAGAAAACAGTGGTGAAGAACGTCGTAAACTATTGGTTGAGTGGTGCAGATTATTACTTGAAAGAAAAGAATTAATCGGTCCTCTTGAGATAGGAAAGATTCTGATTCGTAGGTCAAGTGATCCGTCGTCAGAGGTAACTACTAGAGTTATTCTATGTCTTGCAAAATTAATTGAAGGGGACAAGGATTCAGCCACGGAATGTATTCGAATCTTACACGCTAGAGATGATTTACTCACACGCAGAGCAATGTCAGACGTCCTTACTAGGTTGTTTAGAAGAATAACCGTAGATGCGATTCCACTTCTCAATGATATGCTACAGGACGAAGATCAAAGCGTTCTTGCGGCTGCAAGTGCCACAGTTGGCGATTTGAGATTAATCGACAAGGAAATGTGGGCTGACAAAATAGATGAATTATGTAATCACAAATCTAGAGTCGTGCGACGTAATTTAGTATACACAATTCGTGATTACCTTGAGGAGTTCTCTGAAGATTCAAGGGGTATCATTCCCAAACTTTGGGCAGATGGTGATGAATACGTATTGACCAGATTGCGTGAACTATTGATGAGAATGGATGAGATTGATGCAGACAGATTTGCAACCACTCTTCGTTCACTAGAAGGAATTAATATCGAACAATTGTGGGCTCCAATGAGGGTCAAAGACGAGGATAGAGTCGCACAATGGCAACTATGGTTGGTTGGCGAAGCAGATCAACCACAAACCCCTGAAAGTCCTAGAATTCATATTTCTGATATGACCGAGGGAGAACTTCCAGAACTTGGTGATGCATTGAGCACCCTCGATGATATGGATCTCATTGATTGACGCAAAACTCATCAATACGGTCTATATTCAACCAATATGCGCAGTGCACTGTTGTTTAGCACAATCCTTTTCCTTGCGATTATCTCTCTGTCAATTCAAACTACTGCGGATGGTTTAGATGAGAATTCTGGAATTATAATCACTGCATCATTTGACGATTCAACAGAGATGACGACTTTGAACATTACAATGCCGGAAACCAACAATGCAACTCTACTAGATGAGTTAAAAGATACTACATTTTCTTTGTACAGAGTAGCAGCTGGAAGCTACCCAGTGTATATCGAATCGATTGCGACCAATATACAATTCTGCAACCAAGGAATGTCCAATTATGATTGTTCTGGGTCGACCTTCAATATTGATCACTTCCCAAGTCCATTTGATCATGATGAATTTGAATATGTTCTAGAATTCAATAATGGATTACATTGGATAGTAAGCAATTCCGTAGAGGAAACGGTATCTCCAATACTTGCAGTAGAAAATTTGACAGCGGTATATTTGAATGATGTTACGGCACTAACTTGGGATTACGGGGCCACCGATTATCCAATGAATCATTCAATAATGATTTACAGTCACGATTCTCCAGCGACTAGAGAAAACTGGAATCAAATGTCAAAGATGATTGTAAGCAGTAGTATTCCTGCAGGAACCACGAATTACCAAATTGACCATTCAGGAACCTCGGTTGAAAGGGATATCTACTATTCAGTTACGCTTCTTTATGCTACATCTGAAGACACACGTTTCATTGGTTCAAACACTCTTGCAACACCCGTTTGGGAAGATAATGTAGCTCCAATTTTTATCGGCGAACTATCTGCCACATTCAATTCTGAAACCGATACAACCACGATAGCGTGGGGAGAAGGAGTAGATGATGATGATTTGGTAATAAACATCTATCGTGGCGACATTGAAACCAACCAGATCGACCCTAATACATTGGTCGCTTCAATTGATTCTCACCTTTCATCATATCAAGTTCAAGTGCCATTTGGTGAACACAGAAAATCTTGGTATGCTATGACTTTACAAGATTCAGTAGGAAACGAGATATTGACTCTAACTGAATCTTCACCGGTATCTGATCCAGTAATTGAAACCACATTGGAATCAACCACAGTAACTGGAATAAGTGCCGAAAGGTACGGAGATGGAACAGTAGTAATTACCTGGGATGACAATACAAACAACCCAGACGCAGTTGCCCGTATTTGGCGTTCACTTAATGGACCTATAACCTCTCTAGATAGTGCGGAAGAACTCCCCTCTACGAATGTTTCAAACAAACAAGCAGCTCACAATCCACTCAATCCTCAGGATGAGGCTTGGTATGCAGTCACAATAGATGGAGCGTGGGGCACGGGTCAGGAAGTTTGGCACGATGAAAGGTTGTTCCTTGGGCTCAATTCAATGTCTGCAGCAATTCGGGAAACAGAAGAATACATTCCTGAAGTGATGATTAATTTTAGCACACAAGTCTTGACAACCTCTGGATTGAGGGAAATAGTATCAGACGGAGCAATGATTTCTTTGGGCGATCTAGATCAGAATGATATGATTGTAATATCAACATCTTATCCAGTAAGCAACATCACTTGTTATGGCAGCTCTGGAGATGGAAGTGTGATCTATTCTGGCGAAGATTGGGCCTTGTCCTTTAGTGCAAATCAGTCAGAAGAAGAGTGTGGTGTATTGATTTCTGACGGAGATGTGGAAATTACATTTTCACTATCTTGGAATTATGTTGAAACACAAGTGACTGAGAATCGAGATGATGATTCTGAATTTGATGATGATGAATCCGATGAAGCTAGTAATGATGATAAAAAGAACAAGGATGAAAGCAAATCTGGAAACAAAGAAGTAGCATCAACAGCAATTCTAAGCATCATTATCTTGGCCTTGGTAGTATACTTGGCTGTAATGATGCGCAAACAAGATTACACTGAGGAAGAGTGATTATTCTTCTTCAGTTGCTAAAGGTCCAGCTGTCGACAACCATACATACACACCATTTGTGGTAACTAATAGGCCAATTAGAGATAGAATTAGGCCAGCAGGCTCGGGAAAGGAATCAATTCTTCCAACAGCATAAGCAATCCCCAAGATAACTATCCCAACCCCTGCCACCAACGGTGACGTCCCCTCCGGATTTTTCCATTTGTCAAGAGTTGGAACAATTCCTTTGACTTCGAATGTTAATCTGAACCATGCAAGGTACAACAAAGAAAGGCCGATTAAGCCCAAGAAACCAGATGTGAATGTAGCGTCATTCCATGGTCCATTTGGTGATAAATCTGTGAAAGTAACAGCGACGAGAATTATTCCGGTTGCGGCAAAGCCTCTCCACTCTGCCTTTGCGCCCATAAACTACGCCAGGGGGCGCGACGCTTGAAAGCAATGGGGATGGTGGGACACCAATGGCAGCGGTTGATGATGCGATAATAGTCGCCGGGGGCGTTGGAGCAAGAATGCTACCGGCAACTGCTGCTGTGGCAAAGGAGATGTTACCGTTGGTTGACATTCCAGCTGTCTCACACTTGGCAAGAGAAGCAGTAGCAGCAGGAGCAAAACGTCTGCACATTATCACTTCCCCAACCAAAAATTTTGACAGTATACTGGGGGATAACACCTGGTTAGCTAAAAACCGTGAAGATATCAAAAGCGAACTTATATCGCCATTCCTTGATGTTGAGGTCATGATACACACGCAAAAGACACCACGTGGATTTGGGGATGCGTTAAATTACGCCCTTTCTTCAATTAGTGGCCCATTCATGGTACTACTTGGTGACAATATTTTGTTAGATTCCTATTCAAAATTAGCAGAATACAGAGCATCAAATGCAACTAAATTACTAGTCGAAAAACACCATGAAACATTGCTGCCATGTGTCGGATTGATATCTGTACAGGATCCAGAAAACTATGGCGTTGTAACCATGAGTGGAGATTTAATTACCCAGATTGTTGAGAAACCACCTCCTGAATCTGCCCCTTCAAACTTGGTTTTGTGCGGCCGATATATTTTCACAAAGGACACAAAAGACCTCTTGTCAAAGTATAGTTTTGAAGAGTATGGAGAATTACAGTCAATCGCGGTCCAACAACATTGGATGGAAAATGATGGCCTTGTTGGTGTTGAGCTAGAGGGGTTCCAGTGGTATGATTCGGGAGCTCCCCTTCCGTGGTTAAAGAGTCAGATAGATTATGCCTTGAGGAGAGAAGATTTGCGAGACGAAATCAGGGAATGGCTTGTTGAAAGACTTCAACGCTGACCAGGTTTCCAAAAAGATAGAGACGCAGGGGCCTCATCACTAGCAGCCCTAATAGCAAGGTGATCTGCTCGCTCATTCCACCTATGGCCGCTGTGCGCTTTCACGTGTTCCCAAGTTAATTCTCTTAATTGTGAGACTTCATTCCAAAGTGATTGAACGTGGGCAACAAGCTCCCGATTTGCCTTAGCTTTCCAAGTCCCAGTTGCTTGATTACCTGCATATTTAGAATCTGCTTTTATTATTATTTTTGAGTCGCCGCCTTCACTTAATGACCAACGAAGAGCTTCAGCAAAAGCAGTTAGTTCAGCGGTATTGTTAGAGCCGACCTCTGCTCCAATAAACTTTGAATGGCTCTTTTCAGTAATCACTTTACCATTAAATTCGTGAAAAATTTCTCCATTGCCTCGGCCAAGGTCATTAGAACCTGTGACCACAACAACTCCCCAGCCTGCTGGAGTTTCGCTATCGACGTTTTGATTTCCTAGACAAGAACCATCAACGTAGATGTGAAACATTGCAATTTCACTCGCCGATTTCAGCCTTGTAATCTGCAGGGGACATTAGCCCACTTACTGCAGAGGCATCATCTAGTTTCATTCTAATAATCCATCCAGCGCCATATGGCTCTTGATTCATTAATTCAGGAGCATCTTCAAGTTCGTGATTAACAGCCGTAATTTCTCCTGCTAGTGGTGCGAAAATTGGCGATGCAGATTTTACGGATTCAACAACTGCAAATTCTCCCATGTCTCCACATGTTTCTCCAACTTCTGGTAATTCGATGTATACGATGTCGGTTAAAGCGTCTTGAGCATGGTCTGTGATACCAATGACAACCTCGTCTCCTTCGACTCTAATCCATTCGTGTTCTTTCGTGTAAAATAGGCCATCTGGGACTTCACTCATACCTCTCACCCACACTTCGCACAGTGTCTAGGAAATCAAACCTTCTCCATAGTTGATAATTCTAATCTAAGCAATAATTGCCTGTAGAAGCCCGATTTGAATCAAATATCATTCTCATTATCTTCAGAGATCATAACTGAATCGTGTAAGATGGTGTCACCAACTTTTCCAATCTTGACGATTGGCTGTTTATCCTCGAGATGCTCTTTCCTAATTCTTCCAGCTTCGGCATACATCCCTGCCTTTTCGTAAGCCTTAGCCGCCTCTTCCCAATTTCTTGCGAGTTCTAAATTCCCTGCCTCTTGAACCCACATTTCTTTGGTCTTTGCGAACATGTTTGGCTTCTCTACCATTGCTTTTGAGTACAAATCACCTGCTGGTGCTGCGCGTACTGGCGGAGTAACAACTCTGGGTTGAATTGGCCTTTGCATAACAGGAATATATTGTGGCTGTTGCTGAACAACAACAACTCTGTTGTTTTCGTTTTTCGTACTTAGTGCACTAAAGGCAAAAATTAGCGAACCACAACACGCTAAACCGTAGCACACTGTCGGCGCATCTGAGCCACTGGTTCTCTCATCAGAACCATCGGAGCAATCCTCTGTTCCATCATTCTCAAGAACTTCTTCAGGGTCGAAGATTTTCTCTCCGTTAGCACATTCATACTCGCTTCCTACATATTCGCCACGAGGCGCCTGCCCCCTATCATTACCATCCACAATTAATGCAATTATTGCGATAATCGCTAAGGCGGCGCAGAAATTCCAATATAGCTTCCTCTTCTTTTTTCCTGCATCTGGTGGTAGATTAAAATTCATCATTCTTCCTCCAGTTCCTTGGAAAGCATTGTGTGCTCTAATTTAGCCCACGCACTGCCCATCATTTCTTCTTTCTGTTCTTGACTTAATTCGGTCTCTACTCGTGTTTCCATAGTTTGTTCATTTTCTGAAGGAAACCAATTTGCAAGAGGGCCTTCTCCCCTGCCAGTCGGTCCAGAAATTCCAATAGCTA
>Ga0160423_10001245_pt1 | contig 21356 bp, 32 predicted proteins | sample CRUFie14St8metaG_FD_108191 | JGI IMG/M metagenome (GOLD analysis project Ga0160423, IMG submission 108191) | Marine microbial communities from the Costa Rica Dome - CRUD Field 142mm St8 metaG | ecosystem: Environmental > Aquatic > Marine > Oceanic > Photic zone | place: Costa Rica: the Eastern... | reverse complement strand
TATATTATTATGGATTTGTCTACATGAATTTTTACACTAATGTCTCACGCTATGGAAACATGTTACTTTATCGTGGTTACGAAAATGGCAAGAAGATTTCCAGAAGAATCAAATATAAACCAACACTTTATGTCTCATCATCAAAAGGTGACTGGACAACCTTAGATGGTAAATCTTGTTCACCAATCCAATTCGAATCCATGCGAGACGCAAAAGAATGGATTCAAACAAACAAAGATACTGCCGGTCGTCAAATATTTGGCAACGACAGATATATCTCACAATTTATAAACGAACACTTCCCAGGTCATATAGAATTTAATCGTAACTTAATTAATGTTACAACCATAGATATCGAGGTCCAATCCGATGACGGATTTCCAGAACCAGATATGGCCAATAATCCAATTACAGCAATTACTATTAAAAATAATATCGATAATACCTATTATGTTTGGGGTCTCGGTGATTATAATGCAGAACAATCATATATGACAACTAATCGTGTAGTATATGTAAAATGTGAATCAGAACTTCAACTGTTACATAAATTTATTACTCACTGGTCAACTCCTAGTAATACTCCCGATGTTATTACTGGTTGGAATACAATGTTCTTTGATATTCCATATTTAATAAATCGTACTGTTCGTTTACTAGGCGAAGATGCGGCCAAAAGATTTTCACCCTGGGGTTTACTTAATAGAAGAACTGTTCGAGTTATGAACAGAGAACAAACTACATATGATATTACAGGTATTGGTCATGCAGATTATATGGAACTATTTCAGAAATATACTTATACTGCACAAGAATCATATTCCTTAAATCATATTGCCCATGTTATTCTCGGCGAAGAGAAACTATCATACGAAGAATATGGTACACTTCATAGTTTATATAAAAACGACCATCAAAAATTTATTGACTATAATATCAAGGACGTGGAATTAGTTGACCGATTAGAAGATAAGATGGGCCTTATTACTTTAATGTTAACTATGGCATATAAAGGTGGGGTAAATTATGGAGACACATTTGGCGTAACTGCGATATGGGACACAATCATATATCGTTATCTACATCAGAAAAAAGTGGCAATGCCATTCTCTAAATCAAAGGTCAAAACAAGTTATCCTGGTGGATATGTTAAGGATCCTCACATTGGAATGCATGACTATGTTTTATCATTCGACCTTAACTCACTATATCCATCAATTATTATGCAATATAATATGTCGCCAGAAACAATCGTCGATGGTAATGTTATGGGTATTGATATTGATAAAATATTAGATGGTTATACTTTGGACAATAAAGGTTATGCAATAGGTGGCAACGGCCAGGCATTTACTGTTGATAAAAAAGGTGTTATGCCGACACTAGTAGACGAGATGTATAGTGAAAGGGTTGTTATTAAAAACCAAATGATTAAGGCACAAAAAGAATTACAAACAGTTGTCCCTGGAGATAAACAAAAATTATATGACATTGAACGAAGAATATCAGTTGCAGAAAACCAACAAATGGCCATTAAAATTCTTCTTAACTCACTTTACGGTGCAATGGGTAACAAGTACTTTCGTTTCTTTGACCAAAGAATTGCAGAGGCAATTACTTTATCTGGTCAACTTACTATTCGTTGGGCCGAAGTTGCACTTAACAAATATCTAAACAAAGTCATGGGTACTAATACAGATTATATTATTGCCATCGATACTGATTCTCTTTATGTAAATATGGGACCTATGGTAAATAAATTAAATCCTAAAAATCCAATCGACTTTCTTGACAAAGTGGCCAGTGAAAAACTAGAACCAGTTTTACATGATGCGTATCAAGAACTTTTCGGACTTATGGGCGGCATAGACAATCGCATGGTTATGAAACGAGAGGCCATCGGTGACCGTGCAATCTGGACTGCAAAGAAAAGATATATTTTAAATGTACATGATAACGAGGGTGTTCGTTATAAAAAACCTAAACTTAAAATTATGGGTATCGAGGCCATTAAATCTTCAACACCTGCCCCATGCAGACAGGGTTTAAAAGAATTATTCAAGGTCATGATGCAAGGTAACGAAAAAGAGAACCAAAAGGCCATCGAACAATTTAGAACATATTTTAAAACCTTACCAGCAAATGATATTGCCTTTCCTAGAGGAGTATCTAATGTTACAGACTATCGTAGTGCAGAATCAATATATCGTAAAGGTACTCCAATACATGTTCGTGCCGCACTGTTACATAATAAAATGGTCAAGGACCTAAATCTTACAAAGAAATATCAACCAATCCAAAATGGCGAGAAGATTAAGTTTTGTTATCTTAAAACTCCAAATCCTATAAAAGAGAATGTTATTGGATTTATGCAATATCTGCCAGAGGAGTTTGGCTTGGATCGCTATATAGATTATGACTTACAATTTCAAAAAACATTCTTGGATCCTATCGAACATATCTTCAAGGCCGTTGGTTGGTCTACAGAAGAGGTTGGAACTTTAGATGACTTTTTTGGATAAAACACTTTACTTTTATTTAAAAGTATGTTATAATATAGCAAATATGGAGAAAAAATATGAAATTAGTTAGATTAACCTCACAAGAGGAAGTAATCGGAGAAGTAAGAGAATCAGAAAACAGTATTACAATTAGTAATGGTTTTAATCTGGTTTCTACTGAACCTGGTAAAATGGCATTTATACCATTTATGGCATATGCAAAAGAAAAAGAATTTATAATTGATAAAAGACATGTACTTATGATATGTGATCCAGTCGACGAGTTGGCTGAACAAGTAAGAACCATGACAAGTGGTATTGTTGTACCTGATAAAAAGGTAATTACATAATGGGTAATCAACCAAAATATCCAATCTATATTATCTCTAAAGGTAGGGCTGATACTAGAATGACTGTAAAGTCATTGGACCATTTAGGAATTCCTTATAAGATTGTTATTGAACCACAAGAGTACAATGATTATGCCGCAGTTATAGACCCAGCAAATATAGAGGTATTACCATTTAGTAATTTAGGTCAAGGTTCAATACCAGCAAGAAATTATGTTTGGGAACACGCAGTTAAATCAGGTGCAGAAAGACATTGGATTTTAGATGATAATATTCAACACTTCTATCGTCTGCATAACAATGGAAAAATTAAAGTAACAGATGGTACTTGTTTCAGAGCATGTGAAGACTTTGCTGATAGATACGAAGATGTAAAAATGTTCGGTATGAACTATGCATATTTTTTACCAGCACATACTAAACGACCACCTTATTATCATAACACTAGGGTTTATAGTTGTATATGTTTATCCAATGATATATATCCAGAGTTTGCCTGGAGAGGTAGATACAACGAAGATACAGATTTATCGTTAAGAATTATGAAGGCTGGTTACCATACATTTTTATTTAATGCATTCGCATGTGGTAAGATTACTACAATGACAATGAAAGGTGGTAATACAGAAGAACTTTATAATATTGATAAAACAGGTGATCAAGGGTCAAGGGAAGGTAATGCTGACTTTGATAATAGAAGAGAGTTTGCCGAATCACTAAGGCGACAGCACCCTGACGAAGTAAGAGTAACATGGAAATGGGGAAGATGGCATCATCATATTGATTATTCTCAATTTCAACATACACCGCCTACGCTAAAAAGTGGGCTAAATATTAAGAAAGGTCATACTAATGAGTATGGTCTTAAATTAGTCAAACTAAAACCGGAGGTAGATTATGGCTAAAAGTGAAAATAAAGCGGATCGTAGAATTAACTATGAACCTGAATCATTGTTTGTTATGTCTGGTCAAGAAGAAGAACAAACACCTTATGAATGGGACGATATGCCAAAATTTGAACAAGGTCAAGTAGAGGCCTGGAAAATTTTAAAAGTTAGATTTAGAAATGAACAAGACTTATTGGCATTTGCAGAATTAATTGGACAAACTGTAACTCCTAAAACAAAAGGTATTTGGTTCCCACCAACTGATAAAACTAGAAACAGTTTACTTAGATGGATGCATGAGGATCAAATAGAACAACATTCAGACTTAATAGACGAAGTAGTAGACGATGAAACTATTTCACCAATGGGTGGATAAGGGGTTTACATTATATAAAAAGTGTGATATAATAGTACATTATGCAAAAAATATCTGGTACATTATTTGATTCTTTATACGACGTAAAGACAAATAAGACAATTACATTAGAATCATTCGATAACTTCGAAGATGTCCTTTATCGTTTATCTAAAAAACCAAGAAAGGACAAAAAATCAGCGGAATTAATGTCACCAGCCATTTATAAGAAATATACTAAAAGGGCTAATGACAATGTTACAGCATGGGGCGGTTGGTGTGCTGTAGATGTAGATGACTTTCAAGGAGATATAAAACAGTTCCTAAAGAAAAAGTGTGGAGATTTTTATTATGTTTGTTATTCAACAGCATCGTCCACTAAAGAGAACCCTAAATTTAGACTTGTGTTTCCTTTAACTAATATAGTTGATAAAGATAATATCAAACATTTCTGGTATGCAATTAATAAAGAACTAGGCGAAATGGGCGATATTCAAACTAAAGATTTATCGCGTATGTATTATATCCCTGGAAAATACAAGAAAGCCTACAACTTTATATTTACTCACAAAGGTGAATATATTAATCCAGTTACTCTTATGGAAAAACATCCTTATGTAGAAAAATCTGGAAATACTTTCTTTGATAAACTACCAAAGAAAATGCAAGAAGCAATGATGGAACATGTTAAGAGTAAATTAACAAATACAAATATTAAGTGGAGTGGATATAAGGACTGTCCATTTTTTCCAAAACAATTAGAACAAGAATATAAAACAATAAGCGGAACCGGCTGGTATCACAAGATGTACCAGATAATGGTGGCACTGGCTGGTAACGCGATTAAGAATGGATATCCAATTACGGCATCCGAGATTGCCTATTTATGTAGAGAATTAGATTTCGATACTGGTAACTGGTATGCAAAAAGACCTCTGGATAAAGAGGCCGAAAGGGCATTGGATTATGTATATAAAAATCAACTATAAACTATAAGGTGAAAACTATGATGAAGAAAATAATATTTTTTATAATAGATTGTTGGAGACTAGTAATGGATATGAGATATAATCCGTTAAGACATGTAAGGGATCCTTCAATACAAATGTATTTATATCTCGCATTATTTGTAATGTGGAGTGGATATTTTGCTGTAGTGGCATGGACATGGATTGGCTGGGAAACATATAGTGTGACTTGGTCTATATTCATACACTTGGCAGTTTTGGCTCCTCTATTCGTAACTAATGCAATATTCATGGAGGCTGAAAAGAATGGCGATAAATGGTATACAAGTTTTAGAGTACAACAAGATATAGAAGCCATGGATAAAAGATTAAAAAGGTCGAACTATGAAAAAAGAGTTAAGTGGGATATTGATAAAGAGGCATGAGACTATTAATAGATACATTCGATAACACAAGATTGTTTAAGGACAGGTCTATGTTTGGATTACCAAGATGGATAGTGGAAACAATTGATCCAAATTTTGGATTTAGACATGTAAAAGTATTATCAGGCATTTGGTATAGTAAGGACCAAGCCATAAAAATTGCGAAGGAGGAGAATGCGATATGGATAAAAGAATAACTGTTGTAGGTTCTGGTTATGTCGGAATGGCAAATGCCGTTATGTTGGCAAAACATAATAGTGTAACTATTTTAGATATTGATGCTGATAGAGTATCAAAGGTAAATAATAAACAATCTACAATTGAAGATGCAGATATTACGGATTATCTGGAAAACGAAGTATTACAATTATCGGCAACCCTTGATAAAAAATCTGCATATGTAAATGCTGATTGGGTTATAGTCGCAACTCCAACAGACTATGATCCAGTAACAAACTATTTTAATACTGATTCTATCCAAGGAGTAATACGAGATGTTAAAGAAATAAATCCAGAGGCAATGATAGTAATTAAATCTACTATTCCAGTAGGATTTTGTAAGGAAATGGTAAGTAAATTTAACTTTAATAATATAATGTTTTGTCCAGAATTTCTTAGAGAAGGTACTGCATTAAGAGATGCATTAAGACCAGATAGAATTGTAATTGGTTCAAGTCCAGAACATATAGAAGACGCAGAGTTTTTATATGATTTATTTGTAAACTCAGCGATTCCACAGTCAATGAAAATACCAGTTATATTTACTGGAACTACAGAGGCAGAGGCCGTAAAGTTATTTGCAAATAGTTATCTTGCGATGCGAGTTGCATACTTTAACGAATTAGATACTTATGCTGAATATCATAAATTGGATACGGAATCAATTATAGACGGCGTAACAAGAGATAAAAGAATAGGTAGAGGTTATAATAATCCATCATTTGGTTATGGTGGTTATTGTTTTCCAAAAGATACAAAACAATTGTTATCAAACTATAAAACAAATAGAATACCTAACAGACTGGTTGGATCAATTGTCTATTCTAACGAGATTAGAATGGACCACATTGCAAATCAAATATTACACAAATCTCCTAAAGTAGTTGGTATATACAGATTAATCATGAAATCTGGTTCCGATAACTTTAGAAGTTCTGCAATTCAAGGTATTATTGAAAGATTAAAACCACAAACTAAAGTCATTATCCATGAACCAGCATTTAGTTTTAATGGAGAATTTATGGATTGTATTGTAGAGAATGACTTAAATAAATTTAAAAAACTATCAGATGTAATTGTGACAAATAGAATGGAAAATCAATTAGAAGATTGTTTGGATAAGGTATATACCCGAGATGTATATAATGATAATTAACACTTTACAAATTAATAAAAATGGAGTATAATAGTACACAATGTCAAAAATATTAGTAACAGGTGGTGCCGGATTTATAGGTACGGCACTTGTAAAAAGATTAGTTAAAGATGGTCATAAAGTAGTATCATTTGATAATTACAGCACTGGCAAAAGAAGTAACGAACAAGAAGGTTGTTTTTATTATTATGGAACACCTCAAGACATTGCTGGTGCGTTAAGATATACAAAACCTACATATGATTATATATTTCATTTAGGCGAATACGCAAGAGTAGAACAATCATTTAGTGATTACGATACTGTAATGAAATCTAATTATCATGGGTTTCCTTATATACTTGATTTTGCAAAACAACAAGACGCAAAACTTATTTACTCTGGTTCGTCAACTAAGTTTGCAGAGGGCGGTGGTAGAAATATGAGTCCTTATGCATATACTAAGGCACAGAATACTGAACTTCTAAAAAACTATTCAGATTGGTATGGCCTTGATTATTCAATTGTATACTTCTATAATGTATATGGCGATAATGAAATATCAAAGGGTAAGTATGCAACAGTTATTGGAAAGTTTATAAATATGGTTAAGGAAGGAGTAATAGAACTTCCTGTAACTATGCCTGGAACTCAAACAAGAAACTTTACACACATTGACGATATAGTTGATGGAATAATACTTGCGGCATTTAAAGGTAGTGGCGATGATTATGGTATTGGTTCTGATGAAAAGTATTCAATACTAGATGTTGTAAAGGCATTAAATTGCACCCCATCCCTACAGCCAGAAAAACCTGGTAATAGAATGGACGGAGAACTTAAAACTGATAAAATAAAAGAATTAGGTTGGAAGTGTAAAAATAACTTAATGTCTTATTTAAAGGAACAAATATGAATGACCCAGACTATGGAAAAATATCCTTATGGATAGCTGCAATTGTTTGTAGTATATTATTGTTACCGCATTTAACGGCTGATGTTATTAAATACGAAAATGATAAAAACAATTTAACTTATCATGGTCATACAGTAGATTTAGATAATGATCAAGATATAGTTTGTCTTGCTAAAAATGTTTATTTTGAAGCGGCAAATCAATCATTCGCAGGAAAACTTGCAGTTGCACATGTTGTAATAAACAGAGAACATTCTAATATGTTTCCAAATAGTGTATGCGGTGTAATATATCAGGCAAAAACAAAGATTAATTGGAAAGGTAATGAAGTACCTATTAGAAATCAATGTCAATTTAGTTGGTATTGTGATGGTAAATCAGACGAACCAAAGGATTCGGAGACTTGGTTGGACTCTCTCTGGATTGCAGATTTAGTATTGTCGGGAGCATATCCTGATATAACAGAAGGATCATTATGGTATCATGCAGATTTTGTAGAACCTTATTGGTCAAAACAATTAGAATTAGTGGCGGTTATTGATAACCACTTATTCTACAAATAGGAGAAAAAATGTACAGATACAAAGTTATCGTAGATAGAGTTATTGATGGAGACACGGTTGATGTAGATATCGATTTAGGTTTCGGAATGACTTATAAAAAACAAAGGGTTAGAATGATGGGTATTGATACTCCAGAATCCAGAACCCGTGATTTAAAAGAAAAATTTTATGGCAAGGCATCTAAGGCTAATTTAGTTAGAATATTAGATGGTAAAGATATTCAATTAGTGTCTCATGACAAAGGTAAGTTCGGAAGAATACTTGGAGAATTATTTATTGGCGATTCTAAGTATAGTATTAATCAACAACAGATTGATGAATTCCATGCAGTACCATACTTTGGACAATCAAAGGCTGATACAGAACAAGGCCACATGATGAATAGAGCGGCATTAATTGAAAAAGATGGGTTAATTTATGAAGAATAACACTTTACTTTTAATTAAAAGTGTGTTATAATATACCCATATGTTTTTAAAAGATACTGAATCTATACCTGCAGCTTGTTGGGAAACATTAGGTCAGTATGTTTATGGTTATAAAGAAGATGGAAAATGGGTATATATTGGAAAGGGTAATAAAAATAGAGCCCAATCTCATGTCGGAGACAAGGGATACGATATTAAAGATTTATACATCATCGCAAGAAACCTTGAACGATTTGACAAACGGGATTACCAATCTTTTTTATTGGAATCCTTTTTAATTACTAATGAAAGTCCAAGAGATAACTCAGTCTCTGGACATTATAAGGAGTGTTTTATTATGGCAAAAATGAGTGAATTATTTAACGAATTTGAAAAAAGTCAACATGACAATTTCGAATCACAACCAGACTGGTATGTGGAAAATTACAATATATTTAAGGGCAGATTAAATGTCTATGTTGTAAAATCCCATCATCATCAATTAGAGTTTGAAACAACGCATAAGATGCAACCAGTTTTAGAGATTACAACTGACGATGAAGTATTGTTAAAAATAATGATACATGCAAAAGATGATGTATTAGAAACTAGGAAGGAACAGTTATATACCTTCTGCGAAGAGTTTGGTATTACAGACATCAAAGAGGTTGGTGTTAGAAATCATTTTAACATAGGTGTTAAAAATAAAGAAATGGCTTTTAAATTCATTGAGGACTTTTATTCGTAATGAAAATTGGTATTACAGCATCTACCTTTGACTTACTTCACGCAGGTCATTGTGCAATGTTAAGAGAGGCAAAAAGTGTGTGCGATTATCTAATATGTGCACTACAGAATGATCCTTCTGTTGACAGACCAGAGAAAAATAAACCTGTCCAAAACATAGTAGAAAGGCAGGCACAATTGGCCTCAATTAAATATGTAGATGAAATATTAGTTTATAATACCGAAGAAGAATTATTGGATATTCTTTCTATGTATGATATTGATGTCAAGATTATGGGAGTCGAGTATCGAGATAAGGACTTCACTGGTAGAGATTTATGTAAACAAAGAGATATTGAGTTTTACTTTAATAAACGAGACCATAGATTTTCAACTAGTGATTTAAGAAAAAGAGTGTGTGAACAAAAAATTTAAAATAGGAGAATTATGCCAAGTATTGATTTAAGACCACAAAACCAAAGGCGAAGAAAAAATGATAAACGCCCTGCCAAACCTATGCCGTTTGATGTCGGGTTAAGAAAGTTTAGAAAGGCAGTAGAAAGAGCTGGTATTCTACAAGATGTCCGTAAAAAAGAATTTTACGAAAAACCAACAGCAAAAAGAAAAAGAAAAAAGGCCGAGGCAATTGCCAGATGGCGTAAATATGAAAGAGTAAACCAAATAGGTACTTTTAGAAAAACAAGAGGAAAATAATATGTCAGTAATGGATAAACTAAAAAAGAATTCTAAAATTAAAACTACAGAGGTTTTAGATAAATCTGTATTCTTTACAGAAAAGGATATGGTACCAACCGAAGTACCTATGATTAATGTAGCATTGTCAGGTGATCCCGATGGTGGGTTGACTTCAGGTCTTACTGTTTTGGCAGGACCAAGTAAACACTTCAAAACTTCATTTGCACTACTTATGGCTAGTGCATACTTGAAAGAACACGAAGATTCAGTATTACTATTTTATGATTCAGAATTTGGATCACCACAAAGCTATTTCGAGGCATTTGGAATTGATGCAAAAAGAGTACTACACACTCCTATTACTGATGTCGAACAATTAAAGTTTGACTTAGTAGGTCAGTTAGATAATATTGAAAGAGGAGATAAAGTAGTAATTGTAATTGATTCTATTGGTAACCTCGCAAGTAAAAAAGAGCTAGAAGATGCTCTTAACGAAAAGTCAGTGGCAGATATGTCAAGGGCCAAGGCACTAAAGGGATTATTCCGAATGGTTACTCCTTATCTTACAATGAAGAATATCCCTTTACTTGCCGTTAATCATACCTATCAAGAAATTGGACTATTCCCTAAGGCGATTGTATCAGGTGGTACGGGTGTTTATTACTCGGCCGACAATATCTGGATTATAGGAAGACAACAAGAAAAAACAGGTAAAGATGTTACAGGTTATAACTTTGTAATTAATGTCGAGAAGTCAAGATTTGTCAAAGAAAAATCTAAAGTACCAATCGGCGTATCCTGGGAAGGTGGTATTCAGCAATACTCTGGTCTATTAGAAGTAGCATTGGCTGGTGGATATGTAGTAAAACCTTCTATGGGTTGGTATGCCGCAGTTGATAAAGATACAGGTGAAATACAAGAACCTAAGGTAAGAGAAAAGGCAACAAGAGAAAAGGACTTTTGGTTACCTATCTTTGAAAATACAGACTTTAAAGAATTTCTAACATCATATTATTCTATTGGTCACAAACCATTGCTTGACATTGATTTAGAAAGTACTTTACAAGAGGAGTAAAATGAGTTATAATATATCTAATACCGATTATACATTGGTTGAAAATCCTGGTGGTGAACTAGCAGAGTTTTATGGAGTTAGAATTAAGACTGGTAAATATGCTGATGTTATAGTTGTATACGGTGCAGTTAGTGTAAAAGAGAACGAAGAAAAAACTAACGCAAAGTTATCTTTCAACTATAATATTCAGGACCCTGCTGACCATGATTACGAGTTTCTTCAAAAAGATGAAGATTTTAATAATTACCTAGGGGCTCTGTTACAACATATTATAATGGACTCACTGGAAAATAAAGAGGCAAGAATTGGAAATAAAACATCAACTACCAACACACATACTGAGCAATCTTCTCAATAACGAAGAGTATTGCAGAAGAGTTATTCCCTATGTTAAGAGAGAATTTTTCGAGGGTTCTCATAAAACTGTATTCGATTTAATTACAAACTTCGTAAATAAACACAATAAATTACCAACAACAAGTGTATTAGAATTAGAACTAAGAAAAACAAGTGCGTCTGAAGATATACTTAATGAATCGGCTGTTCTTATATCCGAAATATCTAAAAAGGTAGACATAGATACAGATTACTTAATCAGAGAATCAGAGAAGTGGTGTAGGGATAGGGCAGTTTACAACGCGATTATGGATTCAATACAAATAATCGATGGAAAAAATTTAGAAAAAACTGAAGGTGCCATTCCAGAAATACTATCAGATGCATTAGGTGTATCTTTCGACCAGGCAATAGGTCATGATTACATAGATAATTCAGATGAAAGATTTGATTTTTATAGTAAAAAAGAGGATAGAATTCCATTTGATTTAGATTATTTTAATAAAATTACAAAAGGTGGTTTACCAAATAAAACATTAAATATTGCCCTTGCTGGAACAGGTGTAGGTAAATCACTCTTTATGTGTCATTGCGCGGCATCTGCATTACAACAAGGTAAGAATGTTTTATATATTACAATGGAAATGGCAGAAGAAAGAATCGCAGAAAGAATAGATGCAAATCTTATGGACTTGCCTATAGAACAATTACAAAGAATATCTAAAAATGCATTTGATTCTAAGATACAAAAGATTGCAACTGCGTCTATTGGAAAACTTATAGTAAAAGAATATCCAACAGGGGCAGCGCATACAGGTCATTTCAGGGCTCTTCTTAATGAATTAAAGATGAAAAAGAACTTTAGACCTGATATGATTTATATAGATTATTTAAATATTTGTGCGTCTAGCCGTATGAGAGGGCTCGGTGGAAGTATAAATAGTTATTCATACATTAAGGCCATCGCGGAAGAACTCCGTGGATTGGCTGTGGAATTCAATGTTCCAATAGTATCGGCAACACAGACCACAAGGTCAGGGTATAGTAATACCGATGTCGGACTTGAGGATACATCTGAATCATTTGGTTTACCAGCAACGGCTGACTTAATGTTTGCTCTAATATCAACAGAGGAACTTGAAGAGTTAGGCCAATTGTTAGTAAAACAATTGAAAAATAGATATAACGATCCGACCAAGTATAAACGGTTTGTAGTTGGTATTGATCGTTCCCGCATGAAATTATATGATGTAGAAGAATCAGCTCAGGAGAACCTTATGGCAGATCCTGTACCTGATAAACCAATCGCAACATGGGGTGACCGTGAAACAAAGGACACCTTTGCGGAATTTAAAATATAGGAGAAATATATGGATATGTTACTAAAAGCTAAGGACTGGGTTATGGACAGACTAGGTGAGAGAACATCTTACGATGGACTTTTACTAATTGGAGGATGTCTTTCAGTCATTTTATTTGGCGGATTGGCCAAAGTTCTAGCCTGGATAGGTTTAGCATGGGGTATTTTCACCCTGGTCAAGAGTGACTAAGATATAATATTATATTATATAATCAATCGCGGAGGAGGAGAAATCCTCCTTCGTTTCCTTATGTTACAATCATGTAACATTTTTAAAAAAACACTTTACTTTTTCTAAAACATGTGTTATAATAGACATATAAAATAAAGAAAGGAGTAAAGATGACACAAAGAATACTAGAAACAAAGGCCTACGAAGGGCTGAGAGCCGAGACTCTCAAGGGTATGGTTATCCAGAACCTTGCGACCGACCTCAGTACTCTTACTGATGATGCCAAGGCTAAACTTCAGTTTGAAACTGAGTCAATGGAAGCTGTTCTATTCGATAAAGGCTGGGACCTTGTTACCGATTGGGACACTATGACTCATACATGGAGGGCCAGATAATGAAATTAAATGAATTAGTAAATCAAGTAAACCAAGAACAAGAGTTGCTTCAATTGTGTGAAGAACTTTGCGAGAATATTACAAGGGCATTACATAAGGCATTTCCCCATACTGCTGAACCAGATTATGATATAAAACACGAAGCCCTGGTTGGTAAAAAGTATATTAAAATAATTACAACAGAACGCAATAATCATAGAAGTGTTTGGGGTTTTATAAACCTTTGTAATGATAAATTTAAAGTTGGAGATGTTTTAAAGGCGGCTGGTTGGGCTAAACCTACCTTAAACAAGGCAAGAGGTAACTTATTTGATGGTTACAATATTGCGGAACAACACAAAACACACAGGGTATATGGCCCCGATTATCTAAAATGAAGGAAAAAGATAAAATACCAGGAACTCTCCAAGGTCAAGCCTGGAAGAGGGCCGTGGAAAATAAAAAACCCAATGCTGGTACGCCACATGATTGGGAAGATTATGAAAAAAAAGTTGAAAAAACACTTTACAAAGACAAGAAAGTATAGTATAATATAATTTTAAATAGGAGTAAATATGAGTAATTTAGTAAATGATATAGTAAAAGAAGAGATTGCCGAGTTAATTGACAATATGGGCGACTTTGATGTGTTAAAAGTTTTGTTTGAAAAATTTAACAGAGAAAGTGTAATTGTTGGTAGAGATGTTAACAATGGTAAAGAATTTATGAATAACAAAAGAAACGAATTGTTTGAATGTATGTTCGAGGAGAGATGTTTATGAATGAAGATATGATTAGATTATTGGCAGAACAATCTATCATTGATGGTAAACAAAAATTTACCGAAAGTGATATTAGGGATATGGTTGGCGCGCCAACTAGAGAAGAAGAAGAAAACGAACTTTGCATGTGTGGAGAACCTCTGGACACTTGTCCTGATGCTTATTCACATGTTACTATGGGGTATTAATGGAAGATAAATTAATTTCAGTTCACGGGCCAAAAGTCATGAAGTCTGCCGCAGGATATTATATCGGCCACGATTGTTTGGTAGAATATACTTTCGAAGACGGAGAGGTTATGACTGCCCCTGAACCTTATAACAGACTAACAACTTATTATAAGTCAGCAGAAGAGGCTGAGAAATCTTGGTACGACAGTTACCCAGATGAGGCACTTGCCTCCTAAAACTGAACGACACCAGCGGTCGGAACTAAAAGCGTATGGGGTTGATGTCCGAACATCCTAAGAGGGGAATGAAAACGCCCCTCAAATTTACAATGGAGAAACTATGAAAGAAAGTGCGTTTAAAGTTACTGCAACTAAAGGCCAAAAAAAGTTACCAGTTGCTGAGTATGTATTCGATAGACTTAAAGAGGCCATTAAGTTTGAACTAGGTATGAGACAAAAAGGTTATAATACCGAAATTGAAAGAATTAGTTTCTAATGGAAATATATATATTATTTTTTCTTATCTTAATTGGCTGTGGTTGGTCCTCTTATAAATTAGGTTTAGACGAGGGTGTAAGAGTAGGTGCCGCAAATACAGTTGATGTATTACACAGTTATAAAATTATTTCTTATAATAAAAACGGAGATATTATACCATATAAGAAACCTTAGTTTTAATTTATTATAAATAGTATTACGGAGGGCTATAATGCATAGGTTTAAATACTTTTCTATTATTAAAGAAGATTTAGATAAATTAAACTATAACAAGGCAAATGAAAATGCATTTGTGTTAGGTTTATTAGGTGATATCGACGATAAGATAGGATCAGTCAATACAGAAATCGCATTAGACACAAGGACTGGAAAAACTAATTCTAGTAAACTTGGCGTATCTCAGCTCATGTTGGATAAAGATAGAAGTAAATTTGCAGGTCTTGCAATTGAAGTTATCGAAAAACATCCAGACCTAGAAAGAGTAAAAGTTAGCTCTGCAAGAACAGGAAAAGACTATGCATTTAAATATAAAGATATGGACAGATATGTCTATGTTAATTGTAGACCTTTAGGTAAACGATCAGGTGCAGGCGACGACCCGAACGAGTTAATGACGGCCGCACTTTGTTTAAAATCAAGTTTAAAGGCTCCTGAAAACTCTGATGAAATGGATAAACTTATAGATGATGTAAAACTTGGACTTGGTGCCGTAAAAGGTTACAAACAAGGACAAGTAGATGCATTAACTGGAGACTACCCTAACTTATGTCAAGCAGTATCTGCGGCATTGGCGTGTCACGCAGCTGGATATGGTGGGGCAGACAAAGTTTATCTTACAGGACAATCATGGGACGATGATGTAAAACAGTTTAAAATTTCAAAACATGGAATGAATGATTTTAATTCATCTGATTTTATAATAAAAAAAGGTAATAAATTTTTAGGTGTATCTCTTAAAAAGAAAAAAAGATTATCAGAAGAGGATCCAACACTAATTAATAAATCATTTTCCACATTATTTACAGATAAGAAATTTGATAAAATAATGAGACAACTTGATTTAAAGGCTGGTGAATTTTATACAAAGGTTATTAAAACTGCCGCAAGAAAAAAACTATTAGATAAAGAAATGATGGCTGACCTAAAGAAAGATAAGCCAACACCTAAAAACTGGAAACAGTATATACAAAGAGTACCTAATAGTTTAATTAATGCTGAACTTAAAACATCAAGGTCACTATTTAAAGATATGGCAAAAATTATTATGTCTCAAAAGAACTTAATTGCCAATCAGTTAGTACAATTGATATTTAAGGCAGACCTAAAGGATTTACAAAAAGTAAATTTTGATTTTGCATTAGTTACAGGTATAGGTGACTATGGTCCATCAAAAGGTGTTGTTGTTGAAAAAGGTGAATATAAAGATATTAATACTGTAACAAGTAAATTAGATGATTTATTTTCATCAGGTAAAATAGACCTTAAATTTACACCAGGCGCGACACAGGCATTTGATCAAGGTGCAGGAGCTGCCGTATTAAGATTTGATTTAGTTATTGGTAAATTACCATTATGTAATATTGTGTTAAGATATAAAGGAAACTTTAGGGCCGCACCGTCCTTCTTAGCCACAATGACACCTGAGTTTAAGGCGATTTACAAATGATATCTTTTAAAGAATTTGTAGAGGCGGAAAGAACTCCTAGACAAAAAGGACAACATCGTGGTAGTTCAAGTCATTCAGACTTATACACAGACGAGGATCCAAAAGGAACTATACATGGTCTAGGTTTTAAGGATGCCGAAACTGCAAATAAAGGTGTAGGTATAATAAATAAGGCGAAGAGAACACACGCACATAAGGTACAGGCGACTCTTGTAATGCAACAAAGGGCAAAAGAGGCAATTAAAAGAACTAAGGATCCAGAAAAAAAGGCCAATATACAAAAGGCATATGATATTTGGACTGCACATTTAGAGAAACTTAAAAAGAAAACTAAGGAAATAAATAAAGAAAAATGAAAAAGTTTTTAGAATATATTGAAGAAGTAAAAGGTGGTGCAGAGGCCGGCAAGTTAGAAGTATTATCTACTTCTCTAAATTCCGCAAGAGATTTTGCAGAGAAAAAGTTTAGTAAAAATGGCCTTGATTTAGATAAAGAGTTACCAGACTTTGATAAAAACTATACACTTGCACAAAAAAGTGCAAAGTTAGGATTTGCAAAAAGAAAAGATATGCCTGTTATTGATAACAGAGATGTTAAGTTATTACAAAAAAGACTATCGTCAGGTTCTATTGATATAAGTAAACCCTTTGCAAAGAATGACCTTCCAGACGATCCATACCCTAACGGATTAGACCAAAAGACAGGTAAAGTGTGGACAACAAGTGGTCTGGCAAAAAATGACGGCGATGCAAAAGATGATGTAGTAAAAGTAACAAATGAAAAAATTGCAGTTGGTAGTTTAAAACCTATACAGGCACAAATATACTTTGATAAATCAATTAAAAAAGTATCTAAAGATGGAGTAAAGTCATCTAAAAACTTTTTAACATCTAAGTTTAATAACTTTATAGTATCAAAGGATAATAGAATTATTGATGGTCATCATAGATTTTTAACAACTGTTTTAATTGATCCAAAGATTAAGGTTAACTGTTTAAAAATAGATTTACCAATAAAAGAATTATTACCACTTACACTTGCATATACAGATGCAATAGGGAATATAAGAAACAAATGAGAAGATTTAATTCATACATACCATTAACGGAATCGAAGAATACTCATATGACTCATATTGAGGACTTGATTATTGATGGTGGAGTTAAGGGGGCACGCCAAGCTATCCTCGCGCTTAGATCACTGAGGGATATGTTGTCTGGTAACACAAAAGCACCTGTAGATGTTACAGTCAAATGGGACGGTGCCCCCGCTGTATTTGCGGGAGAGGATCCAGAAACTGGAGAATTCTTTGTTGCAAAGAAAGGTATATTTGCAAAGAATCCTAAAATATATAAATCACATGCTGATATAGATGCTGATACATCTGGCGATTTATCTAAAAAATTAAAACTTGCATTTGATAGTTTAAAAGGTGTAGGTATTAAAGGAGTAATTCAAGGTGACTTTATGTTTGATAAATCAGACCTAAAGAAAGAAAAAATAAATGGAGTTTCTCATATTACTTTCCATCCGAATACTATTGTATACGCAATACCAACCGATAACGCAATGGCCAAAGAAATAACTTCAGCAAAAGTTGGTATCGTTTGGCACACTTCATATAGTGGTGCAACATTTGAAACTATGAGGGCTGAATTTGGCCGAGAAATAGTCCCTAAACTTAAAAGAACAAAAGATGTTTGGATGGTCGATGCGACACTACCAGACCTATCTGGAACTGCAACATTAACTTCTGCAGAAACCAAAGAGTTAAATAGTAACTTATCGAATGCCGGTAAGATATTTAAAAAAATACAAAGTAATGTTTTAAAAGAAATAGAACAAAATAAAGAATTAAATCTAGTCATTAATATTTACAATAATAGAGTAGTTAGAGAAGGACAAAGAATAACAGATACTAAAAAACATGCGACTGGTCTGGTTATGTTTGTAAATGATAGATATGCAAAAGAAATAGATAAAAGAAAATCACAGAAAGGAAAAGATGTGCAAATAACTAAAAGAGATGAATTATTATCGTTTTTTAGTAAGAATAATATAAAAAACTTAAAAAATATCTTTGATTTGCAGAATTTTGTAGTGGATGCGAAATTAATTCTTATAAATAAACTAAACAAGTTAAGTTCTATAGGAACTTTTGTAAAAACTAAATCCGGGTTTAGAGTAACCAATCCCGAGGGATTTGTTGCCATAGACCGAATGGAAGGTGGTGCTGTTAAGTTAGTAGACAGATTAGAATTCTCTACTAATAATTTCAGCAAAGATATAATAAAAGGTTGGGATAACCCCAGCTAATGGGAAACCGAGGATATAAATGTCAATTAAATCATTCAGCGATTACATCGTCGAATCATCAAAAGAAGTAACATTCGTTTTTGGTAGATTCAATCCGCCCACAGAGGGGCACGAAAAACTATTTGAAACTTTGAAAAAAGTATCACGAGGTGGTACATATAGAATATATGCATCTAAATCTCAGGATCCAAAAAAGAATCCTTTACCATTTAAACAAAAAATTAAATTTATGCGTAAAATGTTTCCAAAACATGCGCGTAATATTATGGCAGATCCAGATGTCAGAACAGTACTCGATATTGCAGTAAAACTGTATGACCAAGGATTTACTAAAGTTACTATGGTTGCAGGATCAGATAGAATAAAAGAATTTGATATACTACTAAACAAGTATAATGGTATGAAGAACAGACACGGATTCTATCAATTTGAAGATAGAATTAGAGTAATATCTGCAGGACATAGGGACCCAGACGCAGAAGGCGTAACTGGTATGTCTGCATCTAAATTAAGAGCCTTTGTCGCCGCAGGTGATTTACAAGGTTTTGCAGATAACTCATTAGAAGTACCAGGCGAAGGTATACAAGTACTATACTATGCAATCCGTAAAGGTATGGGTCTTAAAAAAGAATCATTTCGTAAACACATAGAACTACCAACATTATCGGAGACAAGGGAAAAGTTTGTACAAGGTAATATATTTAATGTCGGTGACGAAGTGGAAATTATAGAATCAGGTGAGATTGGAACTATTATTACAAAAGGGTCAAATTATCTTACAGTATCATTAGCCAGAGGAAACAAAAAAGTTTGGTTAGATGAGGTGTATGAGATAGGTGCCGATTACGCCAAACATACAAAGAAAATGACTCCAGGACAAACAGAAAATAAAAAAGGTAAAGAGGATCCAGATGTCGGAGATAGAAAAGGATCACAACCAGTAGGTTATTATAAAGGTATAAAAACTAAATCTACTAAGAATAAAAGAGCGGCACACTTTAAGAAACATGGCAAAATGAGCGATGATAATCCAGCGGCCTATAAACCTGCCCCTGGAGATGCAACTGCAAAAACTAAACCTTCAGTACATACTAAGAAATATAAACAAATGTTTGGTGAAAATACATTAAGTTTTGAAGACTTTGCAGTTACAGAACAAAATAGTAAAGCGGCATTACAGAAAAAGGCTGATAAGTCAGGTATGCCTTATGCTATTTTAAAGAAGGTTTTTGATAGGGGAGTTGCAGCCTGGAGAACTGGTCATAGACCAGGTACTACACCAACACAATGGGGACTTGCAAGAGTTAATTCTTTTGTTACTAAATCGCCTGGAACATGGGGTAAGGCTGATAAGGACCTAGCAGCTAAAGTATGATAAACGAAAAGTTAAAAGTAAGTGATGGTATTGGGGCATGGATAAAAGATTTTATGAAATCAGACGCGCCACAGTTCCAAGGTAAAAGTATGGATCAAAGAAGAAAAATGGCAATTGCGGCTTTTGCAGATGCCGGAGGTAATTTAAAAGAGGATAAAATGAAATTAAAAGATTTTAGAGAAAAACTTAGTAAAATGTCTGGGTCTAAGTTGACTGGTCAAGAAATCAGTGTATACATGAGAAAAAACCCTGGCGCTAAAAAAGATAAAACAGTCCGTAAGGCTGTAGAATTTGCACTGGACCATGGCGGAGCCATGACCTTTGCAGTAAAAGGTATAGAGAAAATGAAGAGAGGTCTTTCTAATCACCCAGAGGTTAAAAAGGCACTTCAGTACGCAAATGAATCTACTATACTTAATATGAAAGAAGATTTACAACCAGAAATTGTTGAGGCATATTCAAAAAATTTATCTGATAAGGAAATTGATAAACAATTCAAATTCTTTAGTAAACCAGAAGAGTTTTTTGGCGACTTAGATAAGGCTAGGGCTGAAATGAAACAAGATTATAGCCCTAAGAATTCAGCTAGACCAAAAGCATGGAATTCTTTAAGTTATCCTGTTAGAGATGGCGATTATTACTTTGCATTTATATCAAAGAATGAAAAGAAAAATATGAAGTTTAATGAAAAATTAAATGATTATTTACAAAAAGTATTTAAAGGTATGAAACTTGATATGATGAAAAAGAGACGAAGTAAAGAGGAAGTTCGTGAGGATCTTTGGGAAAAGGCTAGTCTTGAAGTTAAAACATACCCAAAAGATTTAGCTTATGGTGATACAATGACTAGAGAAGAAATTTGGGCATCAATTGGCCATATGGTTGGATTAAATGAAGATGTACAAGAAATGCGAGGCGCTGTACAAACTGATGCAGGAATTAGATTAGGTAAAAGAAAGAAAGCACCTAAATATCACAGAGGATAATATGAAAACATTTAGAGAAATTAGAAATAACTTACTTACGAAAGCTGGTCTTAATGAAAAAGTATATAGACCACCAGGCTCTATGTCCACATTAGGTGG
>Ga0160423_10001244_pt1 | contig 21359 bp, 19 predicted proteins | sample CRUFie14St8metaG_FD_108191 | JGI IMG/M metagenome (GOLD analysis project Ga0160423, IMG submission 108191) | Marine microbial communities from the Costa Rica Dome - CRUD Field 142mm St8 metaG | ecosystem: Environmental > Aquatic > Marine > Oceanic > Photic zone | place: Costa Rica: the Eastern... | reverse complement strand
AGTTTGCGTAGGCGCCTTTCCAACAAAAAATTGAATACATTGAAGTCGATACCGATGAAGACGTCGATACCTTCATCTTTGAATATCTGCGCAAGCTGCCGGTACAGCCGCCACAGTTGGGGCAATCGCAATAAGGGTTCTTTAAATCCATTGACAGCTAACGAGTCAAAAGGCGCTAGGGAACGCAAACCCTGAGCCATCATCGCAGGACCACCAACACCGACAAATTCAACCGGCCCTGCAGATCCAAGCTGCTGGCGCAAAGCCGACATAAGACCAGCCGCTAAGTTGTCGCCTGAGGGTTCACCGGCCAGCAGGCCTATTTTGATGGTCATGACTGAGATCAGCCTACTTAGTGGTTACTCCGACCCCGAATGATACCCTTCGCCGAAGCCTCCACGGATGCCACAAAGCGCTCTACTTCCGCAGATTGCTGGCGTGGCAGTGCCAATTCTTCTATGGCTTCACTGACACGCAAACCCTTTCTATAGACTGTTCTATGGGCCTGCTTCAGCAGATCAATGGTTTCGCTACTATAGCCTCTGCGCTTCATACCCTCGGTATTCATACCCACCGCAAAAGCCGGATTTCCAGACACTGTCATATAGGCTGGCACATCCTTGGTTACCATACTCATCGCCGCAATGTGGGTGAAGGCACCAATCTTGCGAAACTGCGGCACCCCAACATAGCCGCCAAAGTTCGCATAATCGCCGACCTCTACGTGACCCGCCAATGAGGCGTTATTCGCCATAATGACGTGATCTCCGACAATACAGTCGTGGCCAACGTGAACATAAGCCATAAGCAGGCAATGACTGCCCACCTCAGTACGACCGATACCGCCCTTATCCATACCGCGATGAATGGTGACCCCTTCCCGAATGATTGTATGGGCACCAATCTCAAGAGTGGATGCTTCTCCGGCATAGGCTAAGGCAGGCGTATCTTCACCAACACTGGCAAATTGATAGATTTTCACCCCTTCACCAATTCTGCACGGCCCCTTAATAATGACGTGTGAAGCCACATCCACGTTATCCGCCAATTCGACCCCGGGACCGATAATCGACCACGGTCCGATGCGTACACCCGCGCCGAGTTTGGCACTCGGATCGACGATTGCACTGGCGTGGATCATGACGCAGCAGTTCCGTCAGTAATTTGCTCCACCACAGACAGACTGGCGGAACAGGCAAGATCCCCATCGACATGGGCCTCGCACTCGAATTTAACCATCATTGCCCGTTGCGCCACTAAGCGGCTATGCAGTTCTAACTGATCACCCGGCACCACCGGTCGGCGAAAGCGGGTTTTATCTACCCCGCCAAAGAGATAATTACGCCCATCTTTGGGGCGCGTACCCATTGTCTCAAAGGCCAAAACTCCGGAAATCTGCGCCATAGCTTCAAGTATCAGCACGCCCGGCATAATGGGCTGCTCAGGGAAGTGCCCGGTGAACATGGGCTCGTTGAAGGTAACGTTCTTGTAGCCACGAATGAATTCGCCTTTTACAACTTCGGTCACCCGATCCAGTAATAGGAACGGGTATCGATGCGGCAAATAGTCAAACAGATCCGTGATTGTTTTTACGTCGCTCATTGCCCTTGCTCCCGCTCCTCTAACGCTTTTACTCGCTTGAATAATTCACTCAATTTGCCGAAACGTGCGGCGTTCCGTAACCAGTGACCATGTTCACTGGCCACTACCCCGCTGGAGTATACGCCGGGCTTGTCAATGGATTGAGTAATTGTGGTCATGACGCTAATGGTAACGCCATCGCATAGGGTAATGGGGTTTTTACCGCCAATCCCGACACCCCCGGCAATCACACAGTGCTTGCCAATAACCGTACTACCGGCCATGCCCGCACAACCGCATATGATGCTGTGGGCCCCAATACGACAGTTATGCCCAATATGCACTTGATCATCCATCTTTACGCCGTCTTCGATCACCGTATCGTCTATCGCGCCGCGGTCTATGGTGGTGCCAGCGCCGATGCGTACGTTGGCGCCAATTACGACACCACCTAATTGTTCTATCGGCTGCAGATGACCATTTTGGTCGGGGGTATAGCCGAACCCAGACGATCCAACAACTGCACCACTGTGAATTACCGAGCGGGGACCAATGCTGACGTTCGCATAGACGCTGACATTGCTCATAATCACGACATCATCGCCAACACTGACACCATCACTGATGCTGACATTCCCGTGCACCGTTACTCCAGCGCCGATTACCGTATTAGCGCCAATGACAACGTGTGGGCCGAGGCATGCTGAGGGGGCTATTGATGCTGTAGCGTGCACGACCGCCGTTGGATGTATGCCAGGATCTATCGCCAACGGCGTTGCGAATAATGACGTGACCCGAGCAAAGGCCAAGTACGGCTGCTCTACTACTAGGGCGACGCTTGGGCATTGCTGCAGATCTTGCGCCGAAACAATAACTGCACTGGCCTTGGTATCCGGGAGTAGCGATCGGTAAGCGGCACTGGATAGGTGACTGAGTTGCCCAGCTTGGGCATTTCCCAGCGACGCCAAACCTCTAATGGGCGTCGCCGCCAGCGCCGTAATATCCGATCTCTCTGCTAACGCATCTGCAACGGCTATTTGCGCGCCCAAATGCTCAGCTATTTCCCCTAGTTCGAGTGATGTTGCCATCAACGGCGACTCAATCCCAGGCGAGTCGCGCCCAGCTTAGTCGCGGGCTTCGTTAAGCTTTTCTACAACTCGGCGCGTGATGTCGTGCTTGTCGTTGGCGTATTGCAACGAATTCGGCGCCAAAATCATATCGATCTGGTCGATCTGGATAAGATCTTTTAGCACGCGATCATACTTTGGCGCTAACGTTTGCAGGATTTCTTGGCGCTTATCTTGAGCTGTCTTTTGTAGCTTTTGCGAACCAAACTGCAGGTCTGCCTGCATACTCTCGATATCTTTGACGATTTTGCGCTTATCGCTATCGCTTAATATTTCCCCATCCTTTTGCAGCTTGGTTTGCTGCTCTTGAATCTGTTCAGCCATGCTGCGCAATTCGCTTTGCTCAGACTCCATTTCTTTATTGGCCGCGTCCACGAGGACTTTACCCTCGTCGCTTTCAAGAATCGCGCGAACGGGATCCAACACCACGATCTTCATTTCCGCGACGGCAGCTGGGGCCATTGCCATGCTTGCCAACACCAGCATTGCCATTAAATTCTTGATCATTGATCTCTCCTAGTTACACATTGTCAGCCGACGAGCGGCGCATTCTATACCAGCTCGGCTAGAATGTACGCCCGAGTTCAAATTGGAACATTTCTTTTTCATCAAAGGGTTGGGTCTGGAACGGCTTTGCGAAACTAAAGCTCAACGGCCCCATGCCACTCAACCAACTGACGCCAATACCCACCGAGTAGCGCATATTCTCCGAATCAAAATCAAAGCAATTCACGCTCACCGTTGGGCAATTGGTATTAAACACATTACCCGCGTCGACGAATATGGCCGGCCGGAATTGCCTATTATCGTCCACAAAGGGCATTGGGAAAATCAACTCAGCAGTCGCTTCGAGCAGCAAATTTCCGCCAAAGGGATCGCCATCCCTGTCACGGAAGTAGATCGGGTTACCGTTTTCATCTAAGGGCGGTGTACTGCGAGGGCCCAGTGTTGAATTTTCGAACCCGCGGATAGATCCAAAACCGCCACCATAAAAATGTTCGTAAAAAGGCAGTCCAGGCGTGTCGCCATAGCCTCCGCCATAACCCAGCTCTGTGCGTAACCGTAAAGTCCAGCTGTTGGTGATTGGGAAGTATCGTTCACCGTTGTATATGAACTTGTAAAACTGCAACTCACTGCCCGGCACCGATATCTCTGCAGCAATGGATTGAGAACTTCCGCGATCAGCAAAAATGCCGCGATTTAACGTTGACCTACTCCATGAAACATTGGCCTTCAGATTCACCGAAGTAGAACCGTTGATTTCAATAAATTCTGAAATTTCCTGAGCCGCGTAATACCCCTCAGTAATCTCCGTATATTCCGCCAGCACACCGAAGTTTATGCGCTGGGTCTCACTGATAGGCAAGCCGAAGTTCACCCCAACGCCCGCTGCATCGGTGCTATAGCGGGCGATATTGCGTGCATCGTAGTCCAGGCGGCGCAGAAACACGTTGTAGCCACGACTAATACCGTCCATTGTGAAGTACGGGTCGAAGTAATTGAAATTCACCGACTTTTGGAATTGCGATAAGCTCAAGCCCACATTGAGACTGTTCCCAGAGCCCTGCAGGTTGGACTGTTGATAGTTGCCGCCGATAATCAGGCCGTAGCCCTGGGAGTACGCGAGGGTTCCGGAGATGGATCCAGACGGCTGCTCCTCAACAGTGAAATTAACGTCAATTTGGTCGTCCATGCCCGGGACTTGAGGGGTTTCTACCTCAACCCCTTTGAAGTAGCCCAGCCGCTCCAAGCGCACCTTGGTCAAATCAATTTGCGCAGTGGACGCCCAACCGCCTTCCATTTGCCGCGATTCCCGCCGCATTACCTCGTCTTGGGTCAGGGCATTACCCGTAAACGAAATTCTTCGTACATAGGCGCGTTTGCCTGAATCCACGAAAAACTCAACATCCACCGTCTGATCGTCATTCAGTTTTGGTACGCCGCTGGCAGTAGCAAAGGTAAAGCCGCCATTACCTAGGGCATTCGTGAGGCGCTCTTCAGTGGCCGTAATCAAGGCTTGGGAGAAAGTCTGGCCTTCTTGCACGATGATTAACCGACGCAAATCCTCTGCTTTAACATCGCCGAGTTCGCCGACCAAGTTAACCTTGCTGACCTCATAGATGTCCCCTTCATCCACGGCAATGCTAATGTATACCTGCTGACGGTCAGGAGTGATGCTGACTTGAGTCGATTTGATATCGAAGTCGGCATAACCACGGTCTTTGTAAAAGGCTTCTAGTGACTCCAAATCACCTGAAAGCTTCTCGCGAGAGTATTTGTCGTCGTTTTTATAAAACGACAACAGGCTCGGATGTTTAAGCTCTAATGCATCCAATAGCTCTTCTTGAGAAAACAATTCTGCTCCCACCACGTTGATGTGGCGTATTCCTGAGCTTTTACCCTCTTCAATAATGATCTTAACGTTGACCCGATTACGCGGCAGATCCTCAATATCGGTTTCGATACTTGCGCCATAGCGCCCTTGAGCGACATATTGACGCTCTAATTCCAGACCCATACGTTCTAGCGTAACCTGTTTGAAAATTTCGCCTTCTTTCAGGCCTTGCTCTGCGAGCCCCCCGAGTAAGGCTTCCGACTCAATCGCCTTATTACCTTCTAATACAATGGATTCAATCGCCGGCCGCTCTACTAGCGTTACGATTAATACGCCACCGTCCCGCGCCAACTGAATGTCTTCGAAATAGCCCGAGCGAAATAACGAACGCATGGTCGAACGAATCGCTAAGCTATCAAGTGCATCACCTACGGTGACGGGTATCAGATTAAAGACCGTACCCGCAGACACTCGTTGAAGGCCCTGCAAGCGAACATCTTCCACCAAAAATCGTCCATCCATCTGGAAATCTTCAGCAGACTGATTGGCAGCCGTCGCCACGCCAGTAGTGAACAACGCCATCAGCAACAGCGTTACCCTGAGTGAGATCTTTCGGCCAAACACCAAAGTCAAAGTGTGCAAAATTATTTCCCGTCTTAGTTCGCAGAGCGAACGGTTAGCCAAATAGCCGCGTTAAATCGTTAAATGTGACCAGCACGAACATTATTCCTACCAGCAATAGTCCCAACTGCGCTGCGCCCTGCTGCAAGCCATCGGAGACCGGAGACCCCTTCACGGCTTCGATCACGATAAATACCACCTGCCCACCATCCAATAATGGCACGGGGAGTAAATTCAAAACACCCAAAGAGATACTCATCAGCGCCATAACACCAAAAAACATCTGCCAGCTGGTTTTCACTGTATCCCCAGCGATCTGCGCAATACCCACCGGACCGACCAGGTTTTGCACAGACAAAAGACCGGCGATCATTTTTTTCAGCATGCTCAATGTCATCACCGTCTTATCGACGGTTTCGACGCAGCCTTTCCACAACGCCTGCAAGGGTGTAAATCGCACCTCGATGACAGCTGGGCTAACACCGAGAAAACCGACGGTCTCTCCCGCTGCAGTCGTGCGTGCTTCGGGGGTTACTGTTAATTGCAAAACCTGTCCCGCACGGACAACGGATAATATCAGAGGAACCTGTGGATGCTCGACAATTTCATCAACCCATTGACGCCAACTGCCGACCTCTCGATCGTTGATGCCTACCACCCAGTCGTTAGCTCGCAGGCCTGCACGACTGGCAGGAGAGCCTTCTACGACATCGCCAACAACACTCAATAAAGCCGGCTGCAAACCTAAAGATCCCAGCACATCAGGTTGCGCCTCGCCCTGTAACCAAGTATCGATCGGCACCTGCAATGTTTGCTCACGACCGCTGCGTAAATTCTGCACCTCTAACGCGATAGCGCCACTTTCGCCGAGGCGATCACTGAGGGCTATAAGCACGCTCTGCCAGCCAGCGATTTCCCGCCCATCAACCCGCAATACCCGAGCCGGCGCGTTGAGCCCAGCCAAGGCAAGCTTCGTATCCACTTTAGGGGCTTGGGTAGTTGGCGCATATTCCGTTGTGCCCGTCACGAAGAGCAGTGCATAAACAACCGCTGCAAGTACGAAGTTTGCCGCCGGACCGGCAACAGCAATGGCGATTTTCCACCATGCTGACAAGCTCGAATGCGCTACAGCATCAGCTGGCACCGCAGCCATACCTTGCAGGCTCGCCGCGTCATCGCGGGTATCGTACATGCGCACATAACCGCCTAGGGGAATCATTGAAAGTTTGAAGGTAGTGCCGTTCTTATCAACTCGGCTGAGCAATGCTTTACCGAAACCAACCGAAAAACTGAGCACATGCACACCGGCAAGGCGCGCCACAATAAAGTGGCCAAACTCGTGCACAACCACCAGCACACCTAACAGACCGGCAAACGCCAACGGATATAACAACCAGTCCATCATGCTATAAGCGCCCATGCCAGAAGTGGTGCCACGGCGATAATCGAGTCGATGCGATCGAGCACACCCCCATGCCCTGGCAACAGCCCACCAGAGTCCTTTAGACCCGTTGCGCGCTTTAATAGACTCTCAAACAAGTCACCGAATATCGCCATTACGATTAGCCCGAAAGTTAGGATGACGGCATTGAATATCGACCAGCTACTGAATACAAACAGACCGGCGAGACAAATACTCGACGCCAATGTCATTCCACCCAAGGCGCCCTCCCAAGTTTTTCCCGGGCTTAGCTCGGGCGCCAGTTTACGGCGTCCAAATCTGCGACCACTGAAAAAAGCTCCAACATCTGTAGCCGTGGTCAGCACTAACAACCACAGTAACCAATAATCGCCTTCGGGCATCTGGCGAATAGTCACCAAACTACTCCAAGCGCCCACCATAAGCAGCTGACCCACAAGCCCAATCAGCCAGGAGCGCGTGTACAGACTGCGCCCTCGCGGATAGACCAGCACTAAGACCAGCGCTCCGAGCCAAATGACCCCAACGACTGGAACTAGCTCCGCTGCCAGCCATTGGTTTGCAAAAATAACGCCGATCAGAGCCGCATAAATGCCAACGTAACCGATACGCTTGGCCTTGGTCGGCGCGTGCAAAAAACCAGACCATTCATAAACACCAGCACCGGCGGCTATCCCAAACATTAAGGCAAAGCCCCCGACCGGCAACAGAAAGATCACCACCAGAGCGAAAGCTGCCAAACACAATGCCGTGATCACTCTTCGCAGCAACATCTCGATTCCTAGGGGCGCCGCCCAAAGCGGCGTAAGCGCGCAGAAAAGGTATCCACAGCCCGACGTAGGTGACTGCCATCAAATTCTGGCCAGAACGCCTCAGTAAAATACAACTCCGTATAGGCGATATCCCACAGCAGAAAATTACTGACCCGAAAGTCGCCACCGGTGCGGATAAGCAAGTCGGGTTCGGGCAGATCACCTAAGGACATGTGCTGGTGGAGCAAACTTTCATCAATGTCGGCGACAGCGACTTCACCGCTTTGCACCTGCAGCGCCAGCTGTTTCGTAGCCTCAACGATATCCCAGCGCCCTCCATAATTTACCGCGACATTGAGATTAAGACGTTGGTTGTGCTGGGTCAGCGCCTCACATTCATCCATCATGGCCGCAATGTCCGGGGCGAAACGGCTGCGATCGCCAATAATGCGCAGCTTCACGCCTTGGGCATGCAGGTCTTCTAAATCAGTGCGCATGACATAACGCATAAGATCCATGAGCATGCTGACCTCGCCCTCCGGGCGGTACCAATTTTCGGTACTGAAGGCGAACAGGGTGAGGCTTTCAATACCTAACTCGACACAGGCCTCGCTAATAACCCGCACGCCCTTGGCCCCTGCTCTATGCCCCGCCGCTCCTGGCAAATGGCGTTTTTTCGCCCACCGGTGGTTGCCGTCCATGATAATGCCCACATGCTTGGGCACAGTCTCGGCACCATCAGCGGTAACGATGTCTTGTTGAGCTTGGGCTGTTGTTTCGGAGGTCATGACCGGGGTCGCGAATTTAGATTTCCATTAATTCGGCTTCTTTCGCCGCCAGTGCTTTATCAACGTCACCAACGTGCTGATCTGTTAGTCCTTGAGCACGCTCTTCGCCGCGGCGCGCATCGTCCTCCGCTGCCATTTTCTCTTTCACCAGATCACGGATATCCGCAATTGCATCGCGTCTAATGTTGCGGATCGAGACCCGGCTTGTTTCCGCCTCGGCGCGCGCCTGCTTGGCAAGATCGCGCCTATTTTCTTCAGTTAGCGGCGGTAACGGCACACGCACTACATCACCACTGCCAATTGGTGTGATACCAAGATCACTGCGCAAAATAGCTTTCTCGATTTCCGGCAACAGCGGCTTTTCCCATGGTGATAACACCAAGGTTCGCGCATCTTCTACCGATATCGACGCAACTTGGTTAAGCGGCGTTGGCGCGCCGTAGTAATCTACGGTAATGCCATCTAATAGCGCTGGATTTGCCCGACCCGTGCGGATTTTCGCGAAAGCGCCTTGCAGGGCATCAAGGGTTTTACCCATCCGCTCTTTAGCATCATCAAGAATTTCGTCGATCATGGTCTTTATTCCAGAGTGTTGTGCACGCCAATCCGCTGTGCATGCAGCGCATTATGCGCCAAAACCTTGTTTACGCCAGTAGCTACGCCCATGCCTTTTGCGCTAGCTCACCGCCTCATCATCATCGACCCTTGTTCCAACTTGCTCTCCGGCCGCTAAACGGGTCAGAGTTCTGGATTCAGAAGCATCGAATACCACCAACGGCAGCGCATTTTCTTTACACAATACGATAGCGGTTAGATCCATCACAGCGAGCTCTTGCTCGAGTACCTGCTGATAGGTGATATGTTGAAAACGCTCGGCTGCCGGGTCCTTTTTCGGATCCGCAGAATAAACTCCATCGACATTCGTAGCCTTGAGAATAGCATCCACACCCAACTCGACCGCGCGTAAACACGCCGCCGTGTCGGTAGTAAAAAAGGGATTGCCAGTACCACCGGTGAGGATTACCACCTCGCCGCTGTCCATGGCTGCCTGAGCTGTGTCTCGCTGGTAGCCGTCAACCATTCCCGCCATAGCAACGGCACTGAACAAACGGCTGGCGATGCCACGACGTCGCAAAAAATCGTTTAACGCCAAGCCGTTCATTATTGTCGCCAGCATACCCATGCGGTCGCCGACCACTCGATCCATCCCAGCTTGCGCCAGATGTGCGCCACGGAACAGGTTACCGCCGCCAAGCACCACGGCTAATTGAATACCCTCCCGTACTGCTGCCTCAATCTCATCACAGTAATGCTTGAGGACCTGGGGTTCGATCCCAATGCCGGCGTCGCCGCCGAGCGCTTCACCGCTGAGCTTGAGCAGATAACGAGTCAAACTAGTCGTTACCGGCTACCTGAGCAGCAACTTCGGCGGCAAAGTCTGTTTCCTCGACCTCAATGCCCTCGCCTACCTCATAGCGGACGAAAGACAGCACTTCCGTGCCAGCGTCAGCCACCAGCTTACCGACCTTGGTATCGCCATCTTTAACAAAGGGCTGGTCTAACAAACTTACTTCCGAAAGGAATTTTTTAACCCGCCCCTCAACCATCTTGACGACGATCTCTTCAGGCTTGCCACTCTCCGCTGCCTGAGACGCAAAAATTTCCCGCTCCTTCGCCAATACGTCTGGCGCTACGTCTTCACTGCGCACAACCATGGGATTGATGGCCACGACATGCATTGCGATGTCCCGACCCAATTCAGCATTCGCCTGACCTAAATTTACCAGCGCGCCGCGACGTTGGTCGCCATGCATATATTCGCTGATCCCACCGGCAGCAGATTCCACCACTTGGCCACGACGGATGGTGATGTTCTCGCCAATTTCTTGAACCAGTGTTTCGCGCTCGGCATTCAAATCACCCGCTGCGAGTGCAGTGAGGTCACCATCCGCGGACTCGAAAAGTTGCTCGGTTACTTTTGCCACGAAAGCAATGAACTTTTCGTTCTTTGCGGCAAAGTCGGTCTCGATATTGATCTCAACGATGGCACCTCGCGTTCCGTCTGCGGCCACATGGATACCCAACAGACCATTTGCGGTGGTACGACCGGCTTTTTTCGCAGCCTTAAGCGCACTTTTCTTACGCAGCTCTTCAATGGCTTTTTCCATGTCGCCGTCCGCCTCGGTCAGCGCACGTTTGCAATCCATCATTCCAAGGCCAGTACGCTCTCTTAGCTCTTTGACCATTGCTGCAGAAATTGCCATTTCTTACTCCTTGTCTGCGTCTGCTGCGGCAGCCTGCTCTGCGGCTTCCTGTGCGGCTTTTTCCTCGTCTTCTGCGGCGAAGGTTTGATTAACACTGGCAGCAACCGCCTCGGATATTTCCGCTACCGGAGCTGCGACTTCGCTTTCATCAACCTCTACAAATTCGTCCGCACTGACCGTCGGCTGAGCGTTGGCCTTACCCTCTGCAACGCTATCGGCTACCGCTGATACATACAGGCGGATTGCTCGAATGGCGTCGTCATTGCCTGGGATTACATAGTCAACCCCTGCCGGGTCACTGTTAGTATCGACAATTCCAAATACCGGTATGCCTAATTTATTGGCTTCAGCCACAGCGATACGTTCATGTTGCACGTCAACAACAAATAGCGCATCTGGTAGGCCACCCATGTCCTTGATACCGCCAAGGCTGCTGTGCAGCTTGTTCATCATGCGAGTGCGCTGCAGTGCTTCTTTTTTCGACAGCAGATCGAATGTTCCATCAGACGACTGCGTTTCTAAATCCTGCAGGCGGCGAATAGACTGGCGTATTGTTTTGTAGTTCGTCAGCATGCCACCCAACCAACGTTGGTCGACGAACGGCATACCCACTCGGCTTGCCTGTTCCTGAATGACTTTCGCAGCAGCACGCTTGGTGCCAACGAAAAGAATTTTTTGCCCACGCGACGCCATATTGCGCATTTCGACAAGCGCATCATTGAAAGCCGGTAGGGTTTTTTCAAGATTGACGATGTGAATCTTGTTGCGGGCTCCAAAGATGAACGGCGCCATCTTGGGGTTCCAGAACCGCGTCTGATGGCCGAAATGCACACCAGCCGCAAGCATATCGCGCATGCTTACACTCATAACTTTTCTCTCCGGGTTGGTTTATTGCTCGATTTCCCAAACTCAAACCCGCGAACTAAGCCTCAGGCACCCGTGAGTCTGTGACGAAACCGGCAACGTTATTTGCACTCATTTGACGAGCGCTCTTCATGCCGCAGCATTCAGCTCAGTCTGCCCTCTTTCCCCACAACAGTTGCTGTGTAGACCTAGGGTGTTCATGACCTTACGGCTGCTTTTCAATCAACTTTGTGCTCAACGACCATACAATCGACACCGAAATGGCCAATGTCATGGACTCTGAACGGCGCGCTTTATACCATAACCGCTCAGCTATAGAAATGAGTTTTAATATGGTGGCACGGATCGATAATGCGACCGATCTGGCAGGCATGCGCAGTGCTGGAAAAAAAGCGGCGGCAGTACTCGACATGATTGGTCCGTATGTACAGCCCGGCGTTACAACGGATTACTTGAACCAGCTCTGCCACGACTACATCGTCGATGAGTTGCAGTGCATACCCGCGCCCCTCAATTACGGCGGCGGTGGCGGCCAGGCGCCGTTCCCGAAGTCTATTTGCACATCGGTCAACCACGTGGTCTGTCATGGCATTCCGTCGCCGAGCAAAAAACTGAAAAATGGTGACGTCCTTAATATCGATATCACGGTAATCGATGACGGCTATCACGGTGATACCAGCAAAATGTTTTTTGCTGGCGAAGCCAGCGTAATGGCAAAACGCTTAGCCAAGGTCACCCAAGACTGCCTCTATAGGGGCATCGACGTGGTGCGACCGGGCGCACGTCTAGGCGACATTGGACATGCTATTCAAAGTTATGCCGAAGCCCAACGATTCAGCGTGGTGCGGGAATTCTGCGGCCATGGTATTGCCAAAGTCTTTCATGACGATCCACAAATATTGCACTACGGCCGGCCCGGCACTGGGCAGGTGTTAGAAGAAGGGATGTGTTTCACTATCGAACCGATGATCAATGCAGGCAAGCGTCATATAAAGATATTGCCCGATCAGTGGACCGCAGTGACGAAAGATCACAAGCTTTCTGCACAGTGGGAACACACCCTCATGGTCACTGCTGAGGGCAGCGAGATCTTCACCCTGCGCGACGAAGAGCGGCTGTAACGCTGCATGAATCTAGCTTCCGCCACTGCAGCACGTCGGCAGCGCCTTACCGAGGTCACTACAGCCCTAGCTGAGCGTTACTGGCAGAATCATCCTGTCGAAGAACTTATGGACGATCTAACAAGCTCGGTCGATGAATTGGTATTAGACGCTTGGCAGCAACATCTTGGCGCGCACAATGACGTAGCCCTATTCGCTGTGGGTGGCTATGGCCGCCGCGAACTGCATCCCGGATCCGATATCGACCTGTTGGTACTGGCCAAACGACCCGAGAAGCTGCGCACTCCCATCGAAAATTTTCTGCGTGATGTCTTCGACTTAAACCTCGAGGTTGGCCACAGTGTTCGCGACGTTAAAGGCTGCCTACAACAAGCTCGCGCGGACATAACAGTTGCAACCGCGTTGCTTGAGCGCCGGGTAATGGCCGGTGATATGACCTTAGTACGCAAACTCGATGAGAAACTAAAACCCGATCGTGTGGGCTCCGCAGATGAATTTTTTCGCGCCAAGTATGAGGAGCAAACGCAGCGCCACGATAATTACCTGGACACCGACTACAACCTCGAGCCCAATGTAAAGACATCCCCCGGCGGCCTACGTGATATTCATACCGCTCTGTGGATCTGCCTACGGCAATTCGCGACCACAGATACCGAACAGTTAGTCGCCCTTGGAGTGCTGACCGACCAAGAGCGCCGCTGGCTCGAGGATGGCCGGCGTTTTTTGTGGTGGGTACGCTTCGGACTACATCTGATCGTAGGACGCAAAGAAGACCAATTGCGGTTTGCCCACCAACGTGAGCTAGCCCAGCGGCTGGGATTTGTGGATACCGATGCGAAATCAGGCGTAGAGCGCTTTATGCACCACTATTATCGCCACGTACTCGCGCTGACCGAAGTCAATGACATCATCATCCAATTTTTCCGCGAGCGCTCTGACAAACCACGACGCGACAAAGTGGAAACGATCAATGACGATTTTGTGCTGCGCAATAAGCATATTGAGACTCAGGGCGAGGACGTATTTCGCAATAATCCAGCGGCGCTACTGGAAATGTTCGTCATCATTGCACACCGGGAGGATGTTGAAGGGGTCAGCGCCGCTACCATCCGCCTGATACGCGAATCCTTGCATCTAATCGATGACAGTTTTCGCAACAAAGCTGAACATACCCAACTGTTTATGCGCTTGCTTAAGGCCCCCTTTAACATTGTCACCCAGCTCACGCGGATGCGTCGATATGGTGTGCTGGCGCGTTACATACCAGAGTTTGGACAAATCGTCGGGCAGATGCAGCATGACCTTTTTCATATCTACACCGTAGATGCCCACACGATGATGGTAATCGGCAACATGCGCCGATTTCGCTATCCAGAGGCGATGCAGCATGCGCCGGTAGCCCATCAGTGTGTGCAAGCAATACCTAAACCAGAATTACTGTACATCGCCGGGCTCTATCACGACATTGGCAAGGGGCGCGGTGGCGACCACTCAGAGCTGGGAGCGGTCGATGCCCGACTGTTCTGCCAGCGTCATCAACTGAACGCTGCAGACACCGACACCGTATGCTGGCTGGTAGAGCGGCATTTGTATATGTCCAGCGTATCCCAGCATCAGGATATTTATGACCCCGAAGTAGTTCAGGACTTTGCCCGCGAGGTGCGCTCTGAAATGCGCCTCAATTATCTTTACGCATTAACCGTGGCGGACATAAACGCGACCAATCCAACGCTTTGGAACAACTGGCGCGCCAGCTTGTTGCGCCACCTATTTAACGAGACACGCAAAGCTTTGAAGAACGGTCTCGCATCCTTACCCGATCGCGCCGACGCGATCAAAGCCTGCCAAGAGAGCGCTCTGGAACGCTTGCAGGACGCAACCGAAACCACACCGCAACAAATTAATACGCTATGGCAGGACCTAGGCGAAGATTTATTTTTGCGCCATCCGCCAGCGCAAATTGCGCAACTGACTGAACACTTACTTGAGCACAACCGTGCCGATGGGGTTTTCGTGCACCTTGAAGACACACCAACGCAGTCCGCGAGCGAGGGTGCGACCCTGATTTATCTGATGCTAGCGGACCGACCTGGGGCATTCGCTGCAATCGTCACCAGCCTCAGCAAGCTGAATCTGTCCATCGTCGACGCCAGCATTCATACCAGTGCGTCGGGGCAGTGTTTTAATACAGTGACCGTGCTTAATCACGCGGGTGAGGCAATTGCGGAGCAAGACAGTCTCAGACAGCGTATCTGTGATTCGTTGCGCAAAAGCCTCAACGACGAAACGCTAGATACTGCCGGCGAAGAGCGCCGCATATCTCGACAACTTCGGGAACTGCCCTGGCCAACCGAGGTCGAGGTCACTACCGAAGACAACTTGACCACCATCAGCATCCTTGCCGCAGACCGCCCAGGGCTGCTAGCACACTTAGGATTATTGTTCATGGAATTGAAACTCACCCTGCGCTCGGCGCGAATTACTACCCTTGGGGAACGGGTAGAGGACATTTTCATCGTGCAAAACGAGCGTGGCGAGGGCCTCTACGACACCGAGGAAATTTACACCTTACAACATACGTTGAGACAGCGACTCGATAGCGAACTAGGCAAAACAATCGGAGTATAAGTGCCTTGGCGACTAACCCAAAACTCGACCTACTACAGTCCTACCCGTTCGAGAAACTCAGAGCGGCACTGATCAACAGCCACTATCACGGCGATCTTGCGCCGATACCTTTATCGATCGGCGAACCCAAGCATCCGCCCCCGCAGTTTGTTATCGACGCTCTAAGCGATAGCGGCGCCTTGGCCCAACATCTCGCCACCTATCCGGCAACACGCGGTAGCGATGCCTTACGTCAGGCCATCGCTGACTGGTTGCGTAAACGTTTCACCGTGAGCGCTTCGGCCGAGCGCCATATTCTGCCAGTAAACGGCACCCGGGAAGCGCTGTTTGCATTTGCCCAGGCCGTGCTCAGCGGACAGGGGTCAAGCCTTGTCGGCATGCCTAATCCGTTCTACCAAATCTATGAAGGCGCAGTATTGCTGGCAGGCGCAACGCCATTTTTTCTCGCCAATACTGCCTCGAGAGGCTATCAGGCCGATTTCGACAACGTCGCTGCAGCAACTTGGGATGCCATGGAGCTGCTATACATCTGCTCCCCGGGCAACCCAACCGGACATTTAATCAGCGACGCGCAGATGCAACACTTGATCGAACTCGCGCATCGCCACGACTTCATTATTGCTGCAGACGAATGTTACTCGGAGATTTACTTTTCCGAACAAACACGACCCAGTAGCCTGTTGGCCGCAAGCGACGCTATGGGCAACCCAGACTTTGCTCGATGCGTGGTATTCCATAGCTTATCCAAGCGCTCTAACCTCCCGGGGTTGCGCAGCGGCTTTGTCGCTGGCGACGCCGATATAATCGAAAAATTCCTGCAGTATCGGACCTACCATGGCTGCGCAATGGGCACACACCAGCAGCATGCCAGCACTCTGGCCTGGCAGGATGAAACCCACGTCCAAGAGAATCGTGCGCGTTACCAAGAGAAGTTCGAGGCGGTGAGCGATATTTTGCAGCCCCATTACGACCTGCAGCAGCCGGATGGCGGCTTTTATCATTGGCTGCCAACGCCAACGGACGATCTAAGCTTTTGCCAGTCTCTGTTCGCGCAACAGCACATTACAGTGATGCCGGGCTCATTCTTAGGCCGTGATCAACCCAGTTTGGGCAACCCCGGAGCCAACCACGTCCGCGTGGCTTGGGTGGCGCCATTAGCAGACTGCGTCGAGGCGGCCCATCGACTGGCTGAGTTTGCCAATGACGTGCGTAGCGATTAACGACCGTACCGACGCACCAGCTAAATATTGCGTAGCTGTAGTATTATTCTCCGTCGAACTTATTGCGCCCTAGGCACAATCCTAACAACTATTTAACGTGAAGGAATCATGACAGATATTTTTGCTTTCGGCCTTGGCATAGCCCGGTACAGTGCCAGCGGCACCATGTTGGACTGCTTTTTCCCTCAGCCGCTACTCACGCCTGAAGGCGAGCTGGCACAGGCCATTACCGAACTACCCACGGGTGCCAGCGAGATCAGCGCCAACCAAGCTCATGCATTAAATCAGGCTTCCGGCGGTGATTTGCTTGCCGAAAAATTAGCCGACTCAGCCCAACACCTGATCGCCGTTCGCCTTGATAGCGACACCGCGATCGCGAGCACTGCCGAGGCATATCTGAAGCTGCACTTGCTATCTCATCGTTTATGTCTGCCAAACAGTCTGAATCTGGACGGCATATTCGCGCATCTGCCAAATATTGCCTGGACGTCAGCTGGCCCTATCGCCGTGGAAGATTTACCCGAGGCAATCTCTAAGGCACATCTAGAGAACACTCAACTAGAAGTATTTGCTGTGGACAAATTTCCGAAAATGGTCAATTACGTCGTCCCAGCCGGGGTTCGTATCGCCGATGCTAGCCGTATCCGCTTAGGCGCATATCTCGGTGACGGCACCACCGTCATGCATGAAGGTTTTATTAACTTTAATGCCGGCGCGCTTGGACCGAATATGGTGGAGGGCAGAATTTCTCAGGGTGTGACCCTGGGGTCAGGGACTGACCTCGGCGGTAGTGCCAGTACTATGGGCACCCTTTCAGGTGGCGGCAATATCACGATTAGCGTTGGTGAAAATTGTTTAATCGGCGCCAACGCAGGTACCGGAATTCCTCTCGGCGACCGCTGCACCATCGAGGCGGGTCTGTACATTACCGCTGGCATGGGGATCTCCTTGGTCGATGAGTCCGGTGACGTTATGGGCACTGTGAAAGCTCGAGAACTGGCCGGCAAATCAGATATGTTGTTTATTCGCGACAGCCAGAACGGCAACATAATTTGCCGCACTAACCGTCAAGCCATCGAGCTCAACGATCAACTGCACCAACACAACTGACGCCAATGAACTCCGATAATTCCGTACTAGACCTCACTTGCGAACTCATTCGGCGCGTTTCGGTAACCCCCGAGGATGCTGGCTGCCAAGAAATCATCGGTGACCGCCTACGCAAATTAGGATTTTCCGTGCGTCAGCTAAATGCCCATGGCGTTCACAACTTATGGGCCAGTTATGGCGACCGCGGCCCTCACTTAATGTTCGCCGGGCACACTGATGTCGTCCCCTCTGGACCCGTAGAGGACTGGCAAAGTCCGCCCTTTGAACCGACCCTTGAAAACGGTCTATTGGTTGGCCGCGGAGCTGCGGATATGAAGTCGAGCCTCGCATCCATGCTCATAGCAGTAGAGGAACATATTCAGCAGCACCCCAACCTGCCCGGGACATTGAGCTTTCTCATTACCAGCGATGAAGAGGGCGACGCCATTCATGGCACCGCCCATGCCATTCGCGAACTGAACACCGAGGGCATTCGGCCAGACTTTTGTATCGTCGGAGAACCCAGTTCGCACAAACAACTGGGGGATGTGGTCCGCTGTGGTAGACGCGGCTCCCTGAATGCCAGCCTCACCGTGCAGGGCATCCAGGGCCATGTGGCGTACCCAGATGATGCAGACAACCCAATCCATAGAGCTATGCCGGTACTTGCCACTCTGGCTGCAACAACTTGGGACCAAGGCAACGACTTTTACCCACCCACCTCCCTGCAGATCTCAAATATCCAATCAGGCACCGGTGCCAGCAATGTTATTCCTGGCAGCCTGAGTGCAGACTTTAACCTCCGGTTCAATACCGAGCAGACTGCCGATGGGCTGCAATCGAAGATTGAGGAAATCTTTCACGCCTCGGGACTAAAGTTCAGTATCGACTGGCGACTTTCCGGCGAGCCGTTCCTTACTCGATCGGGCAAACTCAGTGCGGCGGTCGATAAGGCAATACAGGATGAGACCGGTCTAACAACTGAAATGAGCACTTCAGGTGGGACTTCTGATGGGCGCTTTATCGCGCCATGGGCTAATCATCCCGCTGGACCGGTAGAGGTAATCGAACTGGGACACATCAACGCTACTATTCACAAAGTCAACGAATCGGTGCGCATCGACGACCTGCAGCCTCTGACACGCATCTATAACGACATCATTAACAATATATTTGCAGACGCCCAGAGCAGCCGGTGAAGCGATTCGCAACGATTTCTGTCTTGGTGCTGCTGCTCGGTGCACCAATAGCAATCGCAACGCTGCCGGCGAGTCTGCTGAAACACGCAGTTGCTCGCCTACCCGGTGTCGACGCTATTCGCTACAACGGTTCAGTTTGGAATGGTCAAACCACACTGATTATCCGCGGTGGCCCAACAGGCGAGTTGCACTGGCACCTGAGTAAACTGTGCGACCCGGCGAGCCCGGCGCCATTCAACTTGCAGCCTACCTTCAATTGGTCTTTTGCTAATGCGGAAATCAAAGTCGAAGGCAGTGTTGGTCTAGGGTCGGCAAGTGCGGTACTACAAACCGAAGGCGCCATCGACAGTGCGGCTATCGCCACGCTACTGAATCAATTCGATATTTTTCTCAGCGGTAACTTCACCTTGGCCCCTAGCGCAGTGCGCGTGCCGTATAACACCCAATCGTTGACACAGATTAAGTTAGCTCATCCTATTGAGTTGGTATGGAGCGGCGGCCAAGTCAGCTACATCCTGTCGAATCGCTTCAACCAAGTTGCCTTACCGAGCCTCCAAGGGCGTTTGAGCCTCGACACCAACGGTGATGCTAGGGCAACAATTACCCCGCAATCAGAGCAAACCGAGTACCTGGATTTAACGCTGCGCAACAACGGTTGGGTACATATACGCCTACGCCGGCGATTTTTTGATCTGGTCGACCAACCGTGGCCCGGCAATCAAGCCGCCGATGAAGTCGTTATGGAGATTGAACGGCAAGTTCTATAGTCCCCAGACGCCCCTCTAACCGCGTGTTTTCGGTGGTATTATGCGCTGAAACTCGGACAATACCCTGCATTCGCTATAAACCGAAAGTCGCGGACTCAATGTTAAGAAAACATCATGCCGATACATGAATACGCCGTAAAACTTGCAGCACCCATACGCTGGATTTTGATCCTTGGCATCGTGGCGACCGTTTTAAACACAGCTCGAAGTATGCTCTATCTTCCAGACGCACCAATTACTAACGCAACCCGAGGCGGGACCTCTACCCCGACCGCTAGCTCGACTAAGGCTGTGGATATAAATGCGTTAGTAAACCTGCATCTTTTCGGCAAACCTGCTCGCCAGCAAGGCACGGTGCCGCAAAGCGTTGCCAATGCTCAGGCGACCCGCTTACCACTGGAGCTAAAGGCCGTTTTTGCGGCATCGGAAAACACCTTGTCTGCAGCAATTATCGGGCAGAAAGGTCAACGTGCGCGTTTGTATACCGTCGGCGAGAGCGTGCCTGGCAATGCCGTGCTCGCAGAGGTCTACTCACAACAAGTGCTATTACGGCGCGCAGGCAAGCTCGAGTCACTGGCCTTTCCAGCCAGCACATACAAGGCCCGCAGCAAGTCCCCAACGACCACACTTGCAACCAACGTTCCGGTCGCAAGCGGCGATCAACAGAAAAATAACCAGCCATCAGCAGAACCGGTGGCCGTCCGGGATTTGCCCACACAGCCTAAGGTCGCCGAGGAGTTAGCATCAGCGACTCAACAACTTTTAGCCGACCCTGGAGCCGCCATAGAGCAACTGGGACTTACTGCAAGCGCTGGTGGCGGCTATAAAGTCGGTGGGGTTGCCAACTCTCCCTATTTGCAAACCGCAGGGCTGAAGGCTGGAGACATCATCTTCTCCATTAACGGCACGCCGATGAGTAATGTTAATAACAATAAAACGTTGCTTGCCGAGCTTATGGCTAGCGGCAGAGCCCGACTAGAGGTGATGCGTAATAATCAGCGATTCGTCATTACCGCTTCACTTCCAACAACCAGATAATTCGTGAGTATTCCTCTAATGCACCATCGCACCGCGTTAACGACCTTATTACTTTTAAGTATGGCTGTTTGGCCCACACAACTCCCCATGGCGGAAGACGCAGGCCAAGAAACCTGGCAGATGGCCACCAAGGGCGCGAATATCCAGGAATTTGTCGCTCAGGTCGCAAGAATTACCGGTAAGACATTTATCGTGGATCCAAAGTTAAAGGGCCAAGTGACCGTGATCTCGGACACGCCCTTAGGCAAGGACGGGGTTTATGCATTGTTTCTCAGTGTGCTGCGACTGCAAAACTACACTGCCGTGCCTTCTGGCGACGTAATTCGAATCCAGCAGAGCGCCACCGGTAAACAAACACCCGGGGTATTGGGTCGGCCTGAAGCCGCAGCCCCAGAAGAGTTAATGACCGAAGTGATCGCGGTGCAAAACACCGCTTCAGATGAACTACTGAAGCTATTACGACCACTAATCCCGCAGTACGGCCACATTGGCAGTGTTACCAATCCCAACGTAGTGATCATTTCCGACCATGCCGACAATATTCT
>Ga0160423_10001243_pt1 | contig 21364 bp, 17 predicted proteins | sample CRUFie14St8metaG_FD_108191 | JGI IMG/M metagenome (GOLD analysis project Ga0160423, IMG submission 108191) | Marine microbial communities from the Costa Rica Dome - CRUD Field 142mm St8 metaG | ecosystem: Environmental > Aquatic > Marine > Oceanic > Photic zone | place: Costa Rica: the Eastern... | reverse complement strand
CAGGGTAGCATGGGGAAAATGAGCTCGTGTGGGCGGCCTGGTATCTGGCCCTAAAGGGGGATTCTACTCGCGAAACTCCAAGAGAGCAAAGATGTGGGGGCGAAAACTCAATTCTAATCAAAAATTTACAATCCCTTATTAAGACGTAATAACCTACTGTAACATACTAATTTATAACGAAATAGAGAATAATTAGTTTATCCTAATAGGGGCTTTCCTTAAGTTGGAACTACTGGCGGATGCGACGTGATCATTTTAGGGGTGACTGGGCGAAACTGATCTTAGATGAATGGGCGAAAGGCCCAGAAAAGACAGATTTACCGAGGCTGGTTAAGCAGTTTGGAGAGGGGCCTCTGGAGGCTGCTTCGTTCAGGTAGTTAATGCTGGGAATTTGGCTACGAGAATTGGAGTGGCTCACTCAATCACAAGGTGACCACGATTTCAGGTTAGCTCAAGCCAACTTCTTTTCGGCAGCCTTTGCATCGAGGCCATCGTAAGCGCCAAAGTCGTTAAACCAAATTCTTTTGGCCCATCGATAGACAGGGTGCTTCTCAGGGATTTCTTCGCCGGTGGGCAACCATTGGCTGTTACGTGGGGTCATGGCGTCAAGTTCTGCAATTGCAGTTTTTCTGATTGTTGTATCCGTGGCTCCGTGTTTCACAACGAGTTCCTTAACGAGGTCAGGGCGTTCCAGAACGATGCATCCTCGAGTATGGCTGGCAGCGGTTTCTCGAAAATCTTTCATAAAAGCTGACTGAGTCAGGCTTTTGTATACTGAGCCGTCGCGCACGTTATCGGTCGCAAATTGAATGATAGGGCAGGGTTCAATTGCGCCGGTAGGCGAAATGTGGTGTGAAATGCCGTTAGCCATTGGGCAAAGGGCACGACCTTCGCCATCGTAGTAGGCATCAATAATCCCAAGTGGAAGTTTAGTGCGCATGTTGACAACGAAATCCCGTACTCTGCGCGCCTGATCTGGCGTTAAGGCGAGTCCCTCGTTGGGCTGCGGGCCAACAGGGCGATAGGTGTGATACCAAGCGTAATGAACGCCGCGGTCAATGAGCTTCCTCAACCACTCTTCGGTAAGAAGGTCATCGATGTTGGTCTGACAAAGGCTCGTCGCTACACCGGTAAGCAGCCTATTATTGAGGCAGTTGTCGAGGCCCCTCAGGGTGCGGTTCAAAACATTTTTACCTCCGCGACGTTCGTTCGCAACAATTTCAGTGCCTTCGATCGATATGAGTGGGGTTGCGTTGCCAATCTGGCGAAGATGCTTGGCCTTCTTTTCTGTGATCATTTGACCATTGGTGAAGACCTGAAAAAAACAATCTGGGTGCTGAGCGAGGAAATCGAGCAGTTCGGGGTGCATGAACGGCTCTCCGCCGAGGATGCCGAAGAAAGCATTGCCATGAGACTTGGCGTCAGTGACGACTTTATTGAGTTCCTCGAGATTGAGGCTTTCGCGTGGTTTATCAACGTCGACCCAGCATCCCTGACAGCGCAGATTGCAGCTGTTGAGAATAGAGAGGTAGAGGAAGGGAGGGAAGTAGATCCCTTCTTTCATCCTCTTCTTGTAGAGGTTCACTGAGCGTATGCCCTTGACGCCGAAGTTCCACATGAACTTTCCGAGGTGGCGTTTGTCAGCACTGCGCATGATGCGAGCGGCATACTGGAGAGAGGGAACGATCATGGGAGCATTCGAGCCGGGGCTCGCTATTGAATACGGGGAAAGCAACAAAAAGTCTACGCCAACCGCACAAAAGTAGACCGACCCCAAAGTAATTTCACTGCTTTTACGGAGCGTAGATGCGCACCCTCAAAGCAGTTTGAGGGCTGAGTCGACCGAGGCTTCTTCGTGAACAATCGCGCTGATCGCTGCCGCAATTTTGGAGGGCTGGGAGTGCTGAAAAATATTACGGCCAACAGCGGTCCCAATCGCCCCCGCATCCATCGCATTTTTGACCATAGCAAGCAGGGCTGCATCATCATCCATTGCTGAACCACCGAGAACGACTACGGGAACGAAGCAGGATTCGACGATAGCTCGGAAATCGTCGACCGTCCCTTGGGTGGGGTAGGCAGTTTTTACGATGTCAGCACCGAGTTCGGCTGCTGCCCGGACGGTGAAGCTGATGTTTTCGACAGTGTAGTCATCTGGGCGCCCGATACTGAAAGGTAATGCTTCCAAAATGACGGGGATATCGGTTTCCAGACTTTCGCTGATGAGTTCCGCTACCTCCCGGGCGTTGTCGGCCTCGTTCGGGTGGTTTGAGTAAAGCATGTTCATCATCGCGTGCGCGCCGGTATTCAGCGCTTCATCAGCCCCGTAAAGCCTGTAGCTGCCTTCGTCGACGTTCTCTCCGTAGACTGGTTTGTAGCAGTCCGTTCGCAGGCAAACTCCTTTGTCCCCAAACAGATCTGTAGCAGCCTTGGCAACACCAAGGTTCACGACGAATCCATCGACGGCGGGATTGAGATCTTCGATGATCTGAAGAGGGTTCATTTCCGCGACCGGAATGACGCTACCGTGGTCGATCGGGAGAATGACAGTGCGTCCGTCTGACTGGAGAAACTTGGAGAGGTTTGAAGCGCGATCCATGTGAAAACAATGGAGCGTTCGTTTGGAATATTATCAAGCCACCTCGAGAGAAAATTCGCGATCCCCCAGGTGTCGCGGCCTCAGGGAGCGCAAAAGTGGAGCATAGCGGATTTGAACCGCTGACCCCCTGCATGCCATGCAGGTGCTCTACCAGCTGAGCTAATGCCCCTTCTGCACCACCCGCCTGACTGGCGGGGCGGCGATCATAGTTTAGAAACGGTTGACGGGCAACCGGAATTTTCATGGTCGTGTCCTAAATCGTAGAGGCGCTAAAGGTTCGAATGAACCGATCCAAATAAGTTGAACAAGTCACCTGAGAGAGATGATGACGACGACCAAAAAGTGTTTTGGTTTCCACACCGTTACTTTTAAATTGCATCGCAGCCACCAGTGAAACTGGTCCGCCGCTATTCCTTGAACTAGGCGAGACGAATTAGTCGAAAATAGAAACCATTTTGAAAGGCCTCTCGGGGTTGTGTCTGCAAAAGTGATACTGCTATTTTCAAGAGCGCTGTCTGCGATTCAAAACAGTCAATATCCTAGCATCTAGAATTCGAGGTAAAAAGTTAGGCGATTGCCCATGTCAGCTCGAGTTCCATGCCGACAGGCAAGGGGACAACCGGGCCATCGGGTGTCTCATGCGTCATGCATGAGGATGGCGATTTGATCAGTTCGAACGTTTCTTGGGTCGGCTGGAATCCGTAAAAGGAGGGGCCATTACTGCAAAGAAACCGGATAAACGCGTCTCTTCCTTCTTCAGTGAAAAGGTTAGCACCTGCTTCCTCAAACGCCATCGCATAGAGCTGGGGTGCGCAGCCGCCTGTATAGCATCCGGCTGCACAACCGCACTCCGTTGCTTTGGTGGTGTGCGGAGCGCTGTCAGTTCCGGCGAAAAACTTCGACTGTCCCGGAGTAAGAATGGCTTCGCGCAGCTCTTCGCGGTCACGCTCAAATTTAACCATGGGCAGGCAATAGAGGTGATACTTAAGGCCCTGAATCAAGTGGCCAACGGTGTAGAGAAGATGCTGCGGGGTAATGGTAGCACCGATGTGATCGGGTGCTTTGGCGACAAATTTTGCTGCCGTTGCGGTAGTGATATGCTCGCAAATGATACGAAGATTGGGGTGCTCGTCGAGAATTCTTGGAATGCGATGAGTGTAAAATTCGGACTCAGCTGTTTGCTTCTCGTCAAAATACTCCGCGCCATGCAGGGCGTGTTGTTCTCCGTGAATGCAAAGCGCAATCTCGTTTGCCTCCATCGCTTTGAATACATCGCTGCCAATCCATTCATCCATGGGAATCCCAAAGTCGGCGTTGGTAGTGCCGTGAGGTGGGTAGTACTTGGCTGCCCGCAGAAGGCCGGTGGCGGCTCCTTCGTCGATCATCGAAGGAGTTGTATCAGCAGTAAGATAAAGGGGGGTGATGAGCTGGTCAAAGGCCTCGGCCCCCGCTTCAAGTAATTCATTCCGATACGCCTCAATCGACCATGCGGAGTCAGTCTTTGGTCCTGTCACGCGGGAAACAGGGGGCTTTGTATTCGGCATCGCCAGTGCGCCGGCGCAGCCCATTTGCAAATGATCTGATATATAGATGCCCACATTCTCTCCTTGCCGGAAGTGGGTGTGGAGGTCATACCATTTAGGGATAGTCAGGGAGTGAGCCATTAAGTCGCGTTTTCTTTTCGAAACACACACTGGTTTGGCAATCCTTCAAGAAGAAGTTCCCCGTGATTCGCTAAGATAGAAGAGGTCGGTAGATGAATTTACCTACTGTTTTTTTTCTTTTGCCTTCTGAGTTGATTCCCCGTCGTTTCGGTGAGCTCCCTGCGATAGCGTTCGTATTCCCAGCGTCCAAGGAAAGTGGGGAAATGGGTTCGATAAGCCTTGTCTTCGTGCCAGAAGCGTCGCTCAGGTTGCTCTGGATCAACTCGACCCTCCGGATAGTCCTTGCCAGCGACAGATTCTTCGAGCGAAGCATCAAATGCTTCGTATTTCGCAATCAGTTTCTTGGCGATGTTGGGTTTGGTGTCGATGAGGTTGGTGGTCTCGTTCCGATCTCCGATGAGATCATAAAGCTCATACTCACCTTTCTGACGGATGATCTTGTAGCGGTCTCCAGTTAGGACGCCTCGATCAGAGTGACGAAACGGAAGGTAGCCGTTCCTTTTTGTCTGCTTCCTGTCGATTAGAGGTAAGAGGCTAAGGCCGTCTTGTGGCTGCAGGAAGCTGTCGTCGGGAAGGCCAACGATCTCGGCGATGGTCGGGAACATATCAATCGTTCCCGCCGGGAAGTCAGTGATACGGTTTTCGGGAACTCTGGTGGGCCACTCGATAATTCCCGGCACTCTCAAGCCACCTTCATACATCGTGTTCTTGGATCCGCGCAGGCCTCCCATTGTTTCCGGTCCGAACTTTGATAGCCCTCCATTGTCACTCGTGAACCAGAGGAGGGTGTTGTCGGCGATACCAAGTTCGCGAAGGCCTCTGCGTAGAGCCCCAACGCTGCGATCCATAGCGACGATCTCACCATATTGATGCTGGTATTCCTCGGGGAGCTCTGAGAAAGGAGCACGATCCTCATCAGAAGCTTTCATGGGGTCATGAGGAGTGCCATACCATATTACGGTGAAGGTCGGTTTGTTGCCTGCGTTGTCCTCAATGAACTTCAGTGCTTCGTCGACAACAACCTCTGAAGAGTCTCCTTTGAACTCTTCAAATTCACCCATGCGACCAAGCAACGGGTCCATATCAAAAAAGTTGGTGGTGGTGAGCCAGTGCTGAAAACCGAAGGCGCCCGGATGGTGAGAGTCGTCCGCCAGCACGGGAACGCCGGCGCCTCTGAGACCGTTGAGATGCCATTTCCCGAAATGCCCGGTGGCGTAGCCGGCAGAACTTAAAGCCTGAGCGATGGTCTTCTCCTGCAATCGGAGCGGATATCCGTGAGTCTCTACCCCTGTGCGATCGTTGCTGCGCCCAGTCAAAACCGTCGCGCGACTTGGAGAACAGTTGGATGCTCCGGCATAGAAGCGATCAAATCGAAGACCATTGGAAGCCATCGCATCCAAGTGTGGTGTTTTAAGGTGGGGATGACCATTGTAGCTGGTCTGGCCCCAACCCTGATCATCCGCCATGACAAAGACTATGTGAGGGCGTTCGTCGGCAAACACGTGACTTGAAAATAGGACGGTAAAAAGCAGGAAAATAGACGTTTTCATGGCGTTGATTGAATCGATTTAGAGTGTTATCTCACGATGATGAAGTCCTCGATCTATTTTTTTGGCGCGATTTTTCTGGTGACCGTCCTTACCCAGTATGCTTTAGCCGACCATCACGGGAAGAAAAACAATACCCTCACTGGAAAGGAAAAAGCGGATGGATGGCAACTACTGTTCGATGGAAAGAGCCTGTCTTCGTGGCGCAATTACATGCTCTCCCAAGGTATGGCGGAGGAGGTGAATGAAAAATGGAAGATTGAGGGAGATACTTTTACTTTAACAGGCAAAGGCGGCGGCGATATAATCACGAAGGAGCAGTATGGGGCATTTGAGCTGAAACTCGATTTCAAGATCTCTCCTCAGGGCAATAGTGGGATCATGTTCCATGTGCAGGAAACCGAAGCTAAAGCCTGGCGTACTGGTCCCGAAATTCAGATTCAGGACAATGATCACGGGAAAGATCCTCAGAAAGCCGGATGGCTATATCAGCTTTACAGGTCAGACGTCGATGCGGCAAAGCCTGCTGGCGAATGGAACACGGTCCACATCATCATAACCCCAGAGAAATGTGTTCACTATATGAACGGCATCAAGTATTTCGAATACGTCAAGGGATCGGACGATTGGAACAGGCGAGTTGCGGCAAGTAAGTTCTCAAAGTATTCGGATTTTGGGAAACCGACCGAGGGCCATATTTGTCTTCAGGACCATGGCAATGTAGTGCACTTTCGAAACGTGAAGGTGCGTCGTCTCGATTAAATTTCCGCAGATAATTAAAGTCATTACTGGTTGGGCTTTGCTTCCGGGGAAAGAGAGGGAGGCGCATTGGCTTTGCCAGGATGTTGGCAGCGAGTTCCATCGAGCAGCATCTCTCAAGAGAGGGTTTGAATCAACGCTGACCAGATAACGTTGCGAGGCGATTGAAGGGTGTGGGTCACCCCCTCCGGTTTTGGTAACTAAAAGTTCATCAGAATCTCGATCGTTCCTCTGGCCACCGATTCGTCACGGTAGCCAGAGAATCTTTGCTATGAAGGCAAGGTCGTCTAACTCTAGGCGCTTGAAAAAACCGCTAAACCCACCTTCACTTAATAATGCGAAGTAATCGATCGAGTCGGTTGCGTTGTCTTGAGTTAAAATGAGAAAGGAACGGCTGGATCAAGCACTGCCTCGCCGCGGATTCTGTGAATCCCGCGAAACGGCAAAGCGGCTCATTTTGGCTGGAGAAGTGAGGGTGGAAGGCATGGACGGATTGCTAAAACCTGGCACTCAGGTTGAAGATGATGCGATGATTTTTGTCAAAAGCCGCCCTAAATTTGTTAGCCGCGGGGGCCTGAAAATTGAGAAGGCTTTGGATGAGTTCGGCATCGATGTGGACGGAATGGTAGTGTTGGATGCTGGAGCTTCGACCGGAGGATTCACTGATTGCGTCCTACAACGGGGGGCTGCTAAGGTTTTCGCTTATGACGTCGGGAAGAATCAGCTGGCTTGGAAAATCCGCAATGATGAGCGCGTTGTCTCCCGCGAAGGAATCAATATTAGATATATGCAGCCGGGTGATATCGGTGAACAAGTCGATCTCGTAGTCATTGATGTGTCATTTATCTCGTTAACTTTGATCTTACCGCCGGTTTTTCAGGTGTTGAAGCCGGACGGAACGGTCATCTGTCTCATCAAGCCCCAGTTCGAGTTGAAAAAAGAGCAAATTGGTAAAGGAGGTATCGTCCGCGAACCTGAATTGCACGAAGAGGCGGTGGAAAAAATTTCTTCTTTCGTTTGCGACGATCTAGGAAAAAGCTGGCATGGCCTGACACAGTCGCCTATCAGTGGTAGTAACGGAAATATCGAATTTCTAGCATGGTTGAAGCACCCCGAGTAGGCATAATTGCCAACCTGTCCAAATCCGGCGCCAAGGATTTGTTGGCGGATTTATTGGCGCGTTTTGAAGCGGCTTCGATCGAAGTGACTCTCGAACAAAAGACGGCTGGGCTTGCCGGTCAATCAGAGGGGCTGAGCTTAGAGGAGTTCATTGAGGTGGTTGATGTGATCGTTGTCCTTGGTGGTGACGGCACTATTCTCTGGCTGCTAAGACAACTGCGAGAGAAAGTGAAACCGGTGGCTGCGATCAATACGGGAACGCTAGGCTTCCTCACTTGTGCAACCGAGGAAGAGAGCGGTACGCTGGTTAGTGCTCTCGCGACGGGCGACTATCAGCGGACCGATCGAATAATTCTTTCAGGTAGCTTTCTTCTCAATGGAGAGAAGAAAGAAGACTTTGTCGCGCTTAATGAAGTGACCTTTTCGAGAGGTGTTGGTGCGCGGGTCATCCACGTGGAAGCCTGGGTAAATGGGCGCATGGCAAATCGTTACACGGGTGATGGCCTCATCGTAGCGACCCCAACAGGCTCCACTGCTTACTCGTTATCTGCTGGCGGGCCACTGGTGCAGCCGGGAGCAGATGTCTTTGTCATCACTCCAATCTGTCCCCACACCCTGGCCGATCGACCACTAGTCGTTGGTGCCGGCAGCCAAGTCTCTCTTAAAGCTCCGGAACAGCGCGATGATTTGGCCCTCTATATCGACGGACGTTTGCTTGCCGAGTTCTCTGAACCTGCTGAAGTTCAGCTGGAGTTGGCGAGTTTTACTCTTCCGCTAATCTCTCTGCCTGACCAAGATTTCTATACCGTCCTGCACCGCAAGATGGGGTGGGCCGGCAGTGCTATTTAGCTAGACGAGGTTGAGGCTCTTTCAGGAACAATAATTAGAAATCCGTTTTCGACCGGGTATACCCGTTTTAGGTCTCTTGTGATGTAGGCGCCCTCCGGGAATTCGGCTTCAAAGTCCAAAAGTTCGCTACCTGTGGCAAAGTGAAGGGGCTGCTGCGTGACGGGGCAGCGCAGCATTTCAGAGATCTCGTCGGAAAGCCCATGCTGATTCATAGGACTTCAATACTTGGGTCAATTTCCTGCGCCCAAGCCGAGATGCCGCCCCTTACATGGCAGGCATCTGTGAAACCGGAGTCATTGAGCAAACTGAGTGCTTTGGCGCTGCGGCCTCCTGCCTTACAAAGAACGATTGTTTCGGCGCTGGGATCGAGTTCGCCAATTCTCTTTTCAAGCTGGCCCAGCGGGATGACAATAGATTCTCCAATTTTTCCAATTTCAGTCTCGGAGGGCTCGCGCACGTCGAGAAGAGTGAAGGGCTTCGGTTGATCCAAGCGCGTCTTGAGGTGGTGGACATCAATTTCGCGAAGGGCGGGAGTATTCATATCGCAGGCAAACGTGATTTCTGCAAGCTCGCTAATGGTAGGACGATCACCGCATACGGCACAGTCAGGATCACGTCTGAGCTTGATTTCACGAAAGCGAAAAGCCAGGGAATCAAAGTGGAGAAGGCGACCAACCAAGGAGTCTCCAATCCCGAGGATTAACTTGATCGCTTCATTCGCCTGTAAAGAGCCGACGATGCCCGGGAGCACCCCGAGGACTCCACCTTCGGCGCAGCTTGGTATTTGTCCCGGGTCGGGTGGCTCGGGAAAGAGGCAGCGATAGCAGGGGCCACCAAGATGGGGTGCAAAGACCGAAACCTGCCCCTCGAACCTGTAGATGGAGCCGTAAATGTTTGGTTTTCCCGTAAGGGTGGCAAGGTCGTTTGTGAGGTAGCGTGTTGTGAAGTTGTCTGAGCCGTCAATTATAAGATCGTATGGTGCCGAGATTGCTTCGGCGTTTTCGCTGGTTAAAGCTTCGTCATAGGTGGTCACCGTTACTTCGGGATTGATGCGGGAGAGACGTTCTGCCGCCGATTTTGTCTTCAATCTGCCGACATCCTCCGTGTCATGAAGTAACTGGCGTTGGAGATTGGAAAAATCGACCCGATCAAAGTCAACTAGGCCGATCTCGCCTATCCCGGCGGCGGCTAGATACATCGTAACAGGAGATCCAAGTCCTCCTGCTCCGATACAAAGCACTCTGGCGGCTTTGAGGCGTTGTTGGCCTTCTATACCGACGTCTGGTATGGTGAGGTGCCGGGCGTATCTCAGCTTTTCTTCTCTCGATAAGGATTGGTCAGCGTAACGTTCTAATGAGATTAGCGGAGACATGCTCAGAAAGTTTAGAAAACTTAGACAGAAAAATTGGTAGGCTTCGCTCTATTAAACAACGGTAATTGGGCAAAACTCCTAAAAAATACGAAACTCGTTCGATAACAAACACATAATTCCATGAAAAGACACCTTAACCTTTTCTGTGCGGTGGCTGCCCTGACCGGCTTCCTCTCGTTCGGCCCGCAAGATATTCAAGCCGAGACCATTAAATATCCCGAACTTGAAGAGAAGCTTTCAATTGACCGTTCTCCCCTTAAAGCAGGCGGCGCAGCGCCATCAAGCTACGCCCCGGCTCTTGAAAACGTGATGCCTGCTGTTGTTACTATTCTAGCTAACAAGTCCATTCAGCTTACCAACAGCAGCAACCCGATGCAGGAGGAGTTGTTTCGACGGATGTTCCCGAATTTGCCTGATAATTTTTTTGAGCGTTTTGAAGAGGAGCAGGGCGTTCCTGAGAGAAGCGAGGAAGGCCTTGGATCTGGCGTAGTCATTTCACCTGACGGCTACATCTTGACTAACGATCACGTCGTTGGGGACGCCGATACGATCACCGTTTCCCTCTCAACTAGTAACAAAGAGTACGAAGCAACACTCGTAGGGGCTGATCCTCGCACGGACGTGGCATTGATCAAAATTGACGCGGGAGATTTGAAAGCGATTACGATCGGCGATAGCTCGAAGCTTCGCATCGGCGACGTCGCCTTAGCGGTTGGAAACCCACTCGGATTAGAGCAGACTGCTACCGTGGGGATTATCAGTGGTCTTGGACGAAACGAATTGAATATTACCAACGGGGGGTATGAAAATTTCATCCAGACAGATGCAGCCATTAATCGTGGGAACTCCGGCGGTGCTCTCGTTGACGCAAGTGGTCGACTCATTGGAATTAACACAGCGATACAGTCCGGCTTTTCTGGGGGCAACATTGGGATCGGCTTCGCCATCCCTTCCAACATGGCGCTCAACATTGTGCAACGTCTCCTCGATGACGGCGGTGTGGTGAAGCGGGGATTCCTTGGAGTGTTCCTTCGCGAACTGGATGGCAACTACGCAAAAGCCCTCGGTCGAAAAGACGCGTCCGGTGTTCTTGTTACTGAGGTTGGCGCAGATACACCGGCAGAAGATGCGGGGATAAAGCCCGGTGATCTTATTGTAGGTTACAATGGCAGGAAGGTTGAAGATATGCAGACTCTGCGTCTGGATATATCTAACACCAGTCCTGGGAAGGCCGTTGAGTTCGAGTTGATCCGCAACGGCAAAGAGCGTTCGCTTGACGTGGTGCTCGGTGATCTTGACTCCGATAATTCTTTGGCGGGGGTTCAAGGAAATAGGCCTAAGCCGGCTAAACCTGAAGAACTGGTCGAAGGGGTGCGCATCAAGGATCTGGACGAAGAAACTCGCACCGCCCTAAGCCTCGACGACAATGTCCTCGGTGTGATTGTTGAGAGTGTGAAGGACAACGCCCCAGCCGCTGAGGCCGGACTACGTCCTGGGATGGTGATCACTCAGATTGATCAGAAGAATGTCAGCAATGTTTCTGAGGCTTACGACATTCTTGAGGACTTTGCTTCTGATGTGCTTCTTCTTCAGGTGTATGCGGCAGGTCGGCGGGATATCCTAGCCGTCCCCCTAACTGAATAGCCATGAAATCCAATTGTGTCGTTTGATTCCGACCACGATCCCGGAATCGACTGCTCCGGGGAGCTCTGCGTAGCACCTCCCTTCCTCAGGCGTTTTAGAAGGTTGCGTCACGGGCGCCTCATTGTCGGATCTCTGGGGGTATCGCCCGTCGGTTTTACTTTTTCGAGTCCGTAGTTTTTTGAGCTTTCCAAAAAGACTCTACTGCCGGACGAGCGGTTCAGTATCCTCTGGGGCGGGTCAATTTAAACTGGTTGGAGTCTGCCGGGAGTATTTGTATTGAGTGGGTAGAGATTAGGCTGGCAATGCCGATCCCTCAGGCTTGCGGGTAGCAATGAGAAGGATTTCCTCCGATTACGCTAGTCAAACTTGTCCTAAGATCTGAGGTGAGGGCAGTAGCTTTCTTAGTCGCTCTCCGTCTCTGGCATTTCTGCGAGGATCGAGCTGATGTAAGGGAAGAGTTGTTTTTTGCGGCTGACGACGCCTTTCAGATTGAAGAGATGAGGGTCCTTCTTTGGATAGGAAATACGGCCGCGGATGTCGGCGCTCGCTTCGATCAAAAGAAGGCTGTCATTAAGCGTGATATCGGTCACCATGAGGCAGGCAAAGTCCAGACTACGTTCCGAAATAAGATTGCGAAGTTCTTCCTGGAGAGCGTCTCGGCATGGCCAAAAATAATCAAACCCAATCTCCTCGACCTGAGAGATACTGAGTTTGTAACCGCTCTCCTCAAACTCTTTACGGTCAGATCCAACAGCCTGCTTGATATCACTTCCGCGAAGCACGGAGCCGGCAGCGAAAAAGAACTCCTTAAACTTATCAACATCGATACCTGCAATCTCACTGGCCCAGGCAAGAATTTCGGCGTCGAGTTCAGTCGTGGTTGGTGAGGTTAGATTGAGAGTGTCGGAAATGATTCCGGCACAGATGCACAAGGCAGTGCTCTTGACCGGTGAAAGTTTGTTAATGCGAAAAGAATTTCCAACAATCGTACACGTTGAACCGACGGCAAGGTTGATGAACTGAACGGGTTCCTTAGTGATGAGATTCCCGCTGAGACGGTGATGGTCCATCACCTCGATGATTTCCGCTTCATCAGCCCCAGCGACAGCTTGCGAGAATTCGTTGTGATCGACGAGAACTAACTTGGGGCGGTCGGGGTTAACGAGGTCGGTTCTTGAGAAAACGCCAATCAGTTCTTTGGTCTCTGGATCGCAAACGGGAAAGAGCGCCTGCTTGCGGAGCGACTTAATTTTTTCTTTAATTACTTGGAGGCGCACTTCCGGATAAAAATCTACATAGTCGTCTGAAACAGCTCCTTGAATAGAGCGGGCGCCACGTATGAGTTGAGTGGTCGATGCGGTATCGTGATCAGTCACAATGATAGCCGTGTTAGCCGCTTTAGCGGCCGAGGTAATGGCTGCTGACGGGCTGAAGCCGCTCGTAATTACGAGGCAGCGCACACCGGCTTCCACCGCGTGGAGTTGAACACCAACCCGATCACCTGTGATTATGATAAGTTGCTCACTCGGATATCGTGCGATCCGCTCAGACATGACAGGCTCAGACGATCCGGCCACCATCATGAGATAGTCTTTCTCTTCATCGCAGTGTTCTGTCTCATTGACGAAGTCACCGCCGAGAATTCGACTGATGTTCCGCGTCGAAGCGTTGACAGTCCGTGCGTCTTCGCCCTGTCCTGTTTCCGGTATGAGTAAGGCGAGCAGATCCTGTAGCGCCACCATGCCGATTAGGTCACCACTCTCACCGGCGACGGGAAGGCTGCGATAGTTTAGCGCCGTCATTTGACGGTAGGCCTCGATCACGGTGTCGGTGATTTTGGCAATAGCCACGTCACTCCTGCAGATATCTTCGGCGCGTAGATACACATCGGGCATTAGTTTTGGGCGCCCAATCCCTGCCTGACCGAGAACCCATTCTGTGCGCTGGTTTGGAGGCCCGCAGCAGGCCGCTTCAGCGTCGGGAATGCGGGTTTGCCTGAGGAGATCGGCGTAGGCAATTGCAGAGCAGATCGCGTCGGTATCGGGGTTTTTATGCCCGATTACCCAAGTGGGCCGATCCGCTTTGGGAGCGGACCCTCTATTGGATGGAGTAGTCACGTCGTAATGTTGACCAACTTGCCGTAGTTTCGACTGAAAAGTTGGCGCTTCGCGGAGGCTGATACAACAATCGCAAAATCCGACCAATTCTGTGAATTATCGGCTCGGTGCCACACTCGCTTCCCAATCCTCATGGGTGCGTTTCAGCATGGCGTGAGTTGCACTTTGTCGGGGCGTCATTTGCCTCTCAAGGAGATTGTCTTTTTCGTAGGGATCTTTATTCAGATTGAAAAGCCATTCCGAAACATGACCATCGTCATCCTTTCGAATCCATTTCCACTCTCCGTGCCGGGTGGCGCTCCAGATCCGGGGAGATCGCTTTGCTCGCCAGTGGAGAGTTCGATCAACCGTGGGTTCTCCCTTAAGGGCTAGGGTGAAGAGGTCTTCGCCATCGAGGTTTAGTTCGTTGGTCTCGGCTCCTGCCGCCTCGAGAAAGCTTTTAGTTAGGTCCATGAGACTGCCAACTTGATCAGAGGTGGAGCCTGGTGCGATTTTTGCTGGCCAGCGCACGAGAAGGGGCACGCGGATGCCGCCCTCAAAAAGCGTTCCCTTGTAATCTCGCCACGGGTTGTTGAGCCCTGGCTTCATCGCGCCGTGATCGCTGGTGAATACTATGATGGTATTGTGGGCGATCCCGATCGCTTCAATTTTTTCAAGAACCTCTCCAACGGATTGATCGAGGCCCTCCATCATTTTGAGATAGGTCTCCCGCGTTCCCTTTGTCCAATCTTCGGCCGATGGCATCGTTCCATCATCGTCTTCAGGGCCCTGAAAAGGGAAATGCGGCGCTGCGTGCGGTAGGTAGAGAAAAAACGGGGTGTCTGGATCCTTGCGGCTTTCTTTGAGAAACTTGATAGCGTCCTGTGTAATAAGATTGGTCGTGTAGCCTTTGCGGTTGTTGAGAATCTCACGGTCCGAAAGATAAACATCAATATCGGACAGCTCCTCGTGTCGAAAGTAGTCAACATTGCCGCCGAGAAAGCCGATGAACTTATCAAACCCTTGATCAAGTGGAGAGAATTTGTCCTCATATCCTAAGTGCCACTTGCCGAAGATCACGTTATGGTAACCGGCGTCTTTTAGTTTGGGCGCTAGAACTGAGTGTGAAGGCGGGAGGCCAAGGTCGCCAGCCTGAGCTAGTTGAACGGCGTCATCGTAGCGGCCCACGTTGCCAGTGCCAATGGCGCATTCCATTCCGCCGACGCGCTGAGGGTAACGGCCGGTTAGAAAAGAAACTCGCGATGGCGTGCACTCTGGCCCCATAGCATAGATATTCGTGAATTTTATACCCTCTTCGCCGATTCGGTCGATATTGGGTGTTTTGATGTCGGGAGCGCCAAAACTGGAGATGTCCGCATAGCCCATATCGTCAGCGACGATAAAGATAATATTCGGCGGTTCGGCCAAGAGGAGAGAGGTTGTCAGCGGGCCGAAGCCGAGGAAGACGGAGGCGAGTAAAAGCCTTAGGGTCATAACTGGGAAATGCCAGAGAGGCAAAGAATGTTTCGAACCAAACAAATTAATCAAAATAGTCGGGAGATTCTCCAGGCTTCCACTTGATGTTGCACCCACTGCTCGGATACCAAGGCTCAGGAGTAGGTTGGTTGGCGAGAAGGTTATCAACCGCTCCGCGAAGATCCTCTCCAGTCGGGGTGCCTCCGCGGCCGGGGCGTGTATCGTCGAATTGACCGGCGTAGGTCAATTGGCAGTTACCGTTAAATAGATAGAAATCAGGCGTGCAGGCTGCCGAATATGATTTGGCGACCATCTGTGATTCGTCGTAGAGATAAGGGAAATCCCAACCACTCGATTGGGCAAAACGGACCATGTTCTCGGGCGAATCGGCAGGGTAGTTTTCTACGTCATTGGAATTGATGGCGACAACCGCGACGCCTTTCTTGTCGCATTCTTTGGCAAACTTGCCCAATGCGTCTGCCAGATGGACGACAAAGGGGCAGTGGTTGCAGACGAAGGCGATGATCAGGCCCTTTCGGCCGTTGGTGAGGACGGATAGGGTGGTGGAGATACCTGTGCCATCAGGTAGAGTAAAATCGGGCGCAGACTGCCCTGATTTGAGGTGAAAGGTTGAGGGAACTTCGGCCATGTCGGATAAGGAGTTAAAGAATTCTGATAAGGTTTACAAAACTTGAGCAGTCTGAGTTGACAATCAAGGCGAAAGCGACTACCAGTCCCGCCCTGTTTTTGAGGCGGTTTCCTAAGGCGGGAAACCCCAACCGACAAACACTTGGCTGGCTATGGCAACTGTAGAAGTTATTTTAAAGGAAAAGATCGACGGACTCGGAGCGGAGGCGGATGTCGTTAAGGTAAAGCGTGGGTTCGCTCGAAACTTTCTCCTTCCGCAGGATCGTGCTTACGAAGCGACTCCTGCCAATCTCCGTCACGTCGAGCAGTTGAAAGCGGATCGCGCCAAGCGCGAAGCTGAAGAGCTAGCTGATGCAGAGAATGCTGCAACTAAGCTTAAAAAGCTTCGCCTTTCTATGGAGCTCTCCATCGGTCAGGGGGGCAAAGCCTTCGGTTCGATTACTACTGCGGATATCGCCGATCTCATCAACGAGAAAAGTAAGCTGGGTGTCGACCGCCATCAGCTCAAGCTCAACAAGCCAATTAAATCTCTTGGCAGTTACGATATTCCCGTGAAACTCCATCCTGACGTGGAGGCATCCGTGACAGTGCGAGTCAAGGCGCCAGAGAGCGAAGGGTCCTCTGAAGAGGCTACTGACTAAGCCGTGGAACAAAAAAGAGCGATTTTGAATCAAATCGCTTTGCGAAACTCGGGCGGGTTGCTTAGATAGCAGACCCGCCCTTTTTTGTGTCCGGTCTCTATGATTGGAAATCGCTAGGGCGCCCGCTTCCCTTAACATCTAACCTACGCAAATGCCTGATTTTCACGAATCTCCTTCACCCCCTTATTCGGGCCAAGAGTCCTCTGCGGTCTCCGAGTCCTCGTTTAAGAAAGGACCCGCTAATGAAGGGGGTAAAGGGGTGAAAGCAGGAAAGGGCTTCGGCAAGGCTGATTCAGCTCTGCGGTCGATGCCTTTGAATGCGGATGCTGAGCGCGCCGCACTTAGTTGTATGCTCCTCGATCCCAGTGAGATCATTCCGAAAGCAATTGAGAAGATGTCGAACCAGTTCTTTTATGTTCCGGCCCACCGCATCATCTACGAGACGCTCCTTGATCTTTACAAGAATCGGCCCGGCGGGACAATGGACCTTGTTGTCCTGACAACAGAGCTTTCCAATAAGGAGCAGCTCGAAGCAGTGGGCGGTGCTGCAGCACTCGCAGAACTGCTTTCGGATGTGCCGACGACAGCGCTTTTCGAAGATTATGCTGGTTTCTTAAAGGAGAAGTTTGTCCTGCGTCGTGTCATCCAAGACTGCACGGAGTGTGTTACTGGGGCCTACGACGGTCCGGAAAATGTACCCGATTTCTTAGATACGGTTGAAAAGCGTGTCCTTAAAATCCGGAATGAGACGGAACAAGAAAAAGGGATCGAGGACATGAAGGTCCATGTGCTCAGTGTGATCCAGCAAATTCAAGATGCCTACGAAGGAAACGGTGAAGCTGGTGGGCTCATGACGGGGTTCGATGATATCGACAAAATGACCAACGGTCTTCACGGTGGCGAGATGATTGTCGTCGCGGCCCGCCCCTCGATGGGCAAGACTTCTTTCGTCATGAATATTGTCGAAAACATAGCGATCGACACTGAAAATCCAACGCCGGTGGCGGTTTTCTCTCTGGAAATGAGCAGTCAGTCACTGGTGCAGCGCGTTCTCTGTTCTCGAGCTAAGGTTCCAATGCAGAAGCTTCGGGGTGGGTTTCTCGCGAAGTCTGATCTGCCCAAGTTGATGGATGCTGCTGGAAAGTTAGCCCAAGCTCCGATCTGGATCGATGATACACCGGGGATTACAATCAACGAGTTGCAGGCGAAAGCCCGCCGACTCCATGCTGAGCACGGAATTCGCATGATTGCGATCGATTATCTTCAGCTATTGAAAGCACCTGATACCGCCGGTCGTGACGGTCGTGAAAAGGAGGTAGCTGAGATTTCGGGGGGGATCAAAAATATTGCCAAGGAGCTCAACATTCCAGTCATTGTGCTGGCTCAGCTGAACCGGAATCCTGATGGCCGTGGTGGCAAACCCCGCATGAGCGATCTTCGTGAGTCCGGAGCAATTGAGCAGGACGCTGACCTCGTTGGACTTTTGATGCGCCCTGAGGTCTATGCCGACGACGAAGAGGATCGTGAGAGTAAATTTGGGGAAGCGGAGTTTATCATTGCAAAGCAGCGTAATGGTCCGACGGGAGACGTGCCTTTGACTTTTCAGAAGGAATTCATGCGCTTCGAAACTCGGGCGCATAATGATGAGGATTAATCTCGCCCCACAATCCTGCTGGCGAAGAGCTAGACAGCCAATCCGGTAACTGCTAAACAGCATCCAGTATGAAGGCTTGGCAATGGATTCTGTTTTCAATGGTTCTGGCGATCTTCGTCGGAGCTTTTATCCACGTGACCTGCGTGGTTTCGACCGAGCCGAATGTCGAATTTAATGAGCTAGGTCATACTTTTATTTCAATTTTTGATTATATCGGAACCATCTTCATGAAGTTGTTGAAGATGATCATTGTTCCGCTGGTGTTCACTTCGATTGTCGTTGGGATCGCCGGCCTGGGTAAGGCCTCAGGTTTTGCTCGACTCGGCGGCAAAACGATTGGCTATTACGCGTTAACCAGTCTCATCGCAATTCTCGTTGGTTTGGCAGTGGTGAACGTGTTTAAGCCCGGCCTCACGAACGGGGAACCAAACGAGGCGATTCTCAAGCAGATCGCAGATAATGAAGAAGAGTATGCCGGCAAGTTGGAAACTAAGTTGACGGGTCAAAACGGCGGCTTTGATGCCGTCACCGGACTCTTCCTTCGGATGATTCCGGAAAACGTTTTTGAGGCATTTGGTGCCAACAATAAGATGTTGTCACTCATCTTCGTCAGTCTTCTGACGGGGATCGGATTGATCTTCATTTCAAAGGATGGGCGATCGCCCGTTCTGGGTTTTTTTAAAGGACTCAACGAGCTGACATTACTGATCACGCATTGGATTATGTGGCTCGCACCAATTGGTGTGTTCGGCCTTGTTGCGGAGACCACGGCGCAGACAGGTCTGCCGATTCTTGGGCTATTGGCAAAATATTTTCTCGTCGTCGCTTCGGCGCTGCTGATTCATCTCTTTGTTGTGATGCCACTGATCCTCAAGTTTGTTGCGAAAGTTAGCCCGGTGAAACACTTCTATGCGATGCGCAGCGCTCTTCTAACGGCTTTCTCAACGGCTTCCAGTTCGGCCACATTGCCGGTAACGATGTCAGCGCTTCGCGGAAACGCTGGTGTCTCTGAGCGAGTCACCAGTTTTGTCCTGCCACTCGGTGCCACTGTCAACATGGATGGAACCGCTCTCTATGAGTGTGTCGCGGTCATGTTTGTAGCCCAGGTGCTTGGTTTCGAAATGAGTTTTAGCACGCAGTTTACCGTTGTGATGCTGGCGCTTCTAACAAGTATCGGAGTCGCCGGGGTGCCCTCAGCCAGTCTTGTCGCGATTACTATCATTGTCTATAATGTCGGCATCCCGAATGCGGAAGCGGTCATTGGATTGATACTCGCAGTTGATCGACCCCTAGATATGACACGCACGGCGGTTAATGTGTTCAGTGATTCTTGCGGAGCGGTCGTCGTCGCCAAGTCCGAGGGTGAGGATGTGCTGGAAGATTGGAACGAAGAAGTGCCCAAGATTGGTGGAGAGTGATCAGGTTTCTTTTTCTTATCGCAATAATGATTGCGATCGAGTCAATGTTAGAGATAGGAGTACGATGGAGTTCAAAGTTATGACTTGGGTTGTCAAATTTCTGATGTTCAAACGGGGTCTCTTTCACGTTTGGATTTTGATCGGATCATCACTCGTCTCAGCTGAGGAATTGACCTTTGATGAGCAGGCCGAGTTGATGGTCGCGATCCAGTCAGCGAATTACGATGTGGTGATTCGACTGACGGATGGCCTCAAAGACGACAACGATTGGATTCGAGCACGGGCTGGAGCCTTTCAGCGTCGAGGGGAGGAGAGGTTTTTCGATGCCGATATCGATGGTTCGATCGACGATTTTGACGCTTTCCTCAAAATGATGCCTAAGGAGGACCCGCATCACTGGCAGCGAGGATTGTCTTACTATTATGCTGGCGAATACGAGAAAGGTAAGGCGCAGTTTGAACGTCACCAGAACGTCAACACCCAGGATGTGGAGAACGCAGTCTGGCATTTTCTCTGCTCCGTTCGGGCTCCCGGAGGCAGCCTGAGGTTAGCGAGGAAGAGATTCATACCTATCGAGCGGGATTCGCGGGTGCCGATGAAAGAGGTGCACGATTTGTTCGGCGGTTGGGGCTCGATTGAGGCAGTGTTAAAGGCAGCGCAGCCGCGGGATTCAGACAATCTTTCGGAGCGAGAGCGGAACCACCTTTGTTACGCGCATCTTTACCTTGCGCTTTACTTCGAAGCGATAGGAGAGACCGAGAAAATGAAAAAGCATATTCGTCTCGCGGCATTCGATTATGCCATGGAGCACTATATGGGCAGGACAGCTCAGGTTCATGCCAAGTTGCGTGAGGTAAAGGAAGACTAGGGAGGGGTCGAACTCTGTGGGGAGTAGACCTACCCGCAACTGGAACACCCCGAGCCACAGCACATCTTGGGTTTCAGGGCCATTGCTGAAGGCGTCACCGCTAACCCGCCTTTTGAAGTACACCTAAGTTCTTTTGGCATGGCGAGACCAACGGCATAGACGGCATCAATGGTTTCGTCGAGTGGGATATAGTTGGTATATCCACCAAGAATCAAGTCGGCGTTGACGAATGCGCCTGCCGCGGCAGCTCCGTTTCGGGTGTGACAGGGGATCTCGACCATACCGTGAAGTAGATCGCAAACAGTGCCCATCGTATTCTGAAAGCCGATGGCGGCTGCATCACAGGCCTGTTGTGCGTTGCCACCTACCGCATCAACGACGCCGGCGGCAGCCATGGCGCCCGATGCTCCAATTTCTACCTGACAGCCAGCAACCTCTGCGGCAAAGGTACCGCGAATTGAAAGAATCATACCGATGGCTCCGGCTGCGAGCAATGCTTTGGCAATTTGCTCACGGGATAATTCTCGTTCCTCAGCGAGAGTGACAATGGTGCCGGGAATGACGCCGGCAGAGCCTCCCGTGGGCGCCGCACAAACGACCCCCATGGAGCCGTCGACGTGCATGACAGCAAGGGCGCGGGCTGCAGCTCGGGTGCTGAAACTCGGAACGCTCAACTTTCCCTTGGATTCTGCTTCAAAAATGGCCCCGGCACAGCTCGGGAGGAGTTGTAAGCCTGTGTGATTGGGATCCAGTCCCTGCTCCACCGAATCAACCATGATGTCATAACGACGCAAAATCTCGGTAACGACATCGCTTTCGCTCAGACCGAGTAGCTGGGACTCGTGGGCTAATGCGATTTCACCGAGCCCAACATCACGATCATTTGCGAGAGACACCATTTCAGAGGCACTGCTGAAGAGGGGAGCTCCTTTGTTGACAAAGTAGACGGGGTCGGACTGCCAGAGTTGGGTTCCAAGGGAAGAGAATTGGTCCAGCGCTGCAGGAGGAAT
>Ga0160423_10001242_pt1 | contig 21365 bp, 17 predicted proteins | sample CRUFie14St8metaG_FD_108191 | JGI IMG/M metagenome (GOLD analysis project Ga0160423, IMG submission 108191) | Marine microbial communities from the Costa Rica Dome - CRUD Field 142mm St8 metaG | ecosystem: Environmental > Aquatic > Marine > Oceanic > Photic zone | place: Costa Rica: the Eastern... | reverse complement strand
ACTTGATTGGTTAGTACAGATTCATCGGTGAAAAGACGAACTCCAAGAAACTCCTGGAGCCAGAACTTGGACTGAGCTCCGGCCCGGTCGAAAGTCAGGACATGGTAGCCATTGGCTTCATCCACGTTCAGGATGAGGCAGCCTTTGTCGATCTTGTCGGGGTTGATTCCGTGTTCGGTGGTGATGCGGAGGTCTCCACGGTCCGACGAGATGCTGAGGAATGGTTCTACTGTTTCAGACTTCAGGATGCAGAGGGCTTCGACAGACTGTTTGCTCACTGTAGCATTGCTGATCCGTGCAATACAGAGGTCTCCTGACTTGATATTCGGATGATCGGTCTTGGCGTAGAGACGCCGGGCAAGATCGCACCCTGTTTCGAGGAAGCGACTCTTCTCCGCGAAGATATCCCGGACACAGGAAAAGGTTTCATTCTTTTCAAGGGAAGCGTGGTGGTCAAAGCGATACCGCACGTGGCTCCTGAAAGGTTTGAGGATCAATTGAGAAAACAGTTCCCGGTCTTCCTCCCGGATTTCGCAGATTTCCCGTGAAGTCTCGAGAGGCTCGTCGTTTACCCGGTTGCCAACCCGCGCGAGAACAACTTGCCCCACGGTAGCCTTCTTGAAGCCGATATCCAGAATCACGGGGAGAAGGTAGAAAACCTGCCGCCTGCCAACACGGGAAAAGGAGGAAAGCCATTCCCAAGCTGCTCACATCTTTTCCACAGGCTGCCGACTGCGGTTCGCAGAGCTCGTTCTTTATTTGCTGCCAGGCTGCTTATTGGCATTCACTCCGATGGGGGCTTGTGGCCAAGGGGTCTCTCCGGGAGCCCACTTGGTTGGCTGTTTGGCTCGCACCGCATCCACGTGTCTGACCAGCCACTTCGGAGGCTTAGTGTTCTCTTTTTGACCGTAGATGTAGGGGAGAGGAGGATCCATCAGGAGCGGTTTGTTGCCGAGCGGTGGGCGCTCACTGTCCACCTGCGCGAGCCGGGCTGCGAGGCGCTTGACGATCCCAGGATGGTCGCCTGCAACGTCGTTCTTTTCGTAGGGGTCCTTCGCAATATTGAAGAGCATATCGCCCATGAGTTTCCAGTCGCCACTGCGGATGGTGGGAACCCGGACGCTGCCGGTAACCTCGAAGACGATTTCCTTCCGTGGGCTGGCAGCTCCCCCAAAGAGCATGGCGGTCATGTCGAGCCCATCAACCTTGGTGTCCTGGAGTGCGTTCGCCCCGGCAAGTTGGATGAAGGTTGAATAGAAGTCGGCGATGAACATCATTCCATCATGAGAGCTACGAGGCTTGGTATGGCCGGGCCAGCGTAGAAGGCAGGGAACGCGGACCCCTCCCTCGAAGGTGGTGTTTTTGGTGCCTCGCCACGGGGTGCTCATGGACTCGAGGACTGGACCGTTATCATTGGTAAAGATGAAGAGGGTGTTGTCGCGAAATCCGTGTTTGTCGATGGCTCCTGCGATTTTTCCCACCGCGGTGTCGAGAGATCGCAGCATGCCGTCGCGAATTGCAAGAGGGTCCTTTTCTCCAGCGGGAAAATCTGCGGGGGGATTGAGAGGTCCATGAACGGCGTTGAAGGGAACGTAGAGAAAGAAGGGTCGCTTGCGGTCCCGTGCCCGGGCCTCGATGACTCTCTCGGCCTCTGCGGCGAATAGGTCGGTCGCATAGCCTTCTTCCCGGAGGGGCTTCTGGTTACGATGCCAGTCGTAGACTGCGAAACGGGCGGGCGCATTGTGAACAATGGTCTTGGTGTAGTAGTCGATACCCCAGGCATAATGTCCGTACTGGTGCATGAAGCCCTGACCCATTGGAAGGTGTTCTTCGAGCCATTCACCACAATGCCATTTGCCCACCAGAGCGGTAAAATAACCGGCTTCGCGCAGAGCCTCCGCTATCGTTCTTTCCTCAGTATCAAGCGCATGAATCCGCCTCGTGGGTTCTCCCCGTTCATTGTGTGCAAGAGTCAGGCCAAGGGCTTTCAGGTAACTGGGCTTGCCAAAATCCTCTGAGCGCCAGTCCATCCAGTTTCGGAAGGCATAGCGGCCGGTGAGAAACGCGCCGCGGGTTGGTGCGCAGACGGAGTGGGTGTAGAACTGAGTCAGGCTCAGGCTCTCTCCGGCGAGTTTATCGAGGTTGGGGGTGAGTCCCTTGGTGCTCCCGTTGAAGCCTGGTTGATTCCATCCCATGTCGTCCGACATGATAAAGACGATGTTGGGCCGACTCCCGGCTTCATCGGCAGCCAACGCGGGTATGGGGGCAAGGAAAAGGGGGAAGAGCCCAGTAAGGATGACCTTCTTCATAGTGCGCATCAAAGAGGAGCGAGCAGTAGATACAAGATTTCAGTTGCGTCCTCGCCGCAAAAGAAAGGCCCGCTTCCCTTTTTGGAGAAAAGCGGGCCTGTGATGATTACTGGATAGAAGCCTCAGGGCCGGTAATCCGTGGGCTCAGGCCTTGAGGTCGTAGCCCTCGCGTGGATCGATGGTGACCCACTTGTTGGCTTCGTCGTGATTGGTAAATTTTCCACTCTGATCGTCCCATTTGAGCTCTTGGCCCGGGAAACGCAGCGCTACAGCGCCAAGAGCAAGGGCGGCCGACATGGGTGCAGCATACATGAAGTTGCTCCCCGGCGCGTTGATATCGCCCTTCTTGGCTGCATCCACCCACTCTCGGTGGTGATCTGTTCCCTTTAGCTTGCGATGCTCTGCCTGCCACCGAGCCGATTCCCTTGCGATGGCATCCTTGTCAAATTTAGGTCCTACAGCGACCGGCCGTGGGGTCCCGGCATGTGAACCTCCCATGGCAGACATCTTGCTGCCAACAATGAGGCAGCCATTTCCACCCATATTGAGGCCGGGGTCGGCGCCTGCCGGAGGCTTGGGTCGTTTGCCGCCGTCATACCAGACCATCTTGATTCCCTTGGGGCAGACTTTGGTAGCAGGGAAATGGAAATGAATTACCGACCACTTGGGGTAGGCGACACCGGCCGGAGCAGAGGCCTCAGCGGTGATCGAGGTAGGCAATGTCAGGCCACAGGTCCAGAATGCGGGGTCCATGTTGTGGCAGGCCATGTCTCCCATGGCACCTGCGCCAAAGTCCCACCACCCCCGCCATGAGAAGGGGAGGAAGCCTTTTCCAAAGGCGCGCTTTTCCATTGGTCCGACCCAGGAGTCCCAGTCGAGTCCCTTTGGCACTGGTGCTTCTGCGGGATACTTGGTCATGCCCTGAGGCCAGATAGGCCGATTGGACCAGGAGTGCAGTTCGAGCACTTCACCAAAGGCGCCGTCATCCATCATCTTTTTCCAGAGTTTGAGCCCCGATCCTGCGTGACCTTGGTTTCCCATCTGAGTGACAACCTTGTATTTTTTGGTTGCTTCAAGAAGAGCCATGCATTCGCCGTAAGTACGAGCGAGTGGTTTCTGGACGTACACATGCTTTCCAAGTTTCATGGCAGCAAGAGCTGACACCGCGTGGACATGATCAGGAGTGGAGACGACCACGGCATCGATCTCGTCCTTGTGCTTGGCGAGCATTTCCCGGTAATCCGTGTAACGGGGAACCTTGCTGTATTTGTTGAAGTGCCCCTTCGCGCGGCCTTCATCGACGTCGCACATGGCAATGAGCTTTCCTCCACTGGAAACGGTATTGTCGAGGTCACTGCTTCCCTTTCCTCCACAGCCAATCTGGGCAAAGCGAAGAGGTTTTCCCTTATGGTGGTCCCCATAAACTAGTTCGGCAGAACCAAGCGTAGCCGCAGCAGCGGTAGTGGTTCCAAGAAAGCGACGGCGATTAGATTGAGCCGGTTTGGATGGTTCGGACATGTAAGAACTAGAGCGGCTGGAAGAGAGGTTTTCAAGAGTAAGAGTACGCAGGTGTGGTCATGAGAGTAGTCCCTTTGTGAGGGCTGGACCCAGCGATCATGGTTTGTCAGGTCCTGTTGCGGTTTTTATTGACTGGACCCACGGAGTTACCAGCCTGTCCAGATATCATGAAACTTGGCATATATGGAACCATCGCTCTGCTCGTTTTTACTGCTACAGCCAATGCGGAATGGTTCCAGTTCCGGGGCCCCGGGGGGCAGGGAGTCTCGGTTGCCAAGAACGTTCCGTTGGAGTGGGGACTTAAAAAGGGCGTAGCTTGGAAGAAGAAACTTCCCGGGAAAGGTTGGTCCTCTCCTGTGATCGGAGAGGGAAAGATTGTCATTACGTTTTCCCGGCAGGAGGGAGAGAAAGTTAGTCTGGGCGTCGTCGCTCTGGATGTAGGGAGTGGGAAGGTAGCCTGGACTCAGGATCTCTTCACTCCTGAGGCGACTGAGGTGAGAAAGCGTCATTCCAAAAATGGCCTCGCCAGTGCGACTCCCTATCTCGAGAAAGGAGTAGCCTACGTTCATTTTGGACATATGGGCACCGCTGCTCTCCGGCTCAATGATGGAGAGGTCCTCTGGAAGAAGGTCGTCAAGTATCCACCGGTGCATGGGACCGGTAGCTCTCCTGTGGTGGCGGATGGTAAAATGATTTTTAATGCGGATGGAGCGTCGGACCCGATGATCGTGGCTCTTGATCAAAAGAATGGAGAGCTGGCGTGGAAAACTCCCCGCGAGCAGAAGGTAAAGAAAACCTTTTCCTTTGGAACTCCCCTTATGATCGAGGTCGAAGGCCGCATGCAGGTAATCAGTCAGGCGAGTGGAAAGGTGGCCGCCTACGACCCTGCGAATGGCAAAGAGATATGGAAGGTTCTCTACGGCGAGGGATATTCGGTTGTGCCTCGACCAGTCTACGCGAACGAAATGCTTTATGTGGCGACGGGATTTGACCGGTCCTCGCTTCTTGCCATCCGCCCTAAGGGAGCCGCGGGTGATGTGACCAAAAGTCACGTGGTTTTCAAGGAGGACCGCTATATCCCAAAGACGCCCAGCTTCGTTGAGAAGGGAGGCTACCTGTATCTTGTCGATGATACGGGGTCGCTTACTTGCAGGGATGGCAAAAGCGGGGAGATGAAGTGGAGAGAGAAGATTCCCGGGAACTTTTCCTCCTCTCCTGTCCTTGTTGACGATAAGCTCTATCTGGCCACCGAGGACGGTGTGGCTTACGTGGCGACGGTTTCTCCTGAGGGTTGCGAAATGGCCTTTGAGCTGGAGATGGAAGAGCGCATCCTCGCCTCACCAGCACTCATTGACGGAGCCTTGTTCCTGCGTTCCGAGGAGCACTTGTGGAAGATCGGAGGCTGATTGGGAGATGCTGCTCTCGTCTCAACAAGAGGGAAGTCCTGCTGGGTTTGAGAGAAGTTATTGGCCCGAACTGGTTTCCGGATCGACTGAGAGGAGAGATGACCTTCGGGGAGAAGGGTTCAGGGGAGAGGGGCCCCGGAGTCGCCGTCCAATCACCTCAAGCTGAACTTCGCGCGCTTTTTTTGTGCCATCGCGAAGGACGATCTGCCACAGGCGGGTTCGATCGCTTGGAACGGAGTGGATAAGCAGGAGGCTGAGCACCCCGGCGTGGGTGATATCGCTTTTGCTAGGGGCGGCATCGCTGGACGGATGCGAGTGAAAAGACCCAATGATCTTGGAGTCGCGGTTGTCTGCGGCTTTTCGAACACGCTGGACGCTGCGAGGAGATAACTCGTAGGAGTGAGAACGATTACTTGCGTTTTCAACAAAGAATAGTTCAAGGGATCTGCTATTGTCAGCATGTTGGAGGATGGCTCCACACACTTCACGGTTTCCCTCTGCAGCGGCCGCCCGGGCCTCTCGTTTGAGTCGGAGATTTTCTGGCAGCGAAAGTTGGTAGGAGGATGTTACCCATTGCGGATCAAGGTAGGGGCGGTCCGCATAGGGCGGTCGATGCTGGCACGCGGAAACCACGAAGGCGCAGGCCAGAACAAGACCAGTGGAACAAAATCGCAGGTTGTGTAGATGGTTATTTGTATTCAACAACTCCGCCGTTCTAACCGTTTTCCTCGTTGTGAGCCTGGAGGTGATCTTCCGCGTGCCGCCGATCTGGATTCCAGTGACTGGACCACGTTCCATTGACAGGCCGGTAAAGCGGCTCCATGTCAGAGTCTTTCGGGGACGACTTCGCGAAGGGGCTTCCACTACATCTGGATTTGATGGTCGATTCCGCCAAGATGACTGAGTCTCGAAAGATCTGAGTGGGAGCTTGCCTGACTGTAGTTTGCACAATCCGAGTCAGGCTGGGATCAATTGACGGCTTCAGAGCGGGCCGATGGAGGGAGGAGGTCGTTATCAGGCAGCACCTTGTCGAGAAGGCGCTGGAATCCTTCTTCTGCCATTTCACTGCCTGGATAGATCTTCAGGGCCTTGAGATACCAGGCGATTGCAGAGCCGGTCTGATCACGTCGGGAATCTTCCAGATTTTTGGCGCGTTGCAGGGCGTCCACAAAGGGAGAAACTTTGGGGATGATGGTTTCGATTTCTTCCCCGAGCTTTGGATCCTTGGAGTATTCCTGCTGAGAGCGAAGATCCGCAAGGGCCTCGTAGGCAGCATAGCTGTTGCCTCGTGTGGAAGCCTGACGGGCTACCGAGATCGCGGTATCAATTTTGAGAATATTGGTCACTACGGTGCGAAGAGCATCTTCATTGGTCGGGTTTCCCTTAACTGCGGGAGCAAATTCATACTGACGTTTGAAAATCTCCCGGAAGTTCTGTTCACGAAGAAGGCGGTCGAAGTCGTTCCGGGCAACCATGATCCCACCGCTCTTTTCGACAAGGTCGCTGAACTCAGTAAGCTTGGGATTCGTTGGCCAGATCTCGGCGGCAGTCTGAATTTCTTCCTTGGCCTTGTCTTTGTCTCCTTCCAAGAGTGCTGCCTTGGCTCCTTGGATAGCCATGTTACTGGCAAAGGTATAGCCAGTGATTGCGCTTTCCGCCTTGGCCGAGGGAAAATCCTTAGCACTTTCCTTGAGTGATGCTACGAGCTCTTTGGCTTGGGTGTAATTTTTGGCCTGCATTGCATCATACAGTTCAAACAGTCCCCTCACATAGATCTGGATGCGCCGTTTTTTATCAAGTTCGAGGGTGGCTACCGGGGCGAGATACTCCCCAATGAAGAAGGCTTCGAGAAGGCGCTTCTGGGCGGTGTGAAGTTCGTCGCGCTCAAGAAGAAAGTTGACGGCCTCGATGGCCTTGTTGACCTCCTGAATGGCCTCATTGGCGATGGAGTCGAGGGTAGAAACCGTTGGGTTTACCCCGAGACTTTCACTGAACATCTTGGAGACATCGGAGTTCTTATCAATATGGAGGGCGGAGTCCCCATCCTTCCAGATCTGGTTATAGAAACGGGAGGCCATCAGGACGTGCTGATAGCGGCGCTGCATGGTCCAGAGTGCCATATTTGCCTGATATTGAATCTTGGAGCGAAGTTCCTGCACCTCTGATTGAGCAAGATTCTTCTTCTTCATAGCTTCGACCTCGCCAATCCGGCGGAGAATCTCAGCGTATTCGAGAGACTGGGCTCCACGGCCTGTGGAGGTGGCTTCGGTTGTCTGCTTTCCATCCCCTTGGCCGCCTTCGCCATTCGTGGATTTTATCTCCCCAGTTTTCTGGTCGCGATCGTGGCGGGTTTTCCAGTCTCCATCGCGGATTCGCTTCTGTTTTTCCTCTTCGAGGGCCGTGTTCAGCTTCTGAAGATTACGATTGTCACGTTTTGCCAGCATGGCCACATAGACTGCCTCAGCGAGGGTCATGCAGATCCGTGCATCTGCGGGGAAGGCAGAGGCTGCAGGCAGAGTCTGGTAGGCCGTCTTGATATCTGGTCCCCCTTTCCGGTAGGGAGAGAGGTCGCCAAGGATGTGGTCGATATTGTCCCGATAGGCTTGTGCGTCCTCGGAATTTTCCTCGGGCTGGCTCAGATACTTTTCAAACCGGGACCGCATGATACGATTATCACCCAGTGGAATCGTGATTCCTGCAACCGTGATGGTCTCGTCTCCAGGGTTGAGGAGGGGAATCTCCTCACCGAAGGGGGACTGGGTGTCGGGTCGTTGGCGGTTGACCGTGGTGGCGGTATCGGTTGGAGTGCGGTTCGGATTGGGTTCCGGAGCAGGAGGAGTATATACTTGGCCCTGAGCCACGCCGCTGAGAGCGAGGAGGAGTAGGATTCGGATCAGTTTGTTCTTCATGCCGGATTGCTTGGCTGAAATCTTACTCAGCACTTTAGGGCTTTTTGATCGCGGTTGCAACGTTTACGCCCCCTTCTCCCACGCGGATCTTAAAGGCGTATGTAACATCGCGTTCCAGATTGATGGTGGCGATCTCCTCAGGAACTTTGATGAAAACAGCTTCTTCTTCGCCTCCCTCATTTCCTACCATGAGGCAAACGCCGACTCCGGAATCACGGCTCTCGATGCGAAAGACCTTCCCCTCCACCGTATATTCGTTGCGTCGCATCGCGGTGGCGTTGCTGAAGGTCTCTTCGACCGGAAGGGGTTGGCCGGTAAAGCCCTCAGTCTTTCCCTTTTTCAAAAGCATGGTCCCGGTCGCAACAAGGACCAGCACCACTGCCGCAATACCGATGAGAGCGGTGGCGTTGAGACCGGAGCTGGCGCGGCGACCCATATACTTGATTCTAGGAATTGAAGGTGGAAGACAAGAGGAGTCTACGGGGAATTCGGAGATTGCTAAACTCAGGAATTCGAGATTTTCGACTCAGTGAGGTTCGGAGAAGGGAGTGAAGACGGCCCTGATCCACCCGTTCGGGTGACTTTGGAGTCCTCAATGGAGTGTTCTTCATGATGACTAGGTCTAATTGTCCCATTGGTGGCGCACCATCCCCATCCACGCGACAATAACACCAACCAGAGTCTGGGCGCAAAGAGCGAAGAAACAGACATTGCCGGGGGAAAGTTCGGTTTCGGTAATTACATCGACGGCGGTATGGATATTGCCACCGAGAGCCTCAATGCTGCCGGACCATGCCCAGTAGGCCGAGACGAATGGTTGAGTCAGGGTTTCAAAGAACTCGGGAAGCGCGAGGACGGCTCCGCTGAGGGGGAGTTGAAAGCCGACCAGGTAGATGGAAAGGAGGGAAGACTGTTCAGGTGTCTTCATCACCGAAGAGATGGCCAGGCAGATCGCAGTGATAGAGGCGTTGACCAGGATAAGGAAGGCGACGTGGCTGGCAAAGGAGCCACTGAATTGCCAGAAGAACTCCACGAACATGGCCATCCAGAGTGACTGAGCAAGGATGAGACAGGTGAGGAAGGCGAGTTTGCTAAGGAGGTAGGAGACTGGACGGACGCCACCGAATTTCTCTTTCTCCATAATCTTGCGCTCCCCGGCTACTTCACGTGCTGCGTTGTTAGAGCCCATGAGCGCGAGGAGAATGACCTCGAACATGATCATTCCAGAGACCGCGGAGCCTACCCGGATCTGGTCCTCGCGGACCTCGACCCGGGATTGCAGTTCGAGGACGATATTCTCCTCGGGGATATCAGAGAGGCGCTTGATCGGTTCTTTTCCCCGCTCGGCAAAAAAAGTGACGAGGATGGGAAAGCAGAGCAGGATAGCGACTTGGAGAAGAACCTGGGTCCGATCGCGGAAGAAAATTTTCCAACGCCGGGCGAGTAGGGTTCCGAATTGGCTAAAGGTGCTCGGCAGCCGAGGAGGTGTCGTTTTGTTTTTCTTCTTTGGTGACTGTTCATCGTCTCCGACAGCGGGCTCTTCGCTGGCAGGCAATTTGATCACACCAGCTTCGATGTGAAGTTCGCGCGTACGGGCGAGCTTCTGGTAGTAGGCTTGGCGGTGTTTTGCCCAGGACTCCTGCCACTCGGTGCCGCTCTGTTTTGCGAGGGTGGGGTAGACTTCCTCCGAGTCGTCGACGGAGAAGTAGTGAGTAAGCTGGTTGGGAGGGCCGTGGAAGGCTACGCTACCCTCGTGATTGACAAGGATTGAGTCGTAGAGCTCGAGGTGAGCAAGGGAGTGGGTGACCAGAATGACAGTGCGGCCATCGTTGCGGGAAAGATCGTGGAGCAAATGAACGATTTCGCGTTCGGAGCGGGGATCGAGCCCGCTGGTCACCTCGTCACAAAGGAGAAGTTTGGGATCAGAGACGAGCTCCATTGCGAGTCCAAGGCGTCGCTTCTGTCCGCCGGAGAGGACCCTGATGTGGCGGTCGGCAATAGGAGCGAGGCCGGTCTCCTCCAGGACGCGGTCAATACGCTGGTCGAGCTCCTCAGTATTGCGACACTTGACGCGAAGGCGGGTTGCAGTCTCGACCGCTTCATCGACAGTGAGCTCGTCGTAGGCGATGGAGAACTGAGGAACGTAGCCGATCTCCCAGGGCTCCAAGTCGCCGTCCTCAGAGAGATTACGCCCGTCCCACCAGAGAGAGCCTCCGGATTCGGGATTCAGACCAGCGATTGTTTTAAGTAAAGTGGTTTTGCCGCAGCCCGATGGGCCGACGATGGCCATGAAATGGCCCCGGGGGACGTCGAAGCTGGCTTGGTTCACCAGATTAACGGGATCGCCGTCTTTCTGAATAGTGAAACAGACCTCCTTGAGTTCGAGCACGACTGATGGGAATCGGGGTGACAGTAGGTTCGGACAGGGTCCAGAAAGCGACGTGACCAAGATTCAATCGGGTTCTACACGGAGTTGGAAGCACAAACGTGGTCCCGGGTAAGGGATGGTTCTTCGTTCGTAGGTGGGCAAGAGGATCCTTGAGCGAGTTTGCGGAAGTGTTACCCTATCCCGAGAAATGGCCTCCCGAAGAGCACGTAGACGAGCCGGTTCCTCCGGGGGCAGCAGCACCGGGGTGTGGCTGGGGCGCCTTGCGATCGCGGTGTTCATGTTGAGTATTCTGCTAATACCGGGCGGGTATATCTGGCTGAAAAACTACCTGCGTAGCGAGGGCTTCCGGTCCATGGTGAACCAGAAGGTAAGTCAGGTTCTGGAGGCAGAGGCCGCTTTCGATGAATTTCAATGGGATGGTATGGAAGTGACTGCGCCAACGTTCATCGCGGAAGGCCCGGACCTGATCCGGAGGATCGAAGCTGATGAGTTAAAGGCAGAGGTTCGCTTCGGGCCTCTTCTGGGTAAACGGGTCGAGACCGACAGCCTTCGGCTCAGCCGATTGCATGTTGAGGTCGATGTGGCAAAAGATGGACCGCAGCTCGGGGAAAACCGCCGACAGGTAGTGAAGTTTGAACATGCCCTGATTGACGAACTGAGTGGCACTGTAAATATGGGTGGGACTGCTCTGCGCTGGTCCGGGATAAGAGGCCAGTTGAGGCCGGGGCAGGGCAGGGGCTCCTATGAAGGGGCTCTTACTCGTGGGCAGTTGCTCACTCCGCTTACGCTTTTTCCCAGACTGGATCTTGAGCAGGCGGATCTGCGTTACACGGAGTATGGAGAGCTGATTCTCAAGAGCGGGTCGTGGAAGGTCTTCTCCTCGGGACAGTTGGAGACCAGAGGGTTCCTTGATTTCAGGGTTGGAGACTTTGACTTTGAGGGCAAGCTCAAGGGTGTGCAGTGTGACGAGGTCGTGCCCGAGGACTGGGCCAAGCGCATCACCGGTGAGCTGAGGTCCGACTTTACGGTTTCAGGCAAAATAGGAAAGATTCCCCTCATCACGGGGGAGGTTCAGTTGAGTAATGGCCATCTCACGGCCCTCCCTGTTCTTGATCGAATTGCGTCTTACACTTCGACTGAGCGCTTTCGTCGTCTCTCCTTGCGTAGCGCGAACCTCGAATTTATGCACAAGGGAGACCGGCTGGAGCTGACAAATATTGACATTGTCAGCGAGGGCCTGCTGAGGATTGAAGGCTCTCTCATCATCGATGGGGGACAGTTGGATGGTGATCTCAGGTTGGGCCTGACGCCCTCGACACTCAGCCGTATCCCCGGAGCAGCGCACAGGGTTTTTGAGCCGGGAACAGATGGCCTTAATTGGACTCCCGTGAAAATATCAGGAACAACCGATTCACCGCAGGAAGACCTGAGCGACCGGTTAATAGCGGCTGGCTTCGAGTGGATGTATGAGATGGTCAATGGAGAACTTGTTCTCAAGTCTGGGGGAAAGGTTGCGGGAGACCTTGGGAGGGCGTTGTGGAATACTGGAGGGACCGCTGTTGATATCGGTGCTGATATTCTAGGGCGGGGGAGTGATATTCTTAGTGGCGTGGGGGGGCAGGTGAAGCCGCTGGGAGACGGAGTGAACAATATTATCGAGGGAATCCTCGGCCTGCCACTTGTCCCGAAAGGTGGGAAGCTGCCGGATTTGCCCGGGCTCCCTGGAGGCAGCAAGACACCGGGTAACGATCCTTTTGATAACACACCTGAGGAGACGGAGAGACCGGAACCCGGACTTCCTCTCATACGGGATCTGGGAACGATTCCCGGACGGGCTCTTGATCTGCTCGACCGGGGGCTAGGCGGCGATCCTGCTGGGAAGAGGAAAACGGAAGATCCTGAGAACGCAGAGGAAAAGCAGTCCGAGGGAAGTCGAAAGACTCCTGATGCCGAGGAGAAGACGCTCCCTAGTCAGCCACCGAAGAAGTAGCGTCTCCCCAAAGTTGTGATGGTAATCGCAAGGTTTACTCGTTGACGATGAACTTGCGGCCCTTTCCGCTGATCCAGGCCCCTTTTGCGCTTCCTAGCAAGGCATCGAGGGTGCCGAGGTCCTTGACGCGAAATTCGATGGTCTTGGCGTGGGTGGTGGTGGGATATTGTTTCTGAACCATGTTCGCGATATCGGCTCCGGTTCTTTGGCCTGCGCGGTCGAGGAGGTCCTTGCCTCGCTCGACAATTTTTCTTCCGGTCGCCAGCGTGCCATACTGGGCCGCAGGGGTGAGCTGATAGACACGAAGAGTGGTCGAGCCAATGGTGTCGATGGTGACCTCGGTGACGATCAGGTTTCCATCGAGAAGGTATTCATGCTTGCTGATGGATGTAATCCGGCTGAGAGCAACCGCATAGCTGCCACCGGGCAGGGATCCCTGCCAGAATCCCTTCTCCCCGAGGGAGTCCTTGAAGGGCTTGTCATCCTGTCCTGTCGACGTGGAGTTTGGATTGGTGGTGTCTTGCGCCAGAGCAAGTACGGGCAGAAGAAGGAGAGAGAGGATGAAAATTAGTTTCATGATTTTCCGTCGGTTGTGTGGTGAGTATTAGGGTTGTCCGGTGATGCGTCAAAGGATCGTTTGGGGGATCTACTCTCTACTTCACGGTTGAAGGGGTCGTCAGGATCCGCTTTGCTCTGGTGTGCCTTGCTATCGCCCCAATGTAGCGCTTCTCCTTCTTGATGAGCAGGAGCGTCTTCTTATCTGCGAGCGAATGCAGGTTGAGGGGGCCTGGCAGTTCCCTCAGGGAGGAATAGATGATGGGGAGTCTGCTCAGGAAGCATTACTTCGTGAGGTCGAGGAAGAAATCGGCCTCCCTCCACCGAGTTATGAAGTGATCGAGTCCCGGGAAGGGTATCGTTATCTTTTTCCTCCTGAGATCCTGAGCAAAAAGGGAAAGCACGGCCGTTTTGTCGGGCAGGAGCAGACTTATTTTCTTTGCCGCCTGAGGAAAGGTGCTCCCCCGATCAAAGTGGATCAGAATCCTCGGGAATTTCGTAACCACAGGTGGATTGAGCCGTCTCGGTTCAATCTTGATTGGCTTCCGGCCTTCAAGCGGCCCGTGTATCAGAATGTCCTCCGCGACTTTTTTGGAGTGGTATTAGAGCGCCTTTCCTAGCTCCGCGGCGTGATCCATTGCTGTGATCAGAGGTCTGCTTCGTCTGCGCGCTCTATCACCTCCGGATCGAGGTAGGTTTCGTCGATGAGGTTTTGAGCCCATGGATTACTTCTTGCCAGCTGTCGCAGGATCCGCAGGGCCATGATCTGGACGGCAGGAACATCCGACCATATGACTTCTTTAAGGTGGTGCCACTCGTCGCCAACGAGGGATCGAGGTTTCTCCAGACGGGCAAGAACGTGCGCACTGACAAGAAGACAGCGATCGAAATCAGGCTCGCTGGGAATAGGTGGGATTTCATATGTCACGAGGGGAACACCACTCACTCGGGTCAGTTCACATTTCGACTTGGCCCTTCGGGCGAGGTCTTTTCCAAGGAGTGAGAGGGAGTGTTTCCGCTCGCGGTCCGAATCGTATCCCCTAGCCATGACCGGTGCTATCTCTCTGAACGTTCTCGGGCAAGGCGTGGTTCCGTGAAAATCAAGAATACAAAATATTTCACATCCATTGGCAGGGGTGGCCTTCTGTGGTATGATTCGACCTGTGAGGACCGGTTCTTCTCTGGCTGTAGTGTGTCTTATCCTGGTGGCTGCCTGGACATCAGGAGCATGTAGCTCGGTTTCTGTGGGGTCTTTCCAGTCAGTTTCCCTGCGTCAGACTCTGGCGCACTCCCTCCTGAGAAATCCGCGTGTCGGTCTTGCAAACTTTCATGTCAGTGGTCGCCGGGATCAGGCTACCGCTCTTGACAATATGCAGCAGGCGGAGCGTGGAACTCGGTCATTGCGGAGTTCTTATCAGAGAGCGCCGGGAGGTTCAGTCTACCTTGATATTCAGATGCTTTGGGGAATGCACTATCTGACCAAGGCGGGGTGGTCCTACCGGGTGACGGAATTGGCAGGAGGTTCCCATAGCAAGAAGTCGAGTCACTACCGTGGCGTGGCTTTTGATGTGGACTACATCAATGGGGTCAAAGTGGGGCGGGGGAACCCTCATCTGAAGGGGTTCATGTGGAAGTGCCGTCAGCTAGGGGCGCGAGAGGTCAAGGGGCCAGGCACGCCGGGGCACAGCAGCCATGTCCATGTCGAGTGGTAGAGTTTGCACGCCTGGCACTGTCATCAGCGTTTGCTCTCCACCCAGAACGCGCTGTAACGGAGAACACCGGTCCGAAAGGCCAGAGTCATGGCGGGAATCGCCAAGGAGAGAAGGGGGTAGCGCCACCCTAGTCTCAGAGCGGAGGCTAAGAAGCGAGGCTGCATGAGGATTCGGAGAGTCTTGCGTGCTATAAGACTCCACGTCGGTGCGACAAGTGCGGTAAGGTCGCGTGATTCTAGTGGGGAAAGGTCTGCGGCATGGGCAAATGTGCGGTAGTCGCTCATCGAGCCGAGGGATGGAAGGGATCCACTCAGGCAGAGTAGCCGAAGGAGTATGCGTTCTGCGCCAGAGGGCTCTGGATCGATGGTCCAGCAGGCGATAGCGGCCTTTCCTCCTGGCACGAGGACGCGGTGGATCTCTAAAAAGAATCCTTTTTTGTCCTGCATGTGCGAAAGGGATTCCATGGCGATTGCACAGTCGAAATTCTTCGCAGGATAGGTATTCTTGAGCCAGTCGCCTTGTTCGATAGACACTTGCCCCTGACTTGGAGGGGGCGTTTCGCGTGCTTTTGTTGCCTGAGCTCGTGAAATCGTAATTCCTGATACCGAGGCGCCTGTCAGTTCAGCGATACGATGTGCGTCGGCTCCGTATCCACAACCTATGTCAACGAGGCGAATGCCCGGGGTGAGCGGGAGTGAGGCAACAAGCAGGTTGAGGAGCCGGTTAGTCCCTAGTTCCACGGAAGGAGAGTCACCGGGAGACCACAGTCCATGGTGAAGTGTTCTGCCCCATATCGAACGGTAGAATTCGTCCAGTCGATCATAGTGATCTCCAACGTTGTCAGGCGTGACCTGGACTGGGGCGCGCAGCATTCGAGAACGTCAGCGATCCGTATTTTCGCAAGAGGGGGTCTTACTTCTTTTTACCCTTGGAAAGAAGAGGTGCCATCCGCTTTTTCATGCCCGTGGTGGCAGCTTCGGCGATGACTTCTTCATCCTTTGTCAGGGTGATAATGTATCCGGCGTAACGAGTCCCACTATCAGGCTCTACGTCAAACTGGGGCCGGTCGGGGCGAAAGCGGTTCTCCCTGATCTCCCGGACTTCTCCTTCTTTTTTTGAAAAGGAGTAGGGAGAGGAAGTGACCTCGATCTCGTCGTCGGCCGGGATGTCGATCTGCTTGGAACCTCGGCTGGCGATCGATAGCTTCCGGTTACGAATATCGCGGGCGATGACCACCCACTCTAAGGTCACGCCCTCGTAGTCCTCACGGTCACGGTTATCTATTTCTATCTCCAATTGGCGCTGACTTTTACGGGTGTCACCCTTGCGCTCGGAACCAAGAGTCGAGTTCTTGACCTTGAGTCTGATATCGGCTGCTCCGACGATTGCAGGTAAAAGGGTGAACGCTACCGCGAGGATAAAAATGAACCGATTCATGGGGCAATCTTATGGTCTTTTGGTTGATCTGCAACGATGGATGAGCGGTTCGTTGCCCCAATCCAAGGCTTCCGTGGGGCATTTTGAGAGGCGAGACTTGTCCTGCGGATGCAGGGGCGGTTATCTCGCTGGCATGAAGATGATTGGAAGGCTTTTCGTCACCCTGCTACTGCTGGCAGGCTGCTCTCCTGTTCTGGCAGAGGACTATGAAATGCGATTGAGGAAAGAGGTGGAGCACAGTCCCGGAAAATTCCGACCAGTGGAATCGAGGGAGGCATGGAAGCCTAGCGAGACGGCGGTGATCGTTTGTGACATGTGGGATCTTCATCACTGTAAGAACGCGGTGGTCCGGGCTAATCAGCTGGCGCCCAGAATGAATGCACTTCTGAAAGCCGCAAGGGGCAGGGGGTCACTCATTATTCATGCTCCCTCCTCGTGCATGCAGTTTTATGAGGGCCATCCTGCCCGTAAGCGTGCGCAGTCAGCGCCAGACTCCGGCAATGTTCCGGAGGGGATTGAACAGTGGCTGACTTGGCTTGATAAGCGAGAGGAGCAGGCGGGCTATCCTATCGATCATTCCGATGGAGGAGAAGATGACGATCCTAAGGAGCATGCCGAGTGGGCAGAGAAATTGAGGAAAATGGGGCGTAATCCACGTGCTCCGTGGACTCGTCAACTGGGTCTGCTTGAGATTGATGGTGACAGGGATGCAATCACCGACTCTGGAAGGGAAAACTGGAACCTCCTTGAGCAGCATGGAATCAAGAATGTGATTCTCGTGGGAGTGCACACCAACATGTGTGTACTCGGGCGACCCTTTGGGCTGCGCCAAATGGCGAAGAACGGGAAGAATGTGGTCCTCATGCGGGATCTCACGGATGCGATGTACAATCCGGCGATGCCGCCTAAGGTCAGTCATTTTGAGGGAACCGATCTCATTGTGAACCACGTTGAGAGATATGTCTGCCCCACGGTTTCCAGTGACCAGATTCTAGGAGGAGCTCCCCATCGGTTTCCGGGAGACTTTCGCAAGCACATTGTCTTTCTGATCGGGGAGCGTGAATATGACACGAAAAAGACCCTGCCTGGATTTGTATCCAAACATCTCACTCCATCCTTCAGGACGACCTTTGTGTTTGCAGACCCAGAGGGTGCAGCTCGGAATAAGTTCCACGGTATCGAGGCGGTCAGGGATGCGGACCTTCTCTTTGTCAGTGTTCGTAGGAGAGCCTTGCCACAGGCGGACCTTAAGCTAGTTCGAGACCATATTCAGGAGGGGAAACCCGTTATAGGAATCAGGACCGCCAGCCATGCGTTCTCCCTGAGAGGAAAGCCTGCACCGCAGGGTCACGCGGTCTGGGACGAGTGGGATGCGGAGGTGATTGGGGGAAATTACACTGGTCATCATGGCAACACGCTGACGACCGAGGTTCGTTCCACGGAGGAAGGCCTTCATTTCCTTGGTGATGAAAGCCCATTTCATTTCCAGAGTGGTGGGTCGCTCTATATTAACAGCCCGCGCCGTCCCGGTCAGAACATACTTCTCTTCGGCAAAGTGGCTGGAATCGATCGCCTGGAGCCCCTAGCGTGGACTTTTAAGCGCTCCGACGGGGGAAAAACGTTCTACACCTCTCTCGGACATGTCAGTGATTTTGAGCAGGAATCCTTCGTCAGGATCCTGCGCCGAGCGATTACCTGGTGTTTTGAGTAAGCTCTGGCCGGGCAGAGGCAATTCCTCTCGAGGGGGAGAGTATCTGAGATTTTGCGCGGTTGACAGAACGGGTGCTAGGGCTGATTTTGCGCTCCATCATGAAGAAAGGAATTCTCATTCAGCTCATTGCCTTCGCCCTATTCTGCGTAGGACTCTCTGCTCAGGAGGAGCCCGCGCCCGCAGAGCCCGCGCCCGCAGAGCCCGCGCCCGCAGAGCCTGCACCCGCAGAGCCCGCGCCCGCAGAGCCCGCGCCCGCAGAGCCTGCCCCACCAGTGACACCGCCTGTGCCCAAGCCGCCCGCGCCTCCAGTTCCCAAGAGCCAGCCCGCTCCGGAAGATGTGGCCGCTGCGCCAGAGGGTGCTGAGAAAACCGAATCTGGTATTTCCTCCAGGGTTCTTCAGGAAGGAACAGGAACCAGTCATCCCAAGGCAGATGAAAAGGTAAAGGTACACTATTCTGGATGGCAGACGGATGGCTACAACTTTGACAGCTCACTGAGCCGGGGTGTTCCCGCAACCTTTGGGTTGAATCAGGTCATCAAGGGGTGGACTGAAGGAGTGCAGCTGATGGTTGAAGGAGAGAAACGCCGCTTCTGGATACCTGGTGAGCTCGCTTACGGTAAGCTGGAGGGAGAGCTTCCACCCATCGGGGAGAACGGAAAGCGCCCGGGAAGACCTCTCGGACAACTGTGTTTTGATATTGAGCTGATCAAGATTCTCCGCCCTCATCCGACTCCTGAGAATTTGACAGCAGCACCGGAGGATGCCGCCGCCAATCCCTCCGGGGTCGCTTCCAAGGTCATCAAGGCCGGGACTGGTGAAGCGAAGCCGAAGCCCACGGATAACGTGCAGGTTCATTACACGGTCTGGACGACGGACGGAAAGGTTGTAGACAGCACTCTGCCTAACGAGCGGCCAAAGATTCTCCCACTAAAGCGGACAGTCAAAGGCTTCACAGAAGGAGTGCAGATGATGGTTGAGGGCGAAACGAGGAGGATCTGGGTGCCAACAAACATGGCCTACGGAGCTGCTCCGCCTCCTACTGCGCCAGAGGGCATGTTGATATTTGAGGTAGAACTATTAAAGATCCTCAGTAATTGAGGATCTTCCCTCGCTTCCGCTAGGCGAATAGCCTGTGGATTCGAACCGCGGGCCTCAAACTGCACTTGCGGACGGCTACCCCGGGCTGGCTGAACTGATATTCATGGGCGGGAGGACAGAAGAGAAATCAGGCGCCCTGCTTGAAATGCGGGAGATCGATAAGTTCTTCCCGGGAGTGCAGGCGCTCAAGGGGGTCAACCTCGATTTGTATTGTGGAGAAGTCCTTGCGCTTCTCGGAGAGAATGGAGCAGGGAAAAGTACTCTGATTAAAATTCTGGGTGGAGCTCATACTCCAACAGGTGGAGCCGTTCTGGTAGAAGAGAGAAAGGTGGACTTGTCGACGCCTAACGCGAGCCAAGCGGCAGGAATCGGAATTATCTATCAGGAATTCAATCTGGTGCCGCACCTTAGCGCCCGGGAAAATATCTTTCTTGGGCAGGAAAGAGGAAGGGGAGGCTTTATCGACGCTGGAGAGGAGCGCCGGAAGGCGCTCGAGCTCTTCGGGCGATTGGGGACCTCGATTGACCCTGAGCAGCGGTGCGCTGAGATGACGGTTGCACAGCAGCAGGTCGTTGAGATTGCCAAGGCCCTGTCCCAGAATGCCCGGATTCTCGTAATGGACGAGCCGAGTGCCACCCTCACGCCCAAGGAGGTAGAGCGGCTCCTCGGGATTGTTCGAGAATTGAAAGCACAGGGGCTAGGAATTATCTACATTAGTCACCGACTGGAAGAAGTGTATGAAATTTCAGATCGAATCATGGTGCTGAGGGACGGTGGACATGTTGCAACCAAGCCAACGAGAGAGCTTGGACGAGAGTCTCTCATCGAGCTCATGGTAGGTCGAAAGCTGGAGAATGAGTTTCCCTCGCACGAGTCTCGGATTGGTGACGAGCGCCTTGAAGTCAAGGGATTGCACAGAGGGTCAGCGGTACGTGATGTGTCTTTTTCGGTTCGCGCAGGGGAAATCCTAGCCCTCACCGGCCTTGTCGGTGCGGGGAGGACAGAAACTGTCCGCCTCCTTTTTGGGGCAGATCAGCCGGATTCGGGGTCAATATTCCTCGATGGGGAGGCTCTGCACCTGAACCACCCACGTCAGGCGATTCAGGCGGGTATCGGCCTGCTGACGGAGGACCGCAAGGGCCAGGGGCTCGTTCTTATGCACTCGGTCAGGGAAAATTTCGGTCTTCCCAACATGGAGGAGTTTTCCCGCTGGGGGATGGTAGACAGGAAACAGGAGCGAACGAGCTTTGGGAAGTTCGTGGATTCCCTGCGGATCAAGGTGCCGCATCAGGAGGAGCTGGCACAGAATCTCTCCGGGGGAAATCAGCAAAAGGTGGTGCTCGCGAAATGGCTTCAACAGAATTGTGAGGTCATCATTTTTGATGAGCCCACTCGGGGAATAGATGTGGGCTCCAAATATGAGATTTACCTTTTGATCCAGCAGCTGGCAGCCGAGGGCAAGGTGATCATCATGATCAGCTCTGAGCTGCCGGAGGTCCTGGGCCTGGCCGACCGTGTCCTCGTCATGCATGAGGGGAGAATCACCGGGGAGATCACCGATGTCCGCAGCGCTACGCAGGAGGATATCATGGGTCTGGCGGTCGCTTGAGGCCGCCAGGGTGGGTGGATCACAGGATTTTCTCAGTCCTTCTGCTGAGCGTTGGCTTTGAGGCGAAGGGCATTAAGGGCGATGAATCCCGTGGCATCATCCTGGTTGTAGGCTTCTTCGGCGCCACCCTCCATAGTGGCGACATCCTCGCTGTAGAGCGAAAGGGGTGAACGCCGTCCCGCATTCATGATGTTACCCTTGTAGAGCTTCAGCCTGACCTCGCCGGTAACGGTTTGCTGCGTCTGAGTTACCAGGGCTTGCAGGGCTAGGCGCTCGGGAGCAAACCAGAATCCATTGTAGACCAGCTGGGCATACTTGGGGATGAGGCTGTCGCGCAGCTGCATGGCCTCGCGGTCCATGGTGAGGGTTTCAAGATCTCGATGAGCGGCAAGAAGGATTGTGCCTCCTGGAGTCTCGTAGATTCCCCGGGATTTCATGCCGACAAATCTGTTTTCCACGATGTCGACCCGCCCGATACCATGCTGGCCGCCGAGGGTGTTGAGAACTCGCATGATTCCGTAGGGGCTCAGAAGGGTATATCCGTCTCGTTCACCCTCGACATTGACGTCCTCGAGGCTGGAGAGAATCTCGTCCATTCCTTCGCACTGGAATCCCACCACATTGCCTTTGTCAAAAAGGAGCTGGAGGTAGAGAGGTTGGTCGGGCGCTTCCTCAGGGGAGACGGACAGGACATACATCTCGCGGTCTGCCTCTGTAGTT
>Ga0160423_10001240_pt1 | contig 21368 bp, 16 predicted proteins | sample CRUFie14St8metaG_FD_108191 | JGI IMG/M metagenome (GOLD analysis project Ga0160423, IMG submission 108191) | Marine microbial communities from the Costa Rica Dome - CRUD Field 142mm St8 metaG | ecosystem: Environmental > Aquatic > Marine > Oceanic > Photic zone | place: Costa Rica: the Eastern... | reverse complement strand
TTTGCAATGGGCCATACTGTATCTGAATTGTTCCAATGGTCGAAAGAAGCACATAAACCTGCTGCATTTCAAATTCTGCATCCATAAAGTAGCCCAGGAAAAAATGGATTCCGAACGTAAACGCAATAAGCACAAGAATAACGTTCCCGTTACCGAAAAATGTTTCGGAAAAAGTTTTAAATTCCAAATTGCCAAAAACATCAATCGCAGACAAAAGACCTGCAATTGAAACAAACATACGGGAAAGCATCATTTTGTTTTCTTGGCTTCCAACAAAGCCCGCTTCCTCGTCATCAATCTGAATTGCATTGTAAATTACAAAAAGGAGTAAAATCAAGATAGCTGCAAAAATAATGTCCGGACTATCACTATTACTAGCGATAATCCCATAATAAGGACTAATAAAAAATACAGCAAAAATTTCGTGTGCGCGGAATAGGGCATTGCGGAAAGAGTCTGTAAACTCTAAAATTGCAGTCGACATCATGCACGCGAGTGCCACAACGGCTTCGAGAATAAGCAAAATGCCTCCCCCAAGCAAAAATCCGTGATTATCAAATGTAGGGTTGCTGTAGACTGTGTCTTCAATGCGGGCATATTCCGAAAGGGCAATGGCCCCTACAACGGTCGGAAACAAAAAGTCGGCCATGAGGCGCATGTTTGACGACATGATTTTGGCACTAAGGTTGATACCGAGAGAGATTTATACTTTGGTAGTAGGTACAAGAAAAAAAATTCTCTGTAAAAACGTACGTATGACATATTAATCCTCTCCACCTTCGGAAGAGCTATCCCCTGAAATAGATTGATCATCTTCGCTTTCGCTTTCACCTGAATCACCAAAAAAATCACTTGTCAAAGACGATTGTGACGGTGGCGGTTCTATAATATTTTGACTTGTACAATAATACAGCAAGTCCTCGCTGAATCCAGCGGAAAAAGTATTTTCGTATGTGGTGGCGATGACCGAATAGCAAACAAGCGCTTGGGTCGGCAAGATATTTTTTGTTGCGACGAGTTCGCATTCAAAATTACTTGTACCACTTATCACGAGCTTGCAGTTACAATCCCACTCCAAACTATTTTTGTGGATGTAAGAAAATTTTTTCCAGTCACCTGCTTCTTGAAGGCGATAAAGCGCGTTTTGGTAAATAACCCGGTTACGATTAATACAATTTGGAACCGCCCGATTAAACTTTACAAAATTTCCACTTTGCAAAATCAATTGTCCCTCGAGAAAAACATTTTTTGCGCGAATTTCAAAAGTATTAAAAAAAAACCTCTCTGGATCTTTTTCATTTTCTTTTTCGTTCTGTGCCTTTATTTGTAGTTCTTCAATCAAGCGTTTGAGTTTTTTATCAAAAAAAACTTCAGAAAAAATATTTTCCTTATCAAGATAGAGCGAAATAAAATAAAAGTATTTCTTAAGAAAAAATCTTTCCCTTTCATTTTTTTCTTGTGATGGCAAAAGAGAATCTGGGCTGCCTGCACTAGGGTTGTCTTTGTTCTCTGAACCTGTTGTTGTGGCAGCACCCTCTTCATCTTCTTGCATTTTACTTGAAATCATTGTTTTCATAACAGCCAAAAAAATATTTTTCAATTCCTTCAATTTTTCGTCTGGCCTTCCTTCACTGATGGTGTCAATTTTTGCGGGGAGCTCATTAATTTCCTGTTGCGTTGCATCATTAATAGCAAAGTCCCCATAATTTGATTGTGCATTATTGCAGGCATCTTGAATCAGCTTCTTTGCAACGTTAAATTTTATCAATTTTCGCTTTTGTTTAAACCCTCTAAAAGGGCTTTGCGAAAAAAGATTTAGAACTGGAGAAAACTGATTTTCAAGTTCAAGGGTGTTGCAGTGCTCTTCCAAGACTCCTGCTAGTTCAATAACATTCTCAATCGCAATCTTGATTTTTCTATAATTCATATCATCACGTTGTAAAAAAATATCATTTCGTACATTAAAATATTTTGTATCAAATGCGCTTAAACCCGAGTTGCCCAAATTATGTCTGGTGATTGCGCGTCTGAAGTCATCGATAAATTGAATTTGTTTGAGAAAGTTTTCTCGAACTTTTTTCCTGTGTATTTTAGTGCGTTTTTTGGTTTGCTCCTCGAAATCATTCAAGTCAAGACCGATCAATTGTAACTTATTGCCCCTGACAATTTTCTTGTTGTAAATGGCTTCAGCCGTCTTTGGATTTTGCATAAAGAAAAAAGATTGTTTTTTCAAGTAAGAGATCATTGCAGTTTTTGACATCATGTGCAAATCTGGATTGAAAATTTCTGATTTAGCTTCAGTGGTGTAAGAATTTTTCACGTAAACTCTGTCGTAAAAAAAAAAGTTAATTAGCAAAGTTGTAGCAAATTCGCGATTAACTTCTGGTTCTAAATTTATGATTAATTCTTCGTCGTCGTAGTTTGGTTTGAAAACTCCCAATTTAAAATATTCCAGAATATTTCCGTTCCTGTCGATAGTTTCTCTTTCATAATTTAGTGTATTCATTTCAAAAAAAGAAAAAAAATCAAAAAGTATTAAATCGTCCAAACTGTGCTCGAAAATTTCTATGACCTTGCCAACAAAATCCAATTGAAATTCTTTAATTTTTTCAATTTGATTTGCAGTCCAGTTTGCCTTTTTCGTGATCAAAGGTGTGCCTTGCCCTCCAAAGGATTCTTCATAAATTTTGTACATCCACACTCTTCGAGAGGAAAGCATGTTTTTGTAGACACCCAAAGAATTAGTAAAAAAACAGATGAGTCGTATGTTTGAAAACAGCCATCCGGGGATTGATTCTCCTTCATCATGGTACAATTTAAAAAATAATTTAAAGATTTCTGAAGTCAGGGTCAAAAACGACTCTTTGGTAAAATGGGCAAAAGAAAAATCTTGGAGATAATTCCAAAAAGGCGGTAATGTGGGTGCTTGGATGGCACCATCCCCAATATCATCAATTAAAATAAAATTTTTTTCATTCAAATGAATACTATCCACTTTTTCTTTTCCTTCGCGTGTTCTGTAGGAATACTTAAAAAGGTCAAAGTTTCCATCCAAATGGCACGTTGACTCCAGTAATTTGCCTTTGAATTCAGAATTGTTCAGGTTTTGATCGATAAAGGTTTCCATTGCTTCTGTGTACATTAATTCATCATCATTTTTTTGGGCTTGTTTGCAGAGCTCAATCAATCTTTTGTATGTTTGTACGCAGTCAATTTCCAATTTTTCGGTGTTTATGTTTTTCTCTTCATAAGTTTCAGTCTTCAAATCCGCGTCTGCCTCTTCAAAAATTTTAATTTTTAAAAATGAAACAAGTTCTGCGTAGGCGGAAATCAAGTCATCAATTAGTTTTTCTTTGATCTGTTTATCTTTGATGTCAACTTTGAGCCGTTCAAGTTTTCTTGTGTACGCGGTATAATTTTCAATTTTGTGATTGTTGTCGAAATAACTGTTTGTGACGTCTTTGTCAGAAGATGTACCGCTTTCCGTATCCGGAGTCTTTCTATCGTCGGCGTCTGACTCTGACAATTTTTCAAAAGGCGTGCCGCTCTCCTTATTTGGAGTAGTGTCATCCTCGGCGTCTGACTCGTAGAATTCTTCGGGATTAGTTACCAAAACATCGGGGCGTACGCTTTCCTCGATAAAATCAGCAATATTGGCTTTCTCAATGTTGAGTTCGTGGCTGATCTTGTCCAAAACCCCTGTATTTTCTATAATTTTAATTCCATTGGTAATATCGTCTTCGTTCAAAATCTTTTGTGTCATAATGTTTTCAAAAAAAGTTGAAATATCCCGTGTGCCTGCTTGATTGTATTCAGCCTGGAGGGCGCTCAGAATTTTGTAATTTTCAAAATTTTCGATCCCGATGCAAGAATTCAAACATTTTTTGTACAAAGTTAAAAACTCTTCGTCGGCTTTTTCGCTTGGCTTTGCTTCTTCAACAAAAAAAATGAGATTTGAAATTTTTTGGTTTAAAAAAGCTGATTTTTTGAACCATTTGTTTTCGAGAAAAGCATCGGTTTTGCACGTCTGGGAAAAAATGTTGGTGTAATTGGTTTGTTTTTGAAACAGTCGCCAAGGTTCTTCGATTCCAGACCATTCTTGTATTTTAATAGATTCGGGGGAGTTTTCTTTGCTGAACCCGAATACGGTGTGAAAGATTACATTGAAGAGATCGTTGTAGTCATCGACGGTATAAAGATACAACTTTTTTCCTTCTTCCTCATCAAAATCTTGCCAGCTATCACGGTCCGGGACACTTTCAAATTTGCGACCGTTCAATTTTGTAAGCTCATCAATAAAAATATTTTTGACCCCTTTACGATTATTGTGCTGTTTTTCATTTAATAAGAGTTTTTCAAATTCTTTGATAAGGTCTTGCTTTTCTGTTGGGTTTTTTGCTGCTTCGCTTTTTTTGTCAACCTCTTCTTTGATATCTTTAGTGGTTTTATTATCGATAAAGAATCTGTTTTTAGGTGGTTTTTGCTTGTTTACATCCTTAGTGCACCGATAGAATTTCTCGTTATCTGCAAAAATCACTTCGCCTTCTTTGAAGACTCCGTATCCATTTGACGCAATAGCAATTTTTTTGGCATATTCTTCTGCAAGTTTTTTTCTTAAGTGACTTTTTAAATTTTCTCCATTATCCACTTCTGTTTCGATATTTTCAGCACCCAAAAATTCAAAAACAATCTGCATTGTGGTCACGCGAAATTTATTATCAGAAGTCACGTGTGAGAAAGTTTTTCCAAAATCATCAAATTTGGTGTTTTTCAGCAATTCCAAATTGTCTAAAATGTTATTTTGAAAAGAGTACAAGTTTTTTAATTCTTCCGCTTCATCCGAATAATTTTTTTGTGTGTCCGTTTTGATTTCGTCAGTTTCAGTTTGACCGATTGTGTTTTGTGAAGCAATGTTTTCTTTCAACAATTTTTCAAGACCTTTCAAAAAATTAGTAAGATCGTCAATAATATCAAGCGTTTCTTTATGGTTGGCAATTTCTGTTTCTTCATCTTTCTTACATTTTTTCAGAAAAGACTCGTCTGTTTCGTCAATGAATCGCACGGGCATCTTATTCAGAAAATTTTGTGTAGTTTGAAGCTTTTCTTCAAAAAAAGTATTTTTGTTTAAAAAAAGGCGGTTGTCCATCAAAAGCTGCTTGGCGGGAAAAAGTAAAAAAAATTGAAGGTTGTATTTTTCCAATTTGTCAGCGTGTAAACTTGACAAACGAAAATCTCGATAATCTTCAAAATTCTTCGCTTTTTGCTCAAAAAATTTAAATTTTTTAAGTTCCGAAAAAGATTTGTCTGAGAGTGTAGAATTTTTAAATGTAATTTGTAAAACAATGTTGTCAGTTTCAATTCTGTAGTCAAAAATTTGTGCCTTGAATTTTTGTCGGCCTTCTACATTAAACTCGACAACTTCGCCAAGAAAAAATTTTGCCTTTTCTTTTTCAATATCCCGTAAAACAAAATCAAATGATGTGAATGGCGCGCCGCTCTCGTTCTTTTTGTAATCAATGTAGAATACCTTGTCTTCGCCCAAGTTTTCAAAAAAAAACTTCTTTTGATTCAAAAATTCCATCTGATTTCCAATAAAAGTTAAGTAGTCTCCATAAAGCGAAGAAACTAGTTCCTCCGCCGGCTTCATTTTAACGCTGCCTTCAAAATCGGCAAAATTGTGGAGAGGGTTTTCTATGGTTTCAAATGCGTTCCGCCTCGTTGTTGGTGCGCCTTTTTTCAAAAATAACGGAGCGTTTACTTTTTCTGTAATGTCGTCGTTGTCCTCCTTTTCTTGCAGCTCATCGAAAAAGTCTTTTGCTTTATCACCAAAAAAAATATTTTCTCCGCTAATTTCCGCTTCCGTCAAAGACACGTAATCAAAAATTTTGTGCATAATATCTTTGCTAAAATTCTCAGTCGGATTGTCATAAAACTCGACATAATATCGTAAAACCTCAAGAATGTAAAGTAAAGCGTAAAGCTTTTTTGTTTTCTTTTCGGCATTTTCTTTTGTAATGGCCTCTTTATTGCTGTAAATTGCCTCAGTGTATGACTTGTCCAGTAAATTTTTAAATGCTTCATTAATAAATTCTTGGTAGTCGACCTCAAAATTTTCCGCTTTGTCAAATTCCAATGCGTAATTTTCAATTGTTTCTTTTGACTTTTCAAACGCCCTTTCCTGATCTGAAGAAGGAATTTTAAACAATGCGAGATACTCATCGTAAATTTTTGATACTTGCCTGAGCTCCTCTGTCACAATTTCATCATAATCTGTTAAGGAATTTTCAATTAATTTTTTTCGACTGTTTTTTAGCCATTTTTCAAAGTTTTTTACATCATCAAGAACGGCGGGGTCGGTTGGGGGGTTCAAGTCTGCATTGTTGTACATTTCAATAAGACTTTTGAACTCCATTAAAATTTTTGTATCATCAGAAGGTAACTGGAGCAAAATGTTTTGCACGCCGAACCAGTCTTCATCGTTTTTTTCAACTTTAGAAAAGTCCTGAAATTTGCTTTGCATAAAATCAAACATCAGTTCATTTGAAATATCTGTGGCTTCATATTTTTCTGATAGAGCAAGGGGAAAAGAGTTAAAAAAAACTGCCTCCCTAAATTCAAACACAAATTCACTTTCCTCTTCGTCGCGCGAAATGCCGTTTGTCGTGTCAAGATTCACCAGAATCTTGTCTTCTTCAGAAAATAAAAAAAGTTGCTCAAAATTTGCGGTGTTAACAATTTTGTTTTCATTGTTTATCAATGTAAAAGTGTCGTTCGAGAAAAGAATGTAATCTTCGTCAACAGCAGAATTCTTCTTAAAATAAACAAAATTATTCTTTTGAACCACTTCTTCTATTTGGGCGCCATCTTGCTCGTCTTCTTCTTCATCGGTATCGTTTTCGAAAACCTCATTGGGTTCTTCAATAAAACTTTGAAAGGCGTTATCGAAAAACAAAGTTTCCGTAGATGATTCGGGGGTTTCTCCAAAAAAAAAATCTTTTAGAGTGTCGCGTGCTTTTTCGTAAGGCAACCCCGCGGGGTTTTGTTGCAGTAAAAGTTTTAGGGTATCCTCTACAAATTTTCCGTCGAAAGTGTGAGTCATATCATACATTTTAATTTTGGTTTCTTCGCCAGTTTTTTTGAAAACTTGGCCGATATCAAAAAAAAAATCGCCCTTTTCGGCTGTATCTTTCGACTTTTCTACGGTTTTGAAGTTGATATCCCCGCTGAAGCTGCTTTTGAGGTCCTCAAAATTATTTTTCTTTCCATTAAAAAATGCTTCTTGATACGTTTGGACACGATCCAAAATTTCCTTAAGAAGATTACTGTTCGTGTCACTTGTATCTAAATTTGACTTGTAAAAACTCTTGGAGTCATCTGTAGTAATTGAATCAGTGTCATTGCTTCGTTCGTAAAAAATCTTATTGCCCTTTAATTTAAAGTTTTTGACGATCTTGTCAGAAAATCCCGCCGGCAAAAGAAATTTGTAAAAAAGGGAGTTTGCCTCAGCAGAAAATCCACCATTGATATCAATTTCATCAATAAATTTTAGTTTAATTTTTTCGATTTCAACTTCATCTTCGAGAAAATTTTCAAAAAAGTTGTCGCGCCAAAAAATCATAAGGAAAACCTTGTCCGGATAAATTTCCCAGCCTTTAAACAATGAATCAACTTTGGACTGGTCACTCTTTTTTTCTAGTGCCAACTCATTTAAGTTTTTGATACAAGTTTGTATACTTTCATCAAGAGACTCTTGTGGTGATTTACCGGATTTGTTATTTTCAATAATATTTGCAAGGAATATTTCAAGAATTTCTTGTGCTTCCTCCTTGCCCTCGTACTGTGTTTTAAAATCAAGAATATCTTGGTTTTTGCCTTCATCATCTTCTTCTTCTTCTTCTGATTCTTCGCGTTCTCCATCTCCTTCATTTTCTTCTTTGGAAACATATGGCGCATAAAATTTTTCCATTGATTTATTTAATTTAATCAGTTCTTCAGAATTTAAAATTTCGATTTCATTTTCTTCGAATTTATTCCTTTCATTGTACTCTGGCGTTCCTTCTTCCAAGTCAAGTGCTTCTAATCGTTCCAAAAATTCATTTGCGTTTTCCCGAAGTTTTTTTTCAATTTTTTCTAGGTCCCACCCTTTGCTTTTGCAAAACTCTTCAAATTTTGTAAAGCTTTCGTGGAAGTCTTCAGTGTCGGCAAAGTATTCGTTTAAGATTTGCTCCCACAGTGGCCCTTCAGTAAATTGATCAGTTTCATCGGGATCTTTTCCTTGGTATTCATCTTTTTCTTTCAGTAAAAAATTGTTTTCTTTGGCAACTTTGGCAAATTCGAAAACAGGCGAAAAAATTTTGCTTCGTTCATTATAATTTTTTATTTCTAGACTTTTCTGCAATACCTTTTCTTTATTTAACAAAGCAAAGGTTGTTTTATTGCCGCTCTTCTTGATGGAAAAAGTAAAATTGCCTGCCTCAAAATTCTCAAGGATATTTAAATCGTCGATGGATACAATTCTAGTGCTGCACGGAAAACTACTTTGCTCGTCACAACCAACTTGTTGTAGCAACGGCATTCTGGCTCACTCAGCTTGATATTTAAAAGGGTAAATATGTTTTCTTCATGTTCATCTGTTCTGATTGAGGCGCAAAAATATCCGTTTTTTGTTTATTCCCTATCATTCTGGGTTTTGTGCGGCGTTTGGTTCTCATTCAGATTCAATTGGGCAAGCCTTTTCGAGGAAGACGCGCCCGTAAATTGGCCCCAGCGCGCCCCGCGAAAGCAGCGTGGCTAGGGCGCTTTTTGCACCCTTTCCAGAGTACCACATGCGCCACCCATCCCCGAGGTGGGCGCACTGGACCATGAGCTCTTTCGGCAGCGGCACCTTTTGGCTCATGGATGCCCTCGGGCTTATGACCCGTCCGGAGAGCAAGTGCGCAAGATTCAAGTTGACCCAGGCGTGGTCTTTGCTCGAGTACATCCAAAAGAGCTCTGCAAAAGCTTCAACCATGATCCGGCGCTTGCCGCCAATCCGGGCGAGGGCAAGACCCACGGCGTCGCAGGGGCCGATCGAGCCGCTCCACGAGAGCTGCGCCGTGAAGTTGTCGAGTACCTGGAAGTTGAGCTCGATGCACTCGGGCGTCTTGCGGTCCCACGACAGCGCGGGCGGGATTTTTTCCGAGATGGACGGCAAGGGCAGTGGCGCCTCGACCGTTTGGCATTCGCACAACCCGTTAGAGCCCACAGTCAGGGCGCGATGCTGGGGCGGAGCAGGGAAGAGCTCGGACCACACCTTGACGTCCGCCTTGGGGGATGCGGGCGGACGCCAAACGTGCCCCCGCCGACGGCGTGCCTTGTCTGCCATTGCCAGGAAAACCTCTTCTTCTCGGCAACCCGGGTTCTGCCGTCGCAAACGATTTTGAAGGAGATGTGCAATAACGCTATTTTGCACTGGCCAATTTTGCCGGTAGCCGTTAAACACTCTATTATGTGCGTGCTGCTCCACTTTGGCGATTTTGGGCCGGAGGACAAGTACATGGTTCAGGATGCATGCCAGTGCGAGGTGGCCGAGAAACTGGTTTGCGGCACGTGCACCCATACGGGCCCTCAGGGCTACTGGCTCCTTTGCCGCTACTTAAAAAAATCATAAGTGGCAATTTTATTTTGACAATTTGTTCAAAACCACATCAATAATTGTGGAGAAAATGGGCAATCTGCTGCGGGTTTCGATACCGGCGCATGGCGTGCGCATAGTGGGCGCACACAATGTCGATGACCTGTGGCACAAAGCCGTGCCCAAAGTTCCGGAGCATATACACCGACACGGCGCACCCGACGCTCTTGACCGTGTCGTGCCACCACGGGTTGCGGTTTGATTCCGGCGTCCACAGACGGCCCATTTCAATGAGAACGTCGCGCCCGCTTCCGCGAAGCTTTTTCTCGAGGCAGTCTGGCGCGGGCGCCATAAGCCGGTTGCTGAGCCACTCCTCAATGAGGCGCGTGAAGAAGTGAAACTCTCGCCGGCGCGTCTCGTCGTCAAACCGCCACCTCGAGGGGTGGTGCTCGTGGCCCGCGGCCGACACGATGTAATTCGACACCGCGTCCATGTCGTAGACCGGCCGCCCGTAAAACGGCTTGTCGTTGCCCATGACGGCAAGGCAGTACCAGAAAAGGTGATCGTAGTCGTCCGGGTCGATGCCCGGATAACCGCCCAAGGCCTGGCGCTGTGCCGTGCACACCGCCCGGAAGAGCTGCTCCCACGTCCTCTGGTGGGAGAGGTCGCACACGCCGAAATCGATGAGGCGGTGCAGCCAGTAGATGACGTCCTCGGGGTGGAGCTCGTGGTCGCGAAGCTTCTTGGCCAGCACCGGAATCTCGATACGCCGCACGTGGAAATTGGGCGCCGCCTCGTCCTCAACGCCGCGGGCGACCCTGAAGCCCCACGGGTGGGCGCCGAGCTTGCAAAGTAATTCCATGCCGTCGACGTCGAAGTTCTCCGTGCAGATGCCCTGGGCGGTCAGGAGATTGTGACCCTCGTAGTCGAGACTGGAGTACTGGTGCAGCAGACCGAGCGGGGCCCTGCCGTGCGGGAGCGCCACCAGCTTGCGGGCGATCTCCTCTTTTTCGGTGCGGTACGGCTCGCGCGTGTGGAGCAGACGCATATTCGTGTGCGTGGTCTCGGCCCATTGCCTGCACAGGTGGTCCATTTGCAGCTGGTGCCGGAAGGTGCGGTCCCTCATCTCGTTGTGGCGCCGCACCTCGGCTTCTGTGTCCCACAGAACACCCCGCGCCGCGGCCTCGCCGTCCACCTCCATCGCCTCGCGCTGTTCCGCGCCGTCCATCGCAAATTGTGCCGACTCGGCTTTTAGGGCCTTACTAAGGCCCCACGGCAGAATCGAAAATGGAATCCGAAGGGGTTGCCGCGGAGCGCGTGCTGCTTGCGCAGCGCAACGGCTCGGGCCATCGGACCCTCAAGTTCATGGGGGTGCACGCGACGGTCGAAAGCGCCCTCGCCGCCCTCGAAGTTTTCCGGGACGTGCAGTTCGCCGACGGCGCCGATTACACGTTCGTCTTCTTTTCCCCGGTGGGCGAGGACACGTGGTTCGGTTGGAGGTGCGGCGACTGGTACAGCTTCGAGAGTGTGACCGAGCAGGTGCACATCTGGGGCGGACGGGAGCACCAGGAGGCCCTGGCCGCCGAGCCCATCTTCACCGAGGTCGACGCGAACGCGGCCATCGACTTCTACCTCAACATCCTCGGACCAGCGGCTGTTGCGCGGAGGGGCATGAACCAGGTCATGCAAATCATGGAGTACGTGCTTGTCCACCCCGACCACCTGGCGGGATCGCCCTTTGAAGCCGCCTTTGCGCGCGCCCGCAGGGCATTCCCCGGAAAGGATTCGCAACGGATCGGAAAGCACACCATGATCAAGGACATTGTGCTTGAAGTCCTCAAATTTGCAATTGCAAATCGCACCGCATCTGCGGCGCCGCCCCAATACGATAGCGAATGATATGGTGCATCTTTTGGCACTTTAGACCGCTTTGTACGTATAAATCTGAAATGACCATGAAGGTGGTGCCAAAGGCAAAATGAAAAGTATGGTAGACCGGACCAACCCTTTTGCATTCAAAATGGTGGCCCCGAGTATGGGGGACGCCGCCGGAGGAAATCAAGCAAAGAAACAGAAAAGGATGCCGGTTGATAAAAGAAAAGAGCTGGCCGAAACGTTGCTTGAAAAAGATGGTCCAAAAACGGATCTTTTCATGATATTTCTACAAATGTACGCTCTCGGCGACTTCAAAGATGTCGACGAGAATGAAATTGTGGCGTTTCTCGCTAAACTATTTAAAAAAGAAGATCCACAAAAAGTTGACATCAAAAAAATTTTTCCTGCTTTGAAAAAATCTCTGCTCATTCGATTCACCGAAGAAGAAAAGGAACAAATTGAATCAAAATTTAAGTTAAGTTTTTCCAACAAAAAAATGTACTCCTCGATGGACAATCCCGACTATTACAAAAGTTTTAAAATTCAGGTGATAAATCAGATCAAGGGGTCAGAAGATACGGTACTCATAGACGAGCCGCAACTCCATGCCAACAAAAGGATGGCCGAGGGAAGTGGCAATCAAAAATTTGTCAATGAAATTTACAATCATTTTGCCGAAAATTTTATCTTTATTTTGAGTATCTACAATAATATTGACATTTTGTTGTCTGAGAAAGAAAGGTTCATGCTTATGCTTGGCTTACAAGATTGGCGTTCGCGATCGGCCGAACTTGAAGAATCGCCCTCCTCCGAAGGAGGGCAGTTTGTGACCGGAAGTGGACAATATACTAAAAATTATGTCGATTTTGCAATTTTCAAAGCAGTTGAATCCTATTTGATGTATCAAGAATCAGATTCAGATTCTTTCGGCCTTTTGCACAATGAATTCATTTCACCGGTATTAGAAAATAATTTTATAAGGATGAGGTTTGACGAAGGCAAAAAGCGCGTCAACAGAAACCGAAGGCACACAGATTCGTACTTTAACTTGTCGTTCACCTCAGACTTGGCGGACATAACTGCACGATCAGCAACTGGACGAGACCTGCCGGTGTTGCCGGACGGAGGAGGGGCGGCAGACCCGGCGGTTGTGAAAGACGAAGGAGGGCCGGCGGAAGACCGACCGGAAAGTCATCCCGGTAGCGGTACAGAACAAAATCCGATTGTTCTATAGTAAGCGAAGAAATCGGCGGCGGGACTTAAAATATCCACAATCCAGAATGTCGTCGGAGGGGGTGGCGTGGGACAAAGCCAGGGCGGCGGCCGAGGAGCGCGCGGGGCTTGTCGACAAGCACGCCGCGCTGTGCCGGGAGGTTGAGGACCACTCCCGCGCCGCCGAGGTCCTGCGTGTCCTTTCCTGCCACGTCCCCGCCCGTGCCGAAGAATTGAGGGGAGAAATGGATGCGGTGGCCTCTCTCCGCGACGATGCGCTGCGCCGCCGGGACGACGCGGCGGCGGGGCTCAAGCGGCAGGTGGTGGTTGCAGACCTCTACACCGAGATTGCCCAGTACTACGACGCCCACCCCCCCGCCGCGGCGCCGCCTCGCCAGCGCGAGGGCACCCCGGACCTTTTTGGAGACACGTCAGAGGAGGACGAGCCGGCGTGCAAGCGCGCGCGCTCAACGACGGTGCCGGTGATCGTGGTCGACAGCGACGGCGACTCGAAATTCATGCAGGCCACGTACGCCCAAGTCTCGCGCCTGCGCCAGATTGCGCCCGAGGACACGCCCGGCCCCGGCATCATCACGGCGTCGCAGCACCACAATCAGGATGTTCTTTCCATGCTCGATGACCTGAAACCGATCAAATCTTCCAATTACGACCCGGACCAGTACGACTGCGGCTGTTTTGTAATCGAGATCCATTATTGAGTCGTGTTGGGGTAGGGTTTGGGGTTGCGTGGGTCACTATAAATGCCACAAAATTTACCGAGTGTTTGGGTTGTCAAAAGAATGGCGAAACTCGCCCTCTGGAGAGAGGCGATGAAAATTTTGGACGATATGGAGGAGAAAATTGAATTAGAAAGGGGCTCGCAAGATTATGATACGATGATGATGTTTAGGCGAGAAATCAAAAAGGATAGATTTAGGGGGACAATCGAGGACATGAATAATTGGATTGAGTCTGTGAAAAGATTTGTCAGGCAGGTAGAGGACCGCAAAATGGCAGAGAAATATGACAATTATGGTGGTGCGGCTGGAGCTGGTCGCGACAAAGTGTCTGATTTGAAGTATTTAAGCCAAATTAGTAACAAGCACGTTTGGTTTCCAATTGACAACCGTGAAACACTCTATGAAAATTGCTTTGAAGACAAGAGAATGGCAGAAAATTCGACGCGGCGACTCTTTGATCCCCTCGAGGGACACCGTTGGCTTCAGTACGAAAGATTCCCCAACATCCTGATTGGATTCAAATTTGTGGACGGCGTCGACGTGGCAAAGGCAATTGTTCCGAAAGACCTGAAAGACGGTGACATTTTGGTTACCTCAACTAAAAACCAAACGCGATCGTATGGGCACATGTGTGTCACGGTCATACAAGATGGCAAAGTGGACATGTTTGATCCGAACGGGCCAAACATGAGCCTGGAAATTTGGAAGAAGGCGGTTGCGGCCGCGGCGGGGCTTCCCTACAAAACGCAGGCCGAGTCGCGCTTCAGGCAAAATCCACAAGCTCTGATTGAAGAGGACTACATCGAAGAGGAAGACAGGGGCGACGCGTGGGCCACGCTGAGAGCCAAGGAAAACAATGGAATGTGCCAAATTATCTCTGCGATGAAAATCTGGAGCATGGTCACGGATGGCGACAAAATGGAGAGCCTCACAGACCCTGATTCTCTCAACGAATACTACACTCAATTTCGCAGCACAAAAGAGGTTGCCGAAATTTTCGGTGACAGAACATCGATCCAGCTGAGTACGACCGATGCCATTCAGGAGTGGATGACAGACTTGTATGCAAAATTGGGACTACCGCTGGTTGAAGGTTCGTGGCCGCGGAGGAATCTAATTCAGGGGCCGCTTGTGACTTCGGCTCTTGACGGCACAGACCCTGAGAAGCGTATGTTACCGGAAGATTGCACGGTATACCCCGAAAGCCGGTACGGTCCCACCAATTTGTACCGCGCATCGGCGTGCATCACTCGGTCTATGTATGATGCATTGTACAAATTCATGGACGATGGCATCGATGAAGCGGTGGCCATACTCCCCCAAATTCAATTATTGCTCGATCGAAAACACACGCTACCGATCATTTGCCTCGAGTCGGAAAAGGTGATTCGCACCCCAGTCGTGGGGAGTCTCCTCCCCTTGCCGACTTCGTTCCACGTCCGCCTTGTGCAAGTGTTTGAGAAAATCAGGGAAATGCACGGCCTCGAGGAATCGGTTGAAGCAATGGTCGAAAATGCGCGCTTCCGTTTGATGGTCGAATACAACAATGATGCGCTCGAGGAGCCTGGCGCACAGGGATCAAGTCGCTACACGGACACGCGGGTGGCAAGGGTCTTTTTGTAGGCGCGGAAAAGCACGATCGAAGACCTCCCGCAATTATAAATGCCGCGCGCTTCTGGATGTAATTGAACCATGTTCGATTATAACAACACGGGTCACAATGTATGGGGCGTCCTTCTCGGCCTCGCCGTTACGGTCATGCTTGCGTTGCAAATCGAAGACACGGAAATTGTGGGCGACCCCGACGGCTCGGAGGGCACGCTGCGCCTTGTCATTTTCATAACGCACGTCGCGTGCCTGATTTTGGTGGCCGGAGAAGTGTTCATCTTCAAGGCCGAGACGCCTTACTACAGCCAGTTTGTCGTAGCAACGGGGCTCGTCGCCACGCTGCTCCAGGCGTCGCTCATGGCCGATGCCAGCACAAGTGTCGAAACGGGGGCCGCAGTGTCCGAATTCGATTGGTTTCTGGCCACGCTCTTCGTACGTTGCGATCCTTCGCGCCCATTTGCCGCCGCCAAATATTGACACCGTTCCCGCCCGCGCCGCCACTTTGCCCCGCAGTTGCAGTGCATCGCAAACGGCTTCATGTTTTCGAAAATCATTAGTGAGATTTAGTATAAAGAAGAATTTGACATTGGTTTGAACAGCGCAGGCGATGGTTTGGGTCAATGCGGCCGCCGCGTCGATCGTGTCCGTTGTTCTCCTCATGGTCTCATACGTCTTCTACGCCTACGGCTGGCCGCCGTATTCCAAGGGCGAGACGATCATTTGGTACTACGACACGCCGAGCCTCGGCGCGCACCGAATGGAGCTTATCGGCGCGTCCGCGGCATTTGTGTTCAGCCTCGTGACCCTGGGCCTGACCGCGATGCCGCCCGATGGCCTCGAGTGCGGCGCCTCGCCGGGCGCAGGGCCGGCGTGGCAGCTGGAGGCGTTCCACGGGCTCCTCGCCGTCTATTACTCCTTGCAAATTGCCTTTGTTCCGGCTATGCTTTGGAATACCCGCGAGGTGGTGCAGAACCGCCCGACGCGCGCCGGGCGCAATTTTACGCTCGGGCTGCTGTGGCTGTGCGCGGCGGTGCAGGCCGCGGCCCTCGGCGTCCTCGGCGACCTCGCCTTTTGCACCGACAGCGACCGCCTCACCGCGGCATTCGGGCTGCAATGCCTGGTGCTGGCGTGGACGGGCGTCTACGACGCACTTGTGTATGCGAGAAACGTTTGGAAAATTCGGGAGGGTGTGGGGCCGGAGCGGCAGGCTCTGCTGTGATCTTTTAAAGATATGTAGAATCAAGCAGCTTCTGCCCGCTTTGTCTTGGGTGCCGTCGAGGAGGTTGTGAAACAAGCCGAAAGCGAAAGGGAGTGCTGCTCCTTGAGGGACGGGTAGACGGAGGCAAGGAGAGCCGGATTGGTTTCGTCAATGGACATGACCATTTATGGTGGTGGCCTTAGCGCCGCTGTTATAAACCAGACACAACGATGCCAGGTACAAAATGTCTTCGTTATCGCCTCGCGTGCTGGGCACAGCGCTGCTCTTTGCGGTGTTGTTACGTGCGTCGTTCTATCCGCAAGCACTTTCACTAGTGCCGGCGCCCATACCGCCAGCCAACGCGCGCGATGTGGCAGCCCGGGCGCTCCGCGATGGCCACGCACAGAATGCACCGTCGTCCCGCCGCCAACCGCCGGGGGGCTGCCCACGACCGGGGGGCTGCGACGTTGCCAGGCGGGAGTCGCTAGACTTTTTCTCTGATATCGTTGACGAAGATTGGGCCCGCCTGAAGATTCGGTTCGCAGAGACGCCGAGCCACCACGACGACAACGGCCGCGCCGCAGAACCTCATATTTGGTATCAGCTCAACTGGGATCCATCGTTCACGTGCCAGCACGAGCGGCGAGTGGGAGGGACGGGCGACGGGCCCAAGTGGGTTTGCGACCCCCACCGCATCGATTCAAAACGGTGCCTTGTGTACAGCGTGGGCAGCAACAACGATTTTAGCTTCGAAGAGTCTGTGCTCCGCGAGGTGTCCGAGTCGTGCGAGATCCACACGTTCGACCCCACCGTCGGGCTGAACCCAAGCCGGAAGCCCGACACAGTGAATTTCCATCCCTGGGGTCTCGCCGCCACCAATTTCATGAGAGAAGGGCAAACGTTCAAGACCATGAAGCAGATTGTCAAGGAGCTCGGCCACGAGGGGCGGACAATCGACGTGCTCAAGGTCGACTGCGAGGGCTGCGAGTGGGAGACTTATACCGGGTGGTTTGGGGTGGGCGCCGACGTCCGGCAGGTCCAGGTCGAGCTACACAGGGGTACATCCACGTCAAACGGTAGCATTGAGCCCGTGGCCGACCGCTTTTTGACGCACCTCCGGGACCTTGGGTACGTCATCTTCCACAAGGAGTCGAACACTTTCGGTTGTAAGGGTGATTGCATCGAGTATGCTTTTCTCAAGCTGGCAAAGGCGTTTCAGCACGCCACTGGTGTGATGGAATGAAGAAAGCTTACCGTCACGGTATTGAAGCTGCGATTTCCGGTGTCTTGCACAACCAAAATTGCCATGGTGGACAATGTGTTCAGGCACACGGTGATCACCGTCATGTACGAGGCGAGGTACCCAACGCGCACGAAAACGGGGCTGGTGGGAACGTTCTGCCTCGAGAGTTTCGATTCCGTCTTGAGTGCCGTCGAAGAGGTCGCGAAACAAGCCGAGAGCGAGAGGGAGCCCTGTCCGCCCTTCGGGAGGCTTGAATATCTCGAGGTGCTCTTTGCAACCTTGGCTCCGCACGTGGCTGGAGCAAAACTTGTGGTGCCCACGTGGATGTCGCCTACCGATTTCACGGCCGCCATCGGACACGCCCACGCCGACGCCAAGGCCCAAGCCGCGCGCTGACGAGGCCTGCTACAAATCACATTTTGTCCCGCTCGGCTACGAGCTCGTCGTCCTCTTTGACAAAAAGATGCCAGATGGGGACTAAAGATACTAGTAAAAAAGTTGTAAAAAAATATAAATTAAACACTTGCCAAAGCAATACAAATGCTGAATATTACGGTGGTTGCTCTGCTTGGCACAAGCTCTTCAGGCGCGGCGCCACGCGCACAATCTATTGTGCACCAAATGTCACACACACAATGGCCGCTGATAATACAGCCGGCGTCGTTTGCGGCAAACAGAGTGCGAAGTATCAATTTGGACATGCTAACCATGCTGGACACATGTGCAAAACATCTTCCGTGCCTTATTGTTGATGGCGACGTGCATTTTCATCGCAACGTTCGCGCCATATTACACAACATAACACGCCGACAACAATATGCCGCGCTTCATTTATGCCCAGGTTGCATATACAATCGTATTCTCGTACAAAAAACCGGTAACACATGGGCCAATAACCGGCCGGAGAAACGCATAACGTCGCCCAAAGATTCCACTGGAAATGTGTATACGTCTATTCCGTTTTCAACGTGTTGGTACGGCGGGCCAGTTGCCGTTTTATTTCAAACGCATCAGTCGTTGCAGGCAACATCCAGAGCAATAAAAAAAAGCATGGACACTGCAATTGACATTATTTTCCCGTCAATACCAGGGCACGTGGCGCTGGTAAAACCATTGTGCAGAGAAGCAGAAAAAAATACCAAAGACCACGGATAAATGCCGCACCTTTTTACGGTCGTAGATAATTGTATTTTGGAGGACAAGTGCAATTTACTGTACACCAATATGCTATGTCCAATTTTGGCGCGCCGGCGGTTCAAATTGAATTGGCGGCAATTGCCCGCGTGGCTTCACCCCTTCAGGAGGTGCTCCTTGAGGGACGGGTAGACGGAGGCAAGGAGAGCCGGATTGGTTTCGTCGATGGACATGACCAGGATCGGCCCCCGCGGAACCATCCGGCCAAGATACGTCGGAACCTCGAAAATGTCGGCAAACTTGCCCGGCTGAAAGGCGTGGCCGTCCTCGGCGACGAGGCAGACAGTGCCTGCCGGCACTACCGCCGACGGAGTGGGGTGGAAGAGCTCGGCGTACGTGCCGAAAAGGTCCCGGAACGTCTTGAAGGGATCGTCCGTCTTCGTGGCAAACACAGAGCCGGTGCCATCGATTACGGCGACCGTGATCTTAGGCTGCTCGCAGTCGCTCTCGTGGCCGGCGTTCCCGTCGGCCTGCTCGGCGGGCTCCTCGGCGGCCTCCTCGCTCGAGCGGCTGTTGACAATCGCCTGTGCGTGCTTGAGAAGTTCCAGCCCATCCGGCGTCATTCCGCCCTTGCGAGCGGCCGCAAGCTCGACGAGGTGCTTCATCGCGTCGCCCATCTCCCCTTGCCGTTTCTGGCCCCTTGACCCTTAGTAAGGCCACCCGAATTGGAAAATCGAAAAGGCCTTACTAAGGCTGTGCACACGCGCTCGGTCATCATGGTCAGGACGAAGCAGCTCGCGATGAAGGGAAATCGAGGGAAGCTCGCGACCGCAGGGAAGCACGCGCCCCGCAAGTCGCTCGCGACCATGTTCAAAGCAACCGGCGGCGTCAAGAAGCCGCACCGGTACCGCCCCGGCACCGTGGCACTCCGGGAGATTAGGAAGTTTCAGAAGGGCACCGAGCTCCTGATCCGCAAGCTGCCGTTCCAGCGCCTCGTGCGGGAGATCGCCCAGGACTTCAAGACCGACCTCCGGTTCCAGTCGGCGGCCGTCGGCGCGCTGCAGGAGGCGGCCGAGGCGTACCTCGTCGGGCTCTTCGAAGATACCAACCTCTGCGCCATCCACGCCAAGCGGCAGACCATCATGCCGAAGGACATGAACCTGGCCCGGCGCATCCGCGGCGAGCACGCCTGAGGGCGTGGCGTGGGATCGCCTGTATGTATACCAATACACGCCACCCGCCCGGCCCCACCGCTACGCGGAGCCCTGCCCCGGTAGACGCGCGCCGCGCGGGCCTGCCTAGCGGCTTCCGCTCGCCTGGGCGTCCTCCTGGGCGCTGGGGCGCTCCGCCGTGCGCAGCATGTAGCTGCGCAGCTCGGGGGTGGGCTCCGGGACGAGGTCCGAGTTGGCGAGGCACCGCGCCAGCCCCACCGAGAGCCACTCGCCGTCGGCCGCTCGAGTGAAGACCTCCTCCCACCGCTGGTGAAATTCCACGTCGTCGGAGGCCGGCGTCGTCGCCAACTCCCAAACGTCCAGGAGCGTCTCGAGGTCGCCGGGGTCGTCGCTGGCCGCGATTGCAGCGCTGATGCCGGCACCAAACGCGGAGAGCACCGGCGCGTCGTGGTCGCCGCGGAGGCGGGACAGCAGCCCGGAGGTGAGCAGCTGACACGCGATAAACATGACGTCTTCCGCCTCAAGCCGCGGCATCGCCTCCTCGAAAAAGGCGCGCGCCTGGGCCTCGTTGCCCGACTCCCACGACGGGAACGTGTCGAGACTCACGACGACGGCCGCGAGCACCCGCAGGTGCTCCATGCGCATCACGACGCACTGGCGCCACTCGGCGGTCTCGCCGACGGCGGGCGGCGCGAGCATCGCTCGCCACCAGCGCGTGGCGACGCTCTCGCCTCCTTCGCACAAGTGGTGCATGGTGGAGCTGCTCGTGTAGTAGCGGAGCAGACACAGAATGAACGACGGCGGCGTCTCGGGCGGCGCATCCGCCGCGAGCGTCAGCAGCGTCGACGCGTCGGGCCGCTCGGCATCCGAGCTCGCGAGGCCTTCGAGGACAAAGGGGAGGATGTCTTCGTTCGACGGAACGTTGGACATGGCCTGCGCGCTGGAAAATGGAAGGGGGGGGCGGGGGGGAGGGGCTCAGATGGACAATGTCGGCGCGCACCCTGCGGCCCTGCCCCCCGGCGCCACCGCCGCGGCCCGCGCGCCCCCCGTCCGCTCCCAAGGGACATTGGCGTGCCCAAAGGCGGAACGCACAGCGAAATTGTGACCCTTATAGGGGGGCGAATTTGAAAAGCAATCGGTGCGGCTCAGTGGGATCGGCTTAAGCTTCTGCAACGGGCGCTAAATTTGACCGCCGTGGCACCATTTCGATTGGGGCGGTCCGGAAGCTCATTGTGTTCTCTTCAATTTTCGAAGGCCGATTGTGGGTGCAAGTCCCGCCCGCACTTTTGCACAATTCATTTCAATTCAAATTTAAAAGCAATTTGCCGATTTGCGGTCAATATTTAGGGGCGCTCGAGCATTTGCAGAATGGTCTCGTTCGTCGTCTTCAATTCGGAATACGTGAGCATGAGATCGGCAATAACCTTTTCGGGCTCTGGCCCCAGCCCGACAATCCATTTTTGCGTTTTCGGCATCAATTTCATTCCGAGCGAAAACATTTGCCGGACGGTCCAGGGGTGGAATTTGGACAGCGTTTGCGCGTAGCTCGCCGACGCCGCCGCGCCCACCTCCT
>Ga0160423_10001239_pt1 | contig 21377 bp, 24 predicted proteins | sample CRUFie14St8metaG_FD_108191 | JGI IMG/M metagenome (GOLD analysis project Ga0160423, IMG submission 108191) | Marine microbial communities from the Costa Rica Dome - CRUD Field 142mm St8 metaG | ecosystem: Environmental > Aquatic > Marine > Oceanic > Photic zone | place: Costa Rica: the Eastern... | reverse complement strand
GAAGACAACCGCTCGACCTTCTCGCGCGCCCCTGGTGAACCGTTTCACCTCCTCGTTCCCAGGGCAAAGATGGAGCAGCAGCAGCAGCAGCAGCTGGGCGTGGTCGTTGCGATTGGTGCCGTGGTCTTGAGCGCCCTTTACACTTTTCTTGCAAGCAAGTCCAACAAGAAACCTGACCAAGCCAAGGACAAGGGGAGGAGGTTGAGGTCTCGTAGCGAAGCCCAAAAAGTGGATTTCACAAGTCTACAGGTGCTGTACGACGGAAAATGCTTTGGAGGCAGACAAATACGATACGTGCATGAGTCCAAGTGCTGCCAGAACAAGATGATCTTCTCGGTCTACTTTCCCCCGAGCTACACGGCCACACAGGGCATCAAAGAATCGAAGATTCCTTTTGTGTACTGTCTTACTGGGCTCACCACATCAGACGAGTATTTTCCTACGTCGACTGGGATCCAAAAGTGGGCGAGCAAGCATGACGTGGCCTTGGTGTTTCCAGACACCTCGCCGAGAAACACGGGGGTGGAGGGAGAGAGTGAGACTTTTGAGGTAGGCACGGCGGCAGGACTTTACCTAAACGCCACCAAGAGGAAGTGGAGCAAGTGGCAGATGTACACGTACGTTGTCGAGGAGCTGCCTGAAATATTGTCCGCAAACTTTCCCAGGCTCGACCGTCAGAACTGCACGTTGCTCGGCCACTCGATGGGCGGGTGCGGGAGCTTGCAGATCTACCTGAAGAACCCGAACAAGTACAAGGGCTGCTCTTGCATCAATGCGGTGACAAACCCTTGCAACGGGGTGTGGGGCCCAAAGCCTCTCACTGCGTACCTCGGGGACAACCCGGACTCTTGGAAGAAGTGGGACCCCACGGAGGTCGTCGCCAAGTACGCGGGTCCCCCGCTGAAGATCTGGATCGAGCAGGGGAGCGAGGACCCTTACCTGAATTTCGACTTGCTCCCCTACAACTTCAAGGAGGCCGCGGACAACAACGGCAAGAGGGTCGAGGTGAAGCTCACTTACCGCGAGGGCTACGACCACGGTTTCGCGTGCGTGTCCTCGCTGATCGAGGGGCACCTATTCTACCACGCGAAGATTCTCGGCAGGGTCAAGGAGATCAGGAAGCCGAGCTTCTTTGATTGAGGCGTTGTAAAAAAAAAGAGCTTAACTTGTAAATCACTCAATGGCGCACGCGCACACCAACCGGCTCCAATTTTTTTCCTCGTCACCATTAGGGCTCATACGGCTTTGTCAGGTTTTCCGAGAACGACCTTGGTGGATAGAGGGGAACGGGAAAAGTAAGCAGGTAGGGAGGGGGCAAAACAGGTAGGTCAGCACGCCACGCGAGGAACAAAAGCAGTGACAAGACGGATGGCGATGGCTCCGCCGTCGTCTCACCTCAGCTTGTCGATCCCCCTGACCTCCTCGGCCAGCAGCGGGGTCTTGACAAGGTGGAAATCCTCGTAAAGGTCCTCGTACTGAGAGATGTACTTCTGCTGCATCTTCACCCTGGCGTGCAGCAGGCACGTTTCGTGGCAGCATCCCTCCGAGCTCAGAACCTGGTTCACAACGATGTTGTGCGAGTCAATGTCATACTCCGCGAGGTCCTGGATCAGCCTCTCGGTCTCGTACAGCGACAGGAACTCCGGGATGCAGACGCACACAAAAGTCGTGAGCTCCGGGTCGCTGAACTGCTCCTTCACCCGGTGCACCATCCTCCTCAGGTCCTCGATTTTGGAGAAGAGGCCGTCCTCGCCGCCCGGGCCGCCGCCGCCCAACATGCTCAGCGGGCCCAGCAAGCTACCAAAGAGACCGTTCGCCCCAGCGAACTTCTCCAAGGCCTTGTCGAAGACCTGTGGGACCGGGTGGAGGTTAAAAGTAGAAGGTGGAGCCGGAGCGTCAGCGTATGCCTGGGAGGCCGAGCGTGTGGCCAAGTGTCGCCGTGCTCACCTGCGGCAGCGACAGGAGCCGAAGTGTGTGCCCCGTTGGCGCGGTGTCGAAGACCACCACCGAGTAGTCCATCTGCTCAACCTCCTTCATGACCTCCCCGAAGCTCTTGGCCTCGTCTATCCCGGGGATGGAGCTGGCCATGTCGTTCAAAAAGTCGAGACCCTCGCCCAGGCCGGGCTCCCCGCCACCTGGAGCGCCGCCTCCCACGCTCTTGGCGCTCGCGTCCACCTCCATAGCAAACAAGTTCTCAAAACCATTTACTTTTCGATAGAGAGAGAGAGAGACAGAGAGAGGGCGCGGTTAACCTTTGAACTGCACTGACAAGAGCAGGAGCTCCGGCCAGACAAACGGGAGGATGGATCGGGATCGGGATCGGGTTCTACCTTGCTGCGGCTCGCCGCTGAACTTCTGTTGGAAGGCATCCGACAAGTTATGCGCGGGGTCGGTGCTGATAAGCAGGACCTTGTCTCGCACCTTTGAGAGCAAAATCGAGAGGCAACACGAAGTCGTCGTTTTCCCGACGCCGCCCTTGCCACCCACGAAGATCCACTTGAGCCCGTTCTGGTCAAGAACGTTCTGAAGCGTCGGGTCCAGAGGCTCCTCGAAAGACGCGAAGCTCTCTGTGTCGCTGTCCCCCATGGCGATCGATCGGATCGGCTGATGCCACACTGACCGAACCGGCCAGGATCTGGCAATGAAGAGAGAAGCATCTGCATTGAGGGGAGGAGGAGGAGGATGGGATGGGGTCGTCCTCCGTTCGACGAACGTCGGCCTCAGGTTCGACCTTGATTACAATTGAATCGTGCCACGTCACCAGCGTCACTAGCTCTGCTTCCAGAACTTCAGGATGCCGCCGTAGCACAAGGTCACTACACCGTCGCCGACCTTGAGCACGCAGGAGAGCGGCTCCGCGTGGCACTCCTGCTGAGTGATGGATGGGATCATCTCCATCTGGGCCCTCGGCACGGACTCCGCGATCAGCGACTGGGACGCGGAGCCGGCCCTGTGGTGCATCTGCGCGGCCTCGGTCTCCCCCGCGCCTCCACCCCCACATCCAACTCCGCCGTCCCCGTCCCCATCCTGTTCCAGGCTGTTCCGGGCAGGGAGAGCCTGCTGCTGCTGGGCAGCCCCTGGCGAGCTCGGAATGGCGATGGCCGCCGTCGCGCCTCCAGCCGCCGCCCCGTCGAAGGTCAGCTTCATCGGGGTCGAGTTCGTGCCGCCAGTGCTGACCCACCGCCTGTGCCTTGGCCTGAGCGTGACGTCGGCGGCGTCGACGTCCTCGGCATCGTCCGGGGCTTCGAACTCCCACAGAGCGATTTGGCAGTCCTGGGCGACGGAGATGAACTTGTAGATCCTCGTTCGTACCTCGTCAACCTCGTCGTCATCGCCGCCACCGCCGCTGCCGTCGCCATCCCAGTCGTCCTCAGCCTTCACCGACCTTTCTGTGACGGACATGAATGCAAGGTCGCTCACCCAAGAGGAGTGGCCCTCGCAGAAGGCCACCAGCTGGCCGTCAGCGATGCTGAAGACCTCCACAAGGTCGTCATCACCACCGCAGACCACGAAGCGGCCGTCGTGGGACCACGAGACGCAAAGGTAACCGCCGAAGTACGACCGGCACCCGGCCCTGAACAAGGGGAGCGAGAGGTGTCAGCCCCTGTGGATGTTTTGATTTTCCGGCAGGCCAATTCTACCGGCCCAAGGAAAGAGGGAGAGAGAACTCACCTGAGGGTCCCAGACCCCACGTCGAAGATCCTGAGCACGCCGTCGCACGACACGCACGCGAGCTGGTACCCGTCGTTGGAGAAGGCGACCGAGTTGATGGCAACGCCGTCACACACGTTCCACTTGACAACGAGAAGGTGCGAGGAAGCATCCTCGGAGGATCCCCTGCCCTTGGACCCATTCCTCGGGGTGGCAGGCGTGGAGAGCGACCCATTGCCCTCCGAAGAGCCCGAGACCGAGACCGAACCCGCACCGGTATCCGTCTTGCTCCGCCTGAGAGAGGAGAAAAAGGAGGACCCGCCAGAGGTGGAGGTTGCGACGCTGTTGGAACTCTTCTCCTGCGCCACCGCGGCCTCTTCGTCGACATCTGGAGTGGCGGGGGTTCTCTGAGGGTCGGCCGCCATGCCGCCATGCCCCACCTTGGACTCCAGGCCTCCGTTGGGGGCATAGACGTGAAGGGAACCGTCGGCAAAGGCGGCGACCAGCACGCGCGACGCCGCGGCAGAGGCAGAGGAGCTGGACACCGACCTGGGGCTCCAGGCAATGGCGGTGCATCTGCCGGTCCCCTGCGCGCCCTCCCTGTTGTAGTACTATGTGTGCGGCCGGCGACGAGGGGCGACACGTCAGCAAACTTGTCAGCAAAGGCGCAGGCCCTCTGCCTCCCTCTCCGTCCGCGTGATGCGGGTTTATTCGTTTCTCACCTGAACTGCGGTGATCTTGCACTTTGAGTTCTTGGGCGGGCTCCCACCCGGCCCTCCTAAGGAGATCCCTTGCTGCCTCAAGTGGCTTCGCATCGAGAAAGAGAGGAGCTCTCCGGTCGCCAGGCCAACGGCATAGTCATGGTCCCCGGCCACCGCAGGAAGGGTAGTGAAGTTCACCTAACAAAAGGCAAAGAGCGCAGAGGTTGGGGCGGGCGAGGGTGCGAGAGATGGTCAGCAGAATGCCAAAAGCCTTTGGAGTTCGAGTCGAGAATAGGGGTAAGAGCTCACCTGCTGCCCGGCGTGGCAGGTAGGACAAATACCTCCAAAGGACACCGTGTGGACCGCGGACTCTTCTGGGTTATGCTTGTCCATGACATACAAAAGGTCGTAGCAGTTCAGCACCACGAAGGTCTTCCCCTTGGAATCCTTTACCTCCGAACCGCCTGCCGCTTCAAAAACCAAAAACAAATAAAACAAGACGCCCGTCGTCGTCACCGTCAGCGGCAGGAAAAGGGAGAAGAGTGAAACTTTTGGTCCAAGATGCAAGCGCGAGTGGGTGAAGTGGGGGGTGCAAGGGTTGGTTGCTCACCTCTCTCCGTCTCGATGAGGGTGAGCGATGGCACGGCATACGCGCCTCCGTAAAGCCCTGAGCTCTGGCTCTGCGACACGCGGACCCCCGGGGGTATCGAGGTCGCTATGGTGGCAGTAACCTTTTTCCCGGTCGCCGAGGCCGCGCCCTTGGGCGAGGAACCCGAGGTGGAGGCGTTCCCCCGATCCGTCCGGAGCGGGCAGAACTCCCACTCCATCTCGTACGACACCTCGTTGCCGCTAACCACGGTCTTCATGTCACTGCCTCTGCCCGCCATCGTGCTTCAAGCCCTCTCCGAGTCCGATTGCGATCGCGAGGCTTCTGAAAAAAGTGGCCCAAAAAATCCTCAAGATCGAGACGAAAGGGGTGGGGAGTGTGGGGCAGCCATGAGAGCGGCGAGTCGGACGGGACATCTTCTTCTACCCCCACTCGCACGTCTCTCTCTCTCTCTCTCTCTCTCTCTCGTTCCCTTGTTTTGAAACGTTTACACCAAGCGATTCAGTTCTTTTCGTTGTTGTCCTTCTTTATGCCGGCAGGGCAGCGGGGCAAGCAGGCCGCGGAGCCACACGCGAGGGGCGTCTGGCAGGAAATGGTGAACCGGTCTAGGGAGTACGAGGGATACGAGACCCTAAAAATTCTATTCCAACCAAAAATACTTTAGGTGTTCTTGCCCCCACCCCACCATTCCCCGCAACTAGAGCAGGTTCTCCAGGGCCCTCTGCTGCAGGACCTTCTTGAGGCCCGACACAGGGAGGCCCGCGCCCTTGAGAGCCGCCTTAAGTTCCTTGACCTTCCAGCCAAGAATCTCGTCCTCCGTGTACGTGCAAGAGGCAGCGGGCTCATCGACTACCGGCGCCACGGCGGCCTCCTCCATGGCGGCGACCACCTCCTCCTGCTCCACCGCCTCTGCCCCCTCAAACGAGGCCGCCGAGGGCTCCGCTAGCTCTGGCTCTGGCTCCTGCTCCTCGATCGCCTCCGCGACCTCCTCCTCCGCGGCGCTCGAGGACTCGTCGAGCTGGGGGAGCGTGGGGCCGGCCCCAGCCATGGCGTCGTGGGCCGCGCTCTCCAGCATCTGACACGCCGTGGCAGTGGTGTCACGTCGTTTTCATACGTATTGTTCGTTTACGAGGTAGACGGAGGGAGAGGGGGCAAGAGGTCGTCAGCGAAGGTCGTCTCGGCGGTCGCGCGGCAGGTGGGCGGAGGAGAGCCCCGGGAGTGCGGCCCAAGAGTCTGGACCCCCCACCCCACCCCCCCCGCGCGGGCCGGTCTTCTTCGCTCACCTCAAAATCGATGTCAAGCTCGTCCTCTAGCTCGTCGATCATCCTCTTCAGCTCCGCGTTCTCCTTCTCCGCGATCCTCAAGCGCTCCAGCTGCGCCTCCAGCTGCTGGTCCATAGTCACTGGCACTTTCAGTGGACTCCCCTTCTCGGCCCCTGTCTCGGTCGCCCGGGCTGGCCGACTCAACCGCAGCCTTCCGACCGACGAGCGGTTGCCCACCATGGCCGCCACCCTCGTTACTGAGGACGCGCCCGCCCCCGTGGGAGCTCTCGAGGACGCTCGAAACATCAGCCTGAGCCTACTTCGCTTCGCTTAGCTGACAACGGAGGTAAAGAGCAAAGGAAACCGAAAAAGTGCGCAGGGCTGGAATCGAACCCTCGACCTTCCGGGCAGCCTCCGCCAACGCTTCCGGCCAAAACACACACACCACAAGTGGCCCCTGTGCTAAACTCTTCACTAAGGCCACCTTAAGTCGACGCTCTCTACACCTCCCCGCCTCTCGCTCTCGTCCTGTGCCCGATCGATTAAGGTCTGCCCAATGGCAAAAAAAAACCCGCGAACCTGGGGCCTACTTTTCCGTGTAGATTTTCCTTTATAGCGCTCTCCTTCTCGAAACATTTCCGCCCCCCCCCCCGTCCGAGATCTTCTTGTAGATTTCCGGTCTTGCAGCGAGAAGGTGCGCGGGGACGCCAGAAGAAACTTTTCGGAAATGTTCCAAAACCCGAGAGGCCCCACAAGTGCAGTGAGGAGGTAGGCTACTGAAGAGGTTAGGCTAACTCGACGACGGCGAGCGGCGAGCGGCAGGGTCGACCCCGTGAAGCGGAAGGAGGTTTTGAAATCCAGGCGGCGCGTTCGGTCGCTCTCGGTTCGCGCTCTCGCTGTCGCCCTCTCTCTCTCGCGCGCGCGCGGAACTCGGGTAGGCCAGGAACGAGCGGCTCGGTTTCGAGCAAACCCTGTCGAGAAGGGGGAGCTGAGGGGCGCGAGGCCGACCCTTGGTTGTTCTGGGCTGTCGAGGTGTGTTTTGAATTTGGGACCGCGACGGTCTCGCATTCATCTCATTCGCGTGAGTGCGTCTAAGGTCGCCGAGTGCGAACTGGAAGACCAGTCCAAGAAACAAACAAAAAAAAAAGCATCATCATGACCATAAAGTTCATACTCTTGGTGAACAAGCAAGGCCAGACGCGGCTCGCCAAGTACACGGACGAGTTCCTTAGCGTCGACGAGAGGGTGATGCTCGAGGGAGAGATCGTCCGCAAGTGTCTGAGCCGGACGGAAAAGCAGTGCTCGATTATACAACACAGGAACTACAAGGTCATCTACCGGAGGTATGCCTCACTTTTTTTCTTGGTCGGGGTGGACGAGGAGGAGAACGAGCTGGCGATCATGGAGTTCATTCACTGCGTCGTGGAGACCATGGACCGCTACTTTGGCAACGTGTGCGAGCTGGACATCATGTTTCACATTGAGAAGGCGCACTACTTGTTGGACGAGATGGTCGCGAACGGCACCATCTTGGACACCAACAGGACAAACGTGCTGACGCCGTTGCAGATGCTGGATAAGCAGCAGCAGTCCTCGTGAGCGGCGGATCGGTCCATCATCCCAACATGGAAATGTCTTGTATTTTCATTCAACTTTTATATTTCTCAGGCGCCTGACAGACGGCCCTCGCGTGCTTTTTTTTTGTTTTTGGGTACTGGTCCCCAAACAACCACCTCTCCTACCCGGCCCGGCCCCCTCGAACCCAAAATTCCTCCGCCTTCCGCCGAGTTGCCCTCGGCTTTTTGATACAACCCACCAAAGGGCGCTGGCCGCGGCGCCGGGAGCAAAACACCAAGAGAGCTCCCGCCCCTCTCCTCCTCCTTATCTTCTCCACACAATCGCGCTGGCCGGCCCGCGCCCGCCGCCAAAAAGGGGAATCACCCCGGCCGTGGTCTTAATGCTGAACCTTCCTCCTCCGCAATCCTACTCCCTCCCAAACCCTTATCCCGACCCCGAACCCTAGTTTGTTTGTGCCGGCCCTCGCGCCCCGCTCACCGCCCACGCACTGCTGCTGCTGTCGTGATCCGCGGCTGCGGGCCCTCGCGACCCCGAGCGGCCTAGAAACCCTTGAACAAGCTCTGCTCCTCCTCGGACAGGTTGTCCGTGTGCTCCATCGGTGGGATGTCGTCGTAGTTGTCAAACTGGGAGGTGTCGTCAGGCCCCGCGACCTGCGGCTTGATGGGGGCGGTGATGGTCTTGTTCACGAGCTGGGTCCAGTCGATCCCGTTGAACCAGGGGTGCATCTTGATGTCCCTGGCGGCGCCCTTGAGGTTTCCGAACCTCTTGGTCAGGTCCGGCTGCAGCAGCTTCTTGATCAGGTCCCTACTAGAGCGCGTAAAGTGCGACGGGAACTCTGGCTTGCTATGTAAAATCTTCTGGTACGTTCCCATTGGATCGTCGTCGTAGAACGGCGGGTAGCCCGCCAGCATCTCGTAGATGAGGACGCCCAGCGCCCACCAATCCACGGGCTTCCCGTGTCCCTTGTTCAGGATCACCTCAGGGGCCAGATAGTCTGGCGTGCCGCAAAGCGTGTACGTCCTGTGCTCGATCTGCTTGGCGAACCCAAAGTCCGTGACCTTGATGTGCCCGTCCCTGTCGAGCAGCAGGTTCTCCGGCTTGAGGTCACTGTAGATGATGTCGCGCGAGTGGAGGTACTCGAAAACCAGGAGGACCTCGGCGGCGTAAATCTTCGCAGCGCTCTCCTTCAGCCTCCCCGACATCCTGAGGTGGGTGAAGAACTCACCACCCACGATGTACTCCATCACGAGGTACACGCAGTCCTTGTCCTGGAAGGTGCCCAGGAGGTTCACGACGAAAGGGAAGTTCACCGCTTTCAGAATGTCCTTCTCGGCCTTTATATGCAAGACCTGCTTGGTCTTGATGACCAGGGCCTTCGACAAAATTTTGATGGCGCAGTTGGTCTTCGTGGCCTTGTGCTTGGCGAACACGACCCTTCCGAAGCTACCCGTTCCGAGAATTCTGTCTACCGTGAAGTCATCAATGCCGGTGCACGGCTCGAGCTTGATCTTCTCGGTGACCGAGAAGGGAGGCACCTCGCTCTGCCTCCTAGGATTGTTCTTCTCCTTGTGGAAGACGTTCTTAAACATCCTGCCCGTTCTGCTTGTGTTCCGCTCCCGCTACTCTTCGCTCTTTTGTCTCTATTCTGTCCGTGAGTGCTAGCCCTCGACTCAGAAGAACATGAATATCCCGAACTAAGAATCACGCGAATTCTTTTCTCGCCCCTTGGCAAGGTTGGCGAGAACAGGCGCTGTGTCAAGCGCGGCGGGCTCTCCCTCCTACTGCCCAGCAGCGCTACCACAAAAAGCTCAAAGCCAGCCCCGCGGCACTCGCCACCGGAGCCCTTGTGCAGTTCTGACCCTGCGCCGAAGATGTCCCTTCCCTCTTGTCAGAGGGTCTCTCCTCTGGTCACGAGGCACAGAACCCGAGCCTACACTCTTCGCTTCCTTTGGCCACACACCAAAGGGGGCTAAGACCCTTATGTACGGAAGCAAAACTCCCCTCCACTCGGCAAAAACTATGAATTGCGCGCCCAAGATTCAATCTTTTTCCTTCTTTCGCAGTTTCCCTCCTTGTTGCTGTTGGGTTTGGGTTACCACTGGACCGACCACGCTCCAGTCTTTGACCCGCGTGCGCGCGAACCCGTCAATCCGCGGTTGGGTCTCAGCAGTCGTCGCGGCTCCTCTGCCCTACAATGCGCACGACCGAAAGACCTAACACTGTCCTAACTCTGGAGAGTTATAAGCGCCGCTGGTACGCGAACCCCTGAAGTCCGTCGTCAAACTCACCACCAAGGTCGTGCACGCACGCCTTTTAAGAATACCACGGTTAGAGTTGCCCTTTCTTCGTTTTGGCAAAGGGAGGGTTCTTCACTGAACTGAACTGAACGAAAAGAAAGAGAGGAAGTGTCCCTTGAAAACCTTCATGAAATTCTTCCACAACAGGAACCTGGACCTGCTCAACAAGGTGAGACCACAGTGTTGTTCTCACCTTGAGTGAGTTCTTTTTCCCTGAAAAGACTTCAGTCCAAACGTGACCGTAAAGAAAGAAATGCAACACCTGTTTTGCACAAGGCACGAGCAGAATTGTACGATTTCGTTTACAATTCTCCATCGAAGAGAATTGCGAAGACCTCTGCGAGTCTGCGAGCATAGATGGAAATAGCGCAGCGCGGGCTTCGGCCTCCTCCCACCTCATCAGAGAGAACATCATAGAGAGAAAAAATCGAAGACTGAAAACGGATTTCTTCCTGAATTGGGAAAAGAATTGCTCATCCCATCCCACGAGGCACTGGTTTGGCACTGGACTGAAAGGGGAATCTGGCAGGCTTGTCCCGGTTGCGAAAAACGAGTGCAAACGCGGTGCTATGCCCGGACACCCCAGCTGCGACGCACCAAAAAGGCACCCTCGCAGGAGCGCGAGGAATTTCCGCCCTTCCGGGAAAATTTCCAAGATTTCCCCAACCGACTCCTCTTTCCCCCTCCAAAGGCGCGATCTTGGAGTGTCTTTGGGATCAAGACACAGTGCAGTCGGAGGTGGTGGGGGGCCTCGATGCAACGCGCGGGCAGGCTTGCTGGCGGTCAGAACAGTCGACAGGGCCCTGACCTCATCATGGGACGACGGGCTCTGGCGCGGCCTTCCCAGAAAATGGCGCGGCCACCTAGTGAGGTTGCCGAGAGCGTTCACAGCCCTCACCCTCCACCACCAGGTTGACAGAGAACTAGCCAAATACGAGGCGCGCCGTCTGCTTTATGTAAACGGACTGAGGTCTGCTCGCCGATGAGTGGAACACGCGTGACGAGAAAAGGAACACAAGACTGTCTTCGGTTGGTTTTTTGGAGGTGGGTGGAGTTCGATGCTCCACAGTCTTCCGCCTTCGCTGGCGCCTTCTCGACGGGAGGTCCCGACCACGGTCCCGCCCCTCGCGGAGGTTTTTCAAGGTCGCCTGGCGCCCCTCGACCGCCATGCGAATCACAATTCTCTGCTTTCCCATAACCCGGCGCCTTCGACAATGATTGGACTTATCTGCTTGACTTGCAAGACGTGATTTGCATGTAACCTAACACTTGGTCTGAGTCAGCGCCGGGTTTCCCGATCTCTACCTCTCTCCCTCTTCCTCGCAAGGCGGCGGCGGGAAGTTAAAACCAGGAACAGCAGGCGTGGGCACCGCGGAGTTGTGTACTACAAAAAGAATGAAAATATACTCATACTCGCCGGTCAGGCCCTGCCGCGACGCCGTGTACCCGACGGTCACTCGAGCCAGAAATCGTATGGCCCGGCCCCCCGAGTGCTCACGACGTAAAACGCAAAGCACCCTGACTTGGCCGCAAGTGATTGGGCAACAGCGTACGGTCTCCCGCCATCGCCACCGCTGAAGCCAGCGTCTTCCAGCCTCCAGGCCCCATTTTCCCTGTGGGGATCGGAGTGATGGAAGAGGTAGAGACCGACCTCGAGGCCGCCGTCCGGAAACGTAGGCGCCGCAAACCCTCGGAAGCGACGCGGACTCGTGGAGCAGAACACTGAGCTCCCCGCAGACGGCTGCACCACGAGCTTGTCCATCACTCTCAAGATTGACCCCATCTTGGGTGAAGGCAATGCACGGGGAGGGGGCGGCTGGGTGCTGGCTCCGCCGACAACGGAGACCGAGCCACACGACCTCAGGGCGCGGGTGTCGTGGTCGCAGGGTCCCGAGGGGGCGCATAAAGGGTGCCTGGCCCTCGCCCTGGGCTCCTTGCACTCGAACGACGACTCCCCCGTGAAGTTCAACGAAGCCGCAAGGGGTTCACCGCACACCGTGACCTCCCAATCCAAGATCGCGGCGCCTCCCTCCGGCGACGCCGAGAGCTCCCACACCCCAGCGCTCGAGCTAAGCGGCTCCTCCGTGAAGTGCATCAGGGCCTCCTCTGGCCTCCTCACCCTCTCCCGGCGGCCCCCGGCGGCGCCCGTGACGGCGTTCTTGATCCAGGACCCCCACCAACCGGGCGCCGGGGCCTCTGCAAAGTCGTCGAAGACGGACTCGCCCCTCGCTCCCTCGCCCCTCGCCAGGACGATCCGCTTGCTCACTAGCTGACTGCCCCAAGCCTCGCGGTGGCTCAGCACGAGCTCCCTTCTCGCCGGCGGGCCCCGGGAGGCCGCAGCGTCCGCCACGTCGGCCCGCACAATCACCCTCCTCGCGCTCGAGATCGCCTCCTTCCTCTCGACCCTAATCTCGCTCCTGGCAGCGGACGATGCCACTGCCGCCGCGCCCGGCCTGTAGGTCTCGCACCGCTCCATGTTCTGCCACACCTTGGTCAGGGCATTGGCCGCCGCCACCCAGTCCACGCGCTGAATCTCGCGCCACAGCGGCACGAGCCATCTGAAGGCGTTGTTTGGGTCTTCGTACGCGGCCTGAAGGGCTTCGGGACACCACTTGAAGATCCCGCTGAAGAACTGGGCGGCCGTGGAGGCGCAGGGACCGTTCGATTGGAGGAAGTCGACCTCCGAGTCGCGAGGGGGTGGGTCCCCGCTCCCGCAGTGGAACTGGCACGACGGAGGGACCCTGCGGGCCATTGTGCCGTCCGCACAACGGTGCAGGTCCGTCAGGCACACACCCGCCGCGCCGCCACGTGGCACCGTAGACGCCGCCGCCGCCACTGTCGTCCTCGTGTCGTTCTGGAACCCGACCCACCTTGCCCGCTCGTCGTCAAAGTCGCACGCACCGAAGCCATAAGATCCGAGCTCCGGGAACCTGTGGGTTCTGCCGTCACGCGCGGTCGCCGCGAAGTGGTAGACGACGCACGGAGCTGCACCTTTGAGGACCTGGGCCATTGGGATGGAGACCAACTGCCACGTGGCACATGCGGCAAATGTCAGCAAAATCATGAATGAAGAAGGATGACGGATGAATGAGTTATGAGTGAGTTTGGGATGGATGGTCAGGGGCGGCCCCAACGATTCCGAAAGAGCGCGGTTCCCGGTCTTCTCACCTGAACCCTCTGCTGGTACACGCCGCTGCCAGGGGCGCCGTACTCGAGGTCGAGGGGAAACTCCACACCGTTGGCGACGACGGCCAGATGGCGCGGGGGGTTGGTGTCGTGATACGCCGATGAGAACACGACCTCGTCGATGGGCTCCTCGGGCCTGTGGCTTCCGACCGACAGGGTCCGCCGATGCTGGCCGCTCGACTCGAAGGAGGAAACGAACTCGCCTTGCCTCACCACGCCGCGATGGCCGAGGTTGACAGTCCAGTAGTGCTGGTACTGGGACGCGAGGTCGCTCGAGAGAGCCGCACCGATTTCCCTGAAGTCCGCCGACATTACGTTCTCCCTGCATGGTGTTAAGCAAAAACGGCGTCAGAGAAGAGAGATCGGCGGGAATCTGGGGCGGCCTGCCCCACACCTTCCAAGAAAGAGAGAGACAGAGAGAGAGATCGCCTCACCTGTGCGCCTTGGAGCACATGAAGCTCGCCACGCAGTCCAGTGGCTCCGCCATCCCGGCGCAGATGTTCTCCCCCCTGTAGCCACCGTCGTAGCCAGCGCTGTCCATGCGGTCAAACGGGGTGGAGCCGCCCCTTCCAACGTGAGACACAAAGTCATGCGCCGCCATCTCGCCCGAGTGCCGCGCCGCTGACGTGGCGAGGTCGGGGCTCAGGTGGAGGGGCAGTTTCGGAGTCCTCTCCTCGCCGGAGAATTGGGCCAGTTTGCAACCCCTGGCCGCGTAGGCGCCCTCAAAAGTCTCCGGCGAGGACCTCACAGCGTTGATCCACGTCAGCAGCTCCCTCTCCCTCGGCGTGGGCTTGCCTGCCCTCGCGTCCCCGTAGCCCGCGGGAAAGTCGGCGACCCCGAGAACCACGCCCCCAGACTCTTGGCCAACGATGGCGCCCCATGGAAGGAGAGATGGCGGGACGCTAGAGGCGGGAGACACGGTGGAGTCCCAGCCACCCAATCCCTCGTAGGGGCTCTCGGGAAGCGCCCCAACGTTCCGCCCCAGGGATTCCAAGGACGGGGAATCCGGCCTCTTCTGCATGGCCTCGCTCGACTCGTACAGAACGCTGGCCCAGCCGTTACCCACCCTGATCCCTCCCACCTCGGTCCTCGTGGTGCCGGACGCGGTCTGCTTCATTTCCCACTCAAATGCGGCCTCCTCCTTCCCCTCCTCCTCCACGGGCACGACCCACCCGCCATCCTGGTAGTACGCGGGCCCGCCCGCGTGTGGCGCTTTCGGCCGTCCAAGACTTGCCGAGGGCCCGGCCCTCGCCACCTGGTTGTCGAGCACCGACGCCGTCCGAGAAGGGGGCAGCCTGGAGTCCATGAAGTCCTTCCTCGTGCTGGACGGGTCAAGAGACAGGAAGACGTCGTGGAAGCTCGAGGACCCGCCATCGTTGGCGTTCACGGCCGCCACCGTGAGCTTCTGATCGCCGCCCCTGCTCGGAAACCCGCCGCCCTCGGCCAAGTTTCCCACGGAAATGTGCAGGACGAAGCTGATCTCGTGGTCGTTCTGGGACTTCACCTCGAAGCCGACGTCGACGTCGAAGCCCTCTCCGATCCTCTTGTACGCCCTCAACTCGTGGGGGGCCGCCATCGTCGACGGCAGGGTCTTGGTCACCCTGCCCGCTATGCTCGTCACCGCCCCGGGCCTCAACACGGCCTCCGCGGACTCCAGCCAGAGCACCGATCCTTTGTTCCTGTGCGCCACCCCAATTCTTGTGTCCCTGGCCATGCTCCCGGTCTCCTCGCCCCACACCAACAGGGCTGCGCGAAAGTCGCGGCGCAGGTAGAGCGACATGAACGCGGTCAGGCTGCACAGAGGGAGAGAGAGAACCGCAAAGGAAGATTTTGTTAGCGAACGAAAGTCTCGTTGGAATCATCGAGGGAGTCGGGCTGCACTCACTATCCGTTCCACCGGTTCGCCCCGGCGTAGTTCACCGGCTCCCTGTGTGCAACTCCAGACATGATCGGCATGATCTTGGGCGAGGGCGACCCGTCGAAGACGGCGGTCTTGACCATGAGCGGCGAAGTGACGTAGTCCAGGGCGCCCGCCGCGACCATCATCGGCGAGTAGATGAGGGTGGCGGGTCCTCCTGGGGCGGGGTGGATGGGGGCGACCGCCCTCACCCTCTGGGGCCAGCTCATGGCGCAGTGAATCGATCCCCCGCCGCCCATGGAGTGCCCCATCGTGCCCACCCCGGCCTGACCGATCCTGTCGTAAAACATGGATTCTTTGCCGTACGGTCCCGTCCCGTCCCCCTCCGCGAGAATCCAAGCCAGGCCGTGGCACATGTCGTCTCCCAGCGTGGCGGGTACGGGGGCCATGTTCCTCACCGACACAACGATGAACCCGTGCGACACGAGGTGAGCGTACAGGCCGGTATAAAACTCCGCCGCCGACCCCGCACCGTGTGCAAACCCAATAACATGAAAAGTGCCGTCCGGAGTTTTCTTTGGATCCGCCAGCGCGGTGCCTCCGGGATTGTCGGTCGGGAAGTAGACCGCCACGGGGGCATACCCGTAGCTCTGGCGGAACGCGCTCGCCTTCGGGGCGTCGACCATGAGAGGAGCTGCCATGTGATACGGTCCAGGAGCCGAGTAGTGATCGAGGGACAGGTTTTCGAGCAATGGCGCCGGAGACGCGAGCGCCCCACTCCAGAACAGAAGGACGATGAGCGCCGCGGCGAGCGCCCTCATCTTCTTCAGCGTCGGCGGCGGTGTGGCGGCCATCGCGGCGGCCTGTGCCGCTTCGGGCTCTTGTTGTGGTTGCCGCCGCTGCCTTTCGCGCGAAGCCGGAGCCGTTATGAATTTTCACCTGCTCCAAGAGTAGATTTCGCGAGATGGGGAGCATTTTCGCTCCCATTCATCCAGGCCGGGGGGGAACGAAGAACCGGAATTCACGTTGTGAAAGAAGACATCGGCCTATATTGGGTTGCTTCCTAAGTGCCGTTCGTATATATAGTAGTAGTGCTGTTAGTTTTGGTGGAGTATGAACTGCAAAAATGCAGTGGCCACTGAGCATAATGCTCGAAGGACATCAAACATGTCCATGATGCTGTCTTTGCCCTTTCGCAAAGCACAGCACGAACAACCCCTGAACCCACAACTTTTTATTTTGCCTCTCCAAACACCACATCCAGCACCACGCACGCACGCAGCAAAGACACAGACACAGACACAGAGACACAGAGAAGGCATATATATTTTCACACAAGCGCGAGCGTTTACACAATAACATCCATCGATTTATTTGCACCCCACTCCGTCCCCGTCCCCTCCTCCGCGCTCAATCGAACTTCCTTCCAGCCCTCCTGGTCTGCTTGAACCCTCCCCTGCCGCGCTGCTTGAACCCGCCCCTCGACCCGCCGCGGCCGCCGCCCCTCCTCTTGTGAACGCCTCCGCGGCCCCTCCGGCCACCCCCTCGGCTACCCCTGGCCCCTCTCGAGGCCTCCCGGCGACCACCTCGACCGCCGCCGCTGGCCTCCTCTCCCTCTCCCTCGCTCGCCGAGGAGGAGGAGGAGGACGACGAGTCTTCGCCCATGGGTGCCACGGTCACCGTCACGTTGGCCCTATCGTCCCCGTAACTCTTTTGGGTCTCGGCATCCTTCGCCGCGTCGGCCGGTCCGTCCTCCGATTCCGATGACGAGTCCAGCCCACAGTCCGTGATCAGGTCCTTGATCGCCTGGCGTTTCTCTCTTCTGCGTTCTCTAATATCTTCCTTTTCCTTTCGCGCCAGCTGTTTTTGGGCCTTCACCCTGCGCTGTTGCTTGCGCTTGCGAAACCCGGTCACGTAGTCCTTCAACGCCGTCGGGTCGAAACGAATCTTTGATCATCATCATCATCACCAGCACCAGCAGCAAGCGGCGCCAAACGTCAGCTCCACTTCATACTTTTATTAGAACTCTCTCTCTCTCTGTGTCTCTCTCTCTCTCTCTGTGTCTCATGCTCACCTCGAGGTTCTTCTTCCGCCGGTCCTGTTTGGAGACGTGGCGTCCCCTGGATCCCCTCTCTTCATCGATCGGCCTGGACCTCACGCCCTCCTCGCGCGGCGGTTCCATCGCCATCGCGCCCACGGGCACAAACACACTCCCAGCCAGCGGCGCCCCCCTCCACCACCTCGTCTTGGCTTTTTTTCAGTTTTCAGCTGGTTTTCAGTTTTTTTAGGAGAAACGCTGGAGGCCCACCAGGCGAGTGCGCAGGGGGCGGGCACGCGGTGAGCGAGGGGGGGCGAAGCGAAGACGACGTCTCGCCATGGAGGGCGAGGCCGCGACGACGACGACGATTACGGAGACTGTGGTGACCATCACGGAGACCACGAGAGAGGTCAACTTCGGGAAGGTGGCACTCGTCCTGATCCTGGTGCTCCTGCTGGCCTACCTGGCGACGAGGCACGTCCTAGGCATCGGCAACAGGCGAAGGATCACCCTCCTCGTGGGCCCCGCGGGATCCGGGAAGACGACGCTCTTCCGCCAGGTGAGTCACGGACCGAACCTCTACCCCTCGCGCAGATCGGACACTAACACTGTCCCCTCCGCCATCTGCCCTCGCTCGCTCGCTCGCTCGCTCGCTCGTTCGCTCGTTTGCAACCCCAAAGCTCCAGAACGGCAAGCACCCCGCGCTCACGGTGACGTCGGTGCGGGCAAACGAGTGCGAGTGCGGCGTGTCTGGCGACCGCCCGGCCACCGACGTGGTGAAGGTAGCGGACTACCCAGGCCACGTCAAGCTCAGGAGCGGGTGCGGCGCGTACCTAGACAGAGCCAAGCGAATCGTCTTCGTCACCGACGCCCTCGTGTACAACCAAAGCGACCGCGTAAGGGAGGCCGCAAGGTGAGCCAGTCCCCCGTGCTGTATGTTTGCTTGTCCGTTCGTTGGTTTGGTGGGGACCGGGGGCCAAAAGCCCTCGGAAGGAAGAAAGAACGATGGGGCGGCGGAAGAATTGGGCTGTGCTGACGCCGCCTTCGCCACTCTCTGTCTCTGTCTCTCTCTCTCTCTGTGTACGACGAAAAGCTTCTTGTTCGAGGTGCTGAAGCACCCCTCGGTGCTCAGGGACAGGGTCCCCGTGCTGATCGCGTGCAACAAGAGCGAGAGGATGAACGCGTTCTCCCCCGAGTTCGTCAAGAAGCGGCTGGAGAAGGAAATCGAGGTCCTGCTGTCGACGCAGGGCGACCTCAGCGACACCGTTGGCGGCGCGGAGGGGAACGCAAACATCGCCTCAACCAAAGAAGGCCAGGCCTTCAAGGTCTCCGATTGTTACTCCAAGGTCACCGCGGCGGCGGTGTCGGCCTCGAAGGGAACCATCAAGCCCATCCGGCAATTCATCACCTCCTAATTGGCCTCCACCTGTAAAACAACAGCACAACAACACTTGTTCGCTCTTCGATCTTGACGCTGAGGGGTGGGATTTGGGAAATTTCCGGCAAATGCCTTGGAAATCGTCCCAACACGGGATTTCTACACGCGATCAGACGGGTGGATCTCCAAGCCCGACACGAGGCGAACTCGAGGCGAGCGAGTGGATGAGGGCGCGATTAGAAAGCGCAAGCGTTTGCAGCGAAAAGGGTAAGGTATGACGCATCTTCCGCGCCATGGCGCCGGAGACCGACACCGGTACCGACGGGGAGGGGAACCACGACTCCTCGCTCATCGGTCGGACGCGCGCCGCGCGAAACCATCCCGAACCGAAACGGACCTCAACTCCCCAAAACACAACAACTTTTTTTCTGACCGAGCGTTTCCTTTCATACTTTTCCGATCGCTGGACGTCGACGACCGACAGTCGAGACTGAGGTGGTTGGATTGAGAGAGCTCGAGCCTAGTTCGATGGCGGCGGCTGTCCAGAGCCGTTCTGCGGCGCCCCGTCGCGCGGGCAACAGGGGACGGCCACTCCGGCCAGGCCCCAGAAACTCCTCCTCCTCGAGGAGAACAACGAGGTGGAGGCCCTGCGGCGCGAAACCTGAGAGGGAGCTACTGATGTGGGAGGCGCTCAGGGAGGCGACCGACGAGGAGATGGAGAGGGATCCAACCGTCCTTGTGATGGGCGAGGACGTCGGGCACTACGGTGGTTCCTACAAAGTGACGTACGATTTGTACAAGAAGTACGGGGAGATGCGGCTGCTGGACACGCCAATCGCGGAGAACTCCTTTGCTGGCATGGGCATCGGCGCCGCCATGACCGGTCTGAGGCCCGTGATCGAGGGCATGAACATGGGTTTCCTTCTCCTGGCCTTCAACCAGATCTCCAACAACTGCGGTATGCTCCACTACACGTCGGGAGGACAGTACAAGGTCCCGGTGGTGATCCGTGGCCCGGGAGGCGTGGGAAGGCAGCTCGGGGCGGAGCACTCGCAGAGGCTCGAGTCTTACTTCCAGTCCATCCCGGGAGTGCAGCTTGTGGCTTGCTCCACGGCCAGGAACTCCAAGGCGCTGCTCAAGGCGGCCATCAGGTCGGACAACCCCGTCATCTTCTTTGAGCACGTGCTCTTGTACAACGTCAAGGGGCCCGTGGGCGGCAAGGACGAGGTGCAGGAGCTCAACAGGGCCGAGGTCGTGAGGGAGGGCACGGACATCACCATCTTGTGCTACAGCAGGATGCGCTACGTGTCCATGCAGGCCGTGGGCGACCTCGTGACCCAGGGCTACGATCCCGAGGTCATCGACTTGATCTCCCTCAAGCCGTTTGACTTGGAGACCATCTACAACTCGATCAAGAAGACCCGAAGGGTTCTGATCGTGGAGGAGTGCATGAAGACCGGCGGCATCGGCGCCTCGCTGAGCTCCACGATCAGCGAGAACTTCATCGACGAGCTGGACCACGAGGTCGTCAGGCTGTCCTCCCAGGACGTTCCAACGGCGTACGCGCACGAGCTGGAGGCAGCGACGATTGTGCAGCCGGAGCAAGTGGTGGAAGCCGTGCACAGGATCTGCGGGGAGTCCGCCGTGCCCGCCTAGAGAGTGTAACAAACAACAACGAAAACCTTTTTCAGAGAACTTCGTTTTTTTCTTTTTTTTTTTCTGTGTTCTGTTTACCTGTACATGGGGGTTTGTGTTCCTTATCTTATCAGTAGAGGCTCTCCATGACCCCGAGCATTTGCAGGGTCTGCCCTCCCGCGACGGCCACCTTCTCGGAAAAGTTGGTGGTCTGGTTGGCAATCAGGAAGGACTCCATCCGGCTTGGCTCGGTCAGAGGAGCGTAGTTGGGATCCTCCTCAGTAAGTGGGTCATCCCCAGCCGCCCTCCTCGCAGCGTTCTCCTGCCTCCTCTTCTGCAGCCACTGCTGGTGCTGGAGCTCGTGCCTGGCAGACATCCTGTGGTACTGGGAGACCTGGTAGATCTTGCCGTGGTACTCGTCCACGGAGTCCATCATGAACTCCAGGTTCCTCTCAAGCAAATCGGGCTCCACAAAGGCGAGCCTGTCCGTCTGTCTCCTATCTGCCCTCTGGTCCGTCTCTAAAACCTGGAACATCGCAGAGACCAGCGACGAGTTGTTCACGGTGATCGGCAGCTCCACAAAGATGTCCTTGCTCGTCACGCCCTCCTGGTTCAGCGTCGTGGCGTTGCACTTGCCCTCCTTGAACAGCTGCAAGAACTTCTCCTTGAGCTTCAGAACTTTCAGGCCAAAGGCCCCTTGCGCCGCCCCTTGAGGGTCGTACACGACGCATACGCACCGCTTGATGGATTCCTGGTAGGACATGAAAGTCTCCACAATCTCCAAGGTCTGGTAGGACCCCACAAAAGTGCTCTGGTACCAGCCCACGGTGTTGTTATCTACGTTCACTTCCCGCAAGCATCGCATCATCTCCAGCTGGAATGACGAGCCGTCGTCCTCCTCGGCCTCCACGTCCTCCAGTTTCGTGGGAAATGGAAACGCATAAGTGATCTCCAGCGTGGACCCGATGTCCAAACCCAGGAGCTGGCCAGTCACGAAGTTAGGCTCAAGCTCCTTGCAGTGCTTCACGATCTGCGCAACAACGAGACCCTCCACCTGTGTCAAAGGAGTCCCCCCAAAAAAGAAAAAACGAAACACGGCGGTCAGCAGCCGAGCCAAGGCCGCGCAGACGACGGTGGGCGACCGTGCGCTTGGTGGTCAGGGCGAGAGAGGGGGGGCGGGGGGCGG
>Ga0160423_10001238_pt1 | contig 21387 bp, 20 predicted proteins | sample CRUFie14St8metaG_FD_108191 | JGI IMG/M metagenome (GOLD analysis project Ga0160423, IMG submission 108191) | Marine microbial communities from the Costa Rica Dome - CRUD Field 142mm St8 metaG | ecosystem: Environmental > Aquatic > Marine > Oceanic > Photic zone | place: Costa Rica: the Eastern... | reverse complement strand
CAGAGGTGCAATCGCCCTGGTGCTGTCCAGCCGGTCGCGTTCAACGATCTGATTTTCGAGTTCAGTGAGCTCAGGCACGGAATGCCCTTGCGATTGCAGATCGATGGCGCGGCGGCGGGCTCGCTCCGCGGGAGTTGCGGTGAGGAACACCTTGAGTTCCGCATCGGGGAACACCGCCGTTCCGATGTCTCGGCCTTCTGCGACCAGTCCACCCTGCGCGCCCAGTCGCTGCTGTTGGCGTGTCAGCAGTGCTCTCACACAGGCATGGGCAGCGACCTTTGAGACCGAACCGGTGACTCGGGGATCACGGATGGCTTCAGTGACATCCCTGCCGTTGATGCAAACGGTCTGCACCCCATGTCGCAGCGGTGAGAGATCGACCTCCAGGCCCTCGAGAAGCGTCTCAACAGCCTCGGCGCTGGCTGGATCAGCTCCATGCTCCTGAACCCAGAGGGTCACTGCCCGGTACATGGCACCGGTATCGAGGTAAAGCAGCCCCATCCGTTCAGCGAAGGCCCTGGTCACGGTGCTCTTGCCGGCACCGGCAGGACCGTCGATGGCAACGATGGGAGAACGGGTCATGACGAAGATGTGATCGATCAGGCGAGTGGAGCCACAACGGACAGCGATCGCAAGCAGTCGCAGAGACCGCTCTGAGGCTGCGGGCTGCAGGGTGAATGGATCCACAACCTCTACATACTCCACCTCCAGCCCGGCATTTTCGAGCTGGTTGCTGAGGCTCTTGAGAACATCACTCTGGTCAGCCTGGCCGCACTGAAGCTCTGTTGCTGCATCACGCATAGCGGCTCCGATCGAGGACGCACTGCAACGCTCGGACGCGCTCAGATAGCGGTTGCGCGAACTGGCAGCCAGGCCATCCGGCTCACGCACGGTTGCACATCCCCTCACCCGCACCGGCAAGCCAAGGTCTGTCACCAACCGCCTCAGGATGACGAGTTGCTGCCAGTCTTTTTCGCCGAGCCAGAGCTGCCTTGGCTGAACCAGCGCCAACAGGCGACTGACCACGGTGCAAACTCCATCGAAATGGCCTGGTCGCGAAGGACCGCACAAGGCCGACTGCAATGTTGATGGTGTCTGAAGCCTCCACCCCGAAGAGACTCCGTCCGGGTAGATCTGCTGATCATCCGGAAACCAGAGCGCCGCTGCCCCCGATCGCTGAGCCAAAAGACAGTCAGCTTCCAACGATCGGGGATAACAGTCAAAGTCCTCTCCCTCTCCGAACTGCAGAGGATTGATGTAGACGCTCACCAGCACTGAACCTGGCTCAGCACATCCTGCAACCGCCTGCCTGATCAGCCGAGCGTGCCCCTGATGAAGACCACCCATCGTGGGAACGAAATCCACCTGACCAGGCTGCGATGCGCACCAGGCAAGGAGTTCAGAGCAAGTTCGAAGAACGCGAAGACTCAGCGAAGCACCTCAAGACGAACCTCTGCAATGCCACTGCTCATCAACCCCAGTTCGCGCGCAGCGCCGTGAGCCAGATCAATCACCCTGTCTCCTGCGAATGGACCACGGTCATTGATGCGAACAACAGCTCTGCGACCGTTCCAAAGATTGGTCACACGAACTCTTGTTCCGAATGGCAGTGTGCGGTGAGCCGCAGTCATCGTGCCCGGACGAAACACCTCTCCGTTGGCGGTTCTGTTGCCATAGAGGCCAGGGCCGTACCAGCTGGCTTCACCCGAATGCGTGGAAATGACAACCGGTCCAGCGGGCTTGGGCGGTTGAGGCGGAGCGGGTGGAGCTACGGATGCAGGCTCGGTAATGGCTGTGACCGGAACATCCGGTGCAACCGAGCCGGGTTCGCTGCTCTCAACGGCGGCAACCGGTTCCGAGGGCAGCACCAGATCCAGAGGGTCCGTGATCTCAAATCCATCAAGATCTCTGGCAAGAACCGGGTAAAGAGCCAGACCTGTCAGCGAGAACCCGGCTACCGCAGCAATGGCAGGTAAAAAGCGAGCCATAACGGTGGGTCAGACAGCGGAATGAGAACAGCTATTAGCTGAACAGAATCAGGCAACAATCCGCCGCGACCAGAACACTTAAACGTCGTATCAACGTAAAAATCTCCGTGCGCTTGCGGAAAGGTCGTTGACATCGCAAACGCACAAGCCTGTGGCTACAAAGCGGCCGCGAGAGAGTGCAGAGACTGGGCTGCGAAGACTCCGCCCATCAAGACCATTGATCAGCTCAGCCAATCAAGGCAACAAGCCCCGCTGATCAGCGCGGGACCGGTAAACCCTGCGGCATAACCGCAGGGTCTGAGGGTCTGCTCACGAGGCGAGAGGATCAGGGCAGAACTACTGCAGCTGATGGACTACCGAGCCGCCGGTGTGGACGTGGAAGCCGGTCGGGCTTTCGTGCAGCGGATCAAATCCGGAGTGGAAGCCACGCATCGCCCAGAGGTGGTCGGCGGACTGGGCGGCTTTGGAGGCATGATCCGTCTGCCTCAGGGGCTCAAACGTCCATTGCTGGTGTCAGGAACCGACGGGGTCGGCACCAAGCTGGAGCTCGCCCAGGAGCATCAAAGCCATCACAACGTGGGAATTGATCTGGTCGCCATGTGCGTCAACGACGTGATCACCAGCGGCGCTGAACCTCTGTTCTTTCTTGATTACATGGCCACTGGAGCCCTGAGCCCCGATGCAATGGCCACCGTTGTTGAAGGCATCGCCGATGGCTGCCGGCAGAGCGGCTGCGCGCTGCTCGGTGGTGAAACCGCTGAGATGCCAGGTTTCTACCCGCCTGGCCGGTATGACCTGGCAGGTTTCTGCGTTGCTGTCGTTGACGAGGACGCTGTCATCGACGGCAGCCGGGTTCAGGTCGGCGATCGCATCCTGGGAATCAGCAGCAGCGGCGTCCACAGCAATGGCTTCAGCCTGGTACGCAAAATCCTCGAGGCGAGTGGAGCTTCGGCTGAAACACGCTTTGGCTCGAATGATCAGCCTCTGATCAAGGCACTTCTGCAGCCGACCCATCTTTATGCGGAACTCGTGAAGCGATTGCTCGCATCAGACACTCCGATTCATGCGATGGCTCACATCACAGGCGGAGGGATTCCCGAGAACCTGCCTCGCTGCCTGCCGGAGGGCACGATCGCCAGGGTGAATGCAAACAGCTGGCCCCGCTCCGATCTGTTCGCCTGGCTTCAGTCCCACGGCGGAATCAAGGAGCGGGATCTCTGGCACACCTTCAATCTCGGAATCGGCTTTTGCCTGGTGCTTCCTGAGCCAGCCATCAGGTCGGCCCTCAGCCTCTGTGAAAACCAGGGATTCCGCGCGTGGCAGATCGGGGAGATCCTCGCTGCGACTGACCAGGACAACACACCGGTGCTTGGACTTCCGGCCTGATCGAAGCCCGCGTCCAACAATCTCCAACAGCTGAACGCTCAAGCGCACTGAGGCCTTGGAGTCCCGTTATTCTCCGAACAGACAGATCGACGTTGTCGATCAATGCGTCGCGACATACGTCCCAGTAAGACATGCCATTTGATAGGCCTCAGCGCACAACCCGACGTCGCTCATCGGCAGGTCCCACCCCACCGAGGCGTCCAGCGGGTGCCGGTTATGAGAAAAACGGAATCCACCGTCAGGGCGGAGCCAGACCGACATTTCTCGCACTGAAGGACCACGGAAAGGTCTTTGTCGCTGACATGCCCTTTCTCTCTGACGGTCAACTGGCCAACATCAGCAAGGAAGCCGGGGAGGTTCTGCTGAGCCTGGAGAGACGCATCAGCGAACTGGAGCAGGTGCAGGGTGACAGGGACACGCTGATCAAAGCCTGCACGAAGCGTGATGTCACCCATCGCTTCCTGAGGGCGATTGAGGATGAGCAGCAGCAGCGCCGCGACAATCCCGCCATCCGCCGTGCCGCTGGAGAATCTCTGCCGCGCACATTTCTGGAAATCGCTCGGCATCGTCTGCCCGGTGCAACCTTTGATTCTCTGCTTCAGGAAGCCCTGTCAGCCTGCGAGCAGTCGACCGAAGAACCTACGGCCAAATCAAAACCACCGCTCAAGGTTGTGACCCTGCAACCCCAAGCGTCATCGCTGCCTGTGGTCGTCAGCCCAGACCCGGAACCCAGTGATCAGGCGCTCTGAAAAGGATTGTCCGGCATGCGAACCGGACACTCCTTACTGAGCCTGTCGAGCTGGAGACACTCCTGCTCGGAAAGCCTCCAGGTGAGTGCCTGACGAGCATCCTCAACCTGAGCCGGTCTGCGGAAGCCGGGAATCGGACATGTTCCATGAGCCCGACACCAGTTCAGTGCCACCTGAACCTGACTCACCCCTCGGTCACGTGCCATCTCAGCCATCGCCTGACGCAATGGACGTGATCCAGGCAGGAGACGACGAAAGAGACCTGAGCGCAACAGCGTGGTGTCACATGGAGTCCAGTCAGGGCGACGCGCCAGCACGCCCAATGCCAGTGGGCTGTAGGCCAGCACCTCCACACCGAGACTTCTGCAGACATCAAGAATGCCTCCGGACTCAAGTGGTCCTGGAGCCAGCAGGGAGAACTGGACCTGCACGCTGGCCAGCCGCACTCTCCGGCTGGCCAGGTGATCGTGCAGAAGCCTCAGGCGCTGAGGACCGATGTTGGAGACACCGAGCTCGCGGACCTCACCCTGTTCCACAAGATCAGCGAGACCGTCGAGAAGCGGACGCTCCTGCCAGGGGGCATAACGGGCTGTGCTCCAGTGCAGCTGGACCCGATCGAGCTGGCCACCCAGCCGCTGCCGACTGGCGTGAAACGCTTTGAGCAGTCCGCGACGGCCGAGCCGCCAGGGGAAGGGCGCCAGCTTCGTGGCAACAACAAGGTTGGCGCGTGACAGGGGATCCAGTGCTTCAAGACACTGGCCCAGGAGCTGTTCACTCCTGCCGTTGAGGCGGCCTGTGCCGTAGGAGTCGGCCGTGTCCACAAGCTGGAGCCCCGCAGCAACCGCTGCGGCGAATGTCGCCTTCAGTTCTGGATCGTCTCTCTCGGGGCGATAGCCCCAGAGCAGCTTGTTGCCCCAGGCCCACGTGCCGAATCCGATTCCTGTCACAACACCGAGGGATCGCTGCACGCCATGATCGCTTCAGTACGGTCCCCGCGATGTCGCTCCCCGTTGCCGAGACAGCTCCCAATCGGGGGGAGGAGGCCAACGCGCAGGATCCAGCGAGCCCCTCAGGAGAGGATCGAGTGCTCTGCAACCACTGTGGTCGAACCGCCAGAAACGGCATCAGCTGCATCGGCATGTGCGTGGCCGACAGCGATTACTGATGTGGCGTGCTTTCCATCAATGGTTCGGGAGGGTGCGATCGCATCGGTTCTGATCGCCGGGACGGTCTGTGCACTGCCGGTGCATGCAGCGAACGAAGCCTTCACGGGACGACATCAGACAATCAGCAGCGACTGTCGCTTCACGCCAACGACAGGGAAGCGGCGGGACTGCAGACTGATCCAGATCGATGGCAGGACAGCCACGATCCTCAGCCTGCGCTTCATTGGTGCGGGAGAGCAGCCCGGTTCCAGTCAGAGACTCACCTTTGTGGTGTCGACCTTGTCAACGCCCCCTCTCCTGAGCTGCAATCTGGGCAGATGCCAACTGGGGACAGACGACTGGGAAGGCAAGATCAACAGTGTGTCCGAAGCGAACTACGACGTTGATGGGCTTGCTGAAGGTGTGCCGAGGGCCTGGGCCGTGAGACAGGGAAACTGCAGCGTTCAGGCTGGACGCATGACCTGCCGTGCCGACGTTCCAGGAGGAGGACAGATCAGTGCAGAAGCAGACCTCTGACGACCGGGGCCAGATGATGAAAACGAAGGCGGCACCCAGATTCGAACTGGGGATAAAGGATTTGCAATCCTCTGCCTTACCACTTGGCCATGCCGCCGCTCGGAGACGAACCGCTCCACTGGCGGATCGTATCAGCGAGACTGCCCCGGCTCTGCTGGTGATCAGCAACGGCCACGGTGAGGATCTGATCGCGCTGAAAATCATCGAGGCGCTGCATCGGCTGCAACCGGCCTGGAAGCTGAAGGTGCTGCCCCTTGTGGGTCAGGGAAGCTGCTTCGAGGCCGCTGTGGAACGGGGATGGGTAGAAAAAATCGGGCCCGGCGCAAGACTTCCCAGCGGGGGATTCAGCAATCAGAGCCTGGGAGCACTCCTCTCCGATCTCATGGCTGGCCTGCCGTTGCTCACCTGGAGGCAATGGGTCTGCCTTCGGAGAGAGGGTCGATCAAGTGCCGCGATTCTGGCGGTGGGAGATCTGCTGCCATTGCTGATGGCATGGAGCACCCGAATGAAATTCGGTTTCATCGGCACTCCCAAGAGTGATTACACCTGGAGCAGCGGCCCCGGGCAGGCCTTCAGTGATCGCTACCACGCCCTGAAAGGTAGTGAATGGGATCCCTGGGAGTGGCACCTGATGAAGGGGCGTTCATGCCGCCTGGTTGCCATGCGTGACCGTCTCACCGCAAGGGGACTGCGCCGCCACGGAGTCAAGGCAACCAGTCCGGGCAACCCGATGATGGACGGTCTTCGGCTGTCACCACCTCCAGCCTGCCTGGAGCGCTGCCGGCGGATTCTGCTCCTCTGCGGCAGCCGGATGCCGGAGGCGCTGAACAATTTTCGCCGCCTGATCCAGGGCCTGATGCAGATGCCAAGCCCCGTGCCGCTGGCTGTGCTGACAGCCCTCGGCTCTAGTCCTCATCGGAGCGAGCTGGATGAACTGCTCAGAGGCCTGGGATTCCGCAGCTGCCCAGCTCCGAGCACAGTCCTTGAAGCGGCGGAGTGCTGGGTCCGAGGGCCAGTGATGCTGCTTATCGGACCCGGCCGATTCCAGCAGTGGGTGGCCTGGGCCGAAGCGGGTGTCGCCACTGCAGGAACCGCCACGGAACAGATGGTGGGGCTTGGGATTCCAGCCCTGTCACTGCCGGGTCGAGGCCCGCAGTTCACCCGCGGATTCGCCGAACGCCAGAGCCGGCTGCTGGGTGGCGCCGTGCGCACCTGTGAATCGGAGCAGGCGCTGGGCCGACGCCTCTCCCAGCTTCTGAATGACCCTCTGCTGCGACAGGAGATGGGGCGCATGGGGCGTCAGCGCATGGGCCCTGCCGGCGGCAGTGAAGCCATTGCCCGCGCGGTGATCAGCCAGCTCGCACCTGAAGACTGATACTGGGTTTCACTTCAGAAGGAAGGATTTCCTTCACACCGCCATGGCCGCCATCCAGGACCGTGACTATCTGAGGCTTTGCGCGGAACTGGCCAGTGTGCTCAGCATCAGCCAGGCCTCCGCTCGCAGGCGGGTCGACCAGCAGGCAGCCCAGGGCGGTGCACGGGATGTTGAGAGCCGAAAGGCCGTGGCCACGAGCCTTCTGGAAGCAGCCAAAACACAACAGGGCCAGCGATCTGCCGGCAAAAACCTGGACACGCTGCTGGAGGCTGACCCCAAGGACGAGCACTTCATGCTTGAGGACTGAATCAGATCAGTGCTCGAAGGTGTTGACGAAGCGGAAGCGATCCAGATCTGACATCACCGCAATGCAGGCGAAGCAGCGTTGCGCCAACTCCCAGCGCCCCTCGCGCCGCAGCATCACCTCCAGCTGGCGACGTGCGGGAAGCAGAAAGCGGGCGTCATTGGCGGCATAGGCCAGCTGGGTGTCAGTCAACTCATCAACCCGTCCCCAATCACTGCTCTGGGCCTGCTTATCCAGCTCAACACCCACCAGTTCCATGACCAGATCCTTGAGGCCGTGCCGCGGGGTGTAGGTGCGTGCCAGCCGACTTCCAACCTTGGTGCAGAACACAGGATTGACCCGAATCGAAAGTCCGGTGGCCAGCGCCGCCACATCAAACCTGGCGAAGTGAAACACCTTCTCAATCGCCCCAGACTCCATCAGAGCCCTGAGACGAGGGGCCTCCGTCTGCCCGAGACCGATGCGAATACAGGCAACCTGGTCCCTGTCGTCGCAGATCTGCACAAGACAGAGTCGGTCACGGCCGTGAATCAGTCCCATGGCCTCGGTGTCGACAGCGAGTGCCTTCGCCTGCGCAAAGCGGTCGTGCCAGTCCTGATCCAGGTCTCCGTCAAAGACTGCGAAGGCACAGGGCTCACTGGGAATCTCAGCCATGACAAAAACGCAAGAGGTTGCAGGACAACGCTTCCACTCTGACCTCAACAGGTGATTGAGCGAGTTTTAACTGGGCGCTTGAAAATCAGAACGAGACCGAGTTAGACAAAATCGAGACAGCTTGATTCCATGCTCACTCAACGCAAGCCAACGCGCTCCTGCCTGGCTGACATCGAACACTATTTCCGGCAGCCACCTCCGCTTTTTCTTGATCTCGAACTGGCGGTCTGCTGGGTTCTTGACTGCCTGCTGAAGAACGACAGCTACCCCTCGGGACTGCTTCAGCGCCTTCAGAGTGACCATCCCAAGCTGCGACTGTCCGAAACGGTGCTGCATCAGGCCGTCGACTTCCTCGAGCAGCAGGAGATGCTGGACTGCTACACCAAGCGCTGCCCCAGCAGAGGGCGCCCCCGCCGCATGCTCCACCTTCACCAGGACGCCAGGGGGCAGGCCGAGCGACTGATGGAACCCTGGGGCCGCTGGCTGCATGAACATGATCCACTGACCACCTAGAACAGATTCACTGTCAGGCGGCAGCGGATGCCATCTCCCCAGACGTCCACCCTTCTGCTCACTGGATTACTGGGGGTCGGCCTGTTCTTCTTTCTGCGTGCCGCCAGCAAGGACCGAACCACCGTTGTGGAGGTTCGATCGCCGCGGCCTCCGGTCGAAGTGCTGAACGGGCTCGACAGCTGGTTGAAGCAGCGGGGGTGGAGCCAGCAGGGTGGGGATGCCGAGCGCTACCTGCTGGAGTACAGGGGCCAGGTGGACAGCAGCACCCCCCTGGCGGTTCTGCTCTCTCTGCTTGGAACCGTTGGAGCCGGCAGCCTGGGACTGGTTGTGCGCCAGATGAACCCATCCCTGAACTGGTGGCCTCTGCTGCTCGCAGCCCTGGGCCCGCTGGCCGGCTGGATTTACATCCGCCGCTCCAGACGCGTGGAGGAGATTCAGATCCGACTGATCGAACCGGATGCAGGCAATGGCAGCACACTTCGTCTGAGGGCCCACCGCGATGAGCTGATCGCCCTCGAGCTCGCCCTTGCCGATCCGCTGGAACTGGCAAGCGATGGAGCATTGCTGTCATCACCGATCTGAACGCCCTTCGCAAACGACTAGGCCTTTCAACGGCGGTTCTCGCCGCAGGGCTGATCGTGTCGGGCGTGATGGCAACCTCCGCACAGGCTCCTCTCCCGCAGGACGCAGACCCCCTGACCGGGGTCAGGGTTGCCGCGCCAGTGGACTGGAAAGGCAGAAAAACAAGCCCGGACAATCTGGAGATCCTCGTTCTCGCAGGACATGCCGACTCCCAGGGCATGGAGGGGGCGGGGACATCCGGCGCAGCCGTTGACCGGGGAGGAGCCCGACCCATGGATCCACGCATGCGCGATGAGCTGTTCTGGAATCGACGCATCCGCGACGCGGTGGTGAGGACCGGTCAGCAACGCGGACTGAAGATTCGTTCCTACGAACCGAATCAGCTCACGATTGCCGATGAGGAGGATCCACGCACCAACTGGTCGGTGGGGCGCCGCCATCACGATGCAGGTGGCTACGCCCTGGAGATCCATTTCGATGCTTATGGCAGACACGGCTTCGGATCAGGGCTGATCCCCAACCTGCGCAGTCCAGCAACGAGGATTGACGAAAGCCTGGCCTTGAATTTCGGGCGCTATCCCCTGAATTTCAGGGGCGGGCTGGGCGCTCCACGACGTGGCATCAGCATTCTGGAAATCGGCAAGCTGGAGGGGCAGCTGGAACGGAAGCTGCGCGATCCGAAAAGCCGCAACGCGGTTGTCTCGGCGCTGGCTCTTCGGATTGTGACCGCCATGGAGCTGGGCATGGCGAAAGCCCCAGCCAGCCGTTTGCTCAGTTCACCGCCTGATGCGGACGACAGCGCTCCTCAAGGGAGGGATCGTCAAACCAGTGCTGAGGACGGGTGAACAGGTCGGTGAGCAGAGCTTCGCGGGACCCCTCCTGTGCCTGGTAGCCGTATTCCCAGCGAGCCAGAGGCGGCAGAGACATCAGGATCGATTCAGTGCGGCCATTGGTCTGGAGGCCGAAGATGGTTCCCCGGTCCCAGACAAGATTGAATTCAACGTATCGGCCGCGTCGATACAGCTGGAACTGACGTTCACGGTCGCCGTAGGCGAGACCGTTGCGCTTCTCGACGATCGGTGTGTAGGCAGGGAGGAATGCCTGACCATTGGCCCGCGCAAGATCATGAAGCTGCTCCCAGGAGAGCTGCACTGAACCGATCTCGGCAGCTTTTTGAGCTGCAGGCCCTTCGGGATCCTGACCGCGGTAGAGACGCCCAGATCCATCCTGATAGTCATAGAAGATGCCGCCGATCCCCCTCGTCTCCTGGCGATGCTTCAGAAAGAAGTATTCGTCGCACCAGGGTTTGTACACCTGATAGAGACGCTCATCGACCGAATCACAGGCCTGCTTGTGGGATCGATGGAAATGACGGGCATCCTCAAGAAAGGGGTAGAAGGGCGTGAGGTCAGCGCCACCACCGAACCACCAGACCGGCCCCGCCTCGAAGTAGCGGTAGTTGAGATGCACCGTCGGCACAAAGGGATTTCTGGGATGCAGAACCATCGAGGTTCCGGTGGCAAACCATGGATGACCCTTGGCCTCCGGGCGCTGTTTGAGGATTGAGGGCGGCAGTTCCTGGCCGTGCACCTCAGAGAAGTTCACACCTCCCTGCTCGAAAATGCGACCTTCACGCATCACCCGGGAACGACCACCGCCGCCTTCAGGTCGATCCCAGCTCTCCTCCTGGAACCTGCCCACACCATCGATCTTTTCCAGACCTGAGCAGATCTCATCCTGAAGACCCATCACCAGAGCACGGGCGCGCTCGCGGGACTCTGCAGGTGGACGCTCTCCGGAGACAGCCGCCTCAGGCGGCGAGGGCACTGTCCCGAGCATCCGGCCCTTCAGACGCTTAAGCAGGGAACGGACCATGGTCAACAGTGTTGGGGAACTCCCGACCATTTCAGCCCAGCGCCGTCTCCGACAAGTCCGTGTGAAGGACTGTCATGGAAAAGCGCCCCTAGGATCCAGCCAACGAATGTGACGCATGACCACCGCGGAACAGGCCACTCAGGCGCTCAGCGACCTCCGCGATGCCGGCAGTGACCGTTCCCTTTTGGATCTGGGATGGCTTGATCAGGTGCGCGTGGCACCTCCCCGGGCGGTGATCCGGCTGAACCTGCCCGGATTCGCTCAGAATCAGCGCGACCAGATCGTCAGCGGTGCGCGTCAGCGACTTCTGCAACTGGAGGGCATCGATGATGTCCAGATCGAACTGGGACAACCACCATCGCAGGGTGGCATCGGCCAGGCAGGTCATGGCCAGGTCGCTGAACGGCAGTCGATACCGGGGGTTCGCCATGTGATCGCCGTCAGCAGCGGCAAGGGCGGTGTTGGAAAAAGCACCGTTGCCGTGAACCTGGCCTGTTCCCTTGCCGTGCGCGGGATGAGTGTCGGTCTTCTCGACGCAGACATCTACGGCCCCAACGCCCCGACCATGCTGGGCGTGGCTGACCGCACGCCTGAGGTGAGCGGCAGCGGGGACAACCAGTGCATGCAGCCGATCGAGACCTGCGGCGTTGCCATGGTCTCCATGGGTCTTCTGATCGAGGAGAACCAACCGGTGATCTGGCGCGGACCCATGCTCAACGGGATCATTCGTCAGTTCCTCTATCAAGTGAACTGGGGAGAGCGTGATGTCCTGGTGGTGGATCTGCCACCGGGAACCGGTGATGCCCAGCTGTCCCTGGCTCAGGCCGTCCCCATGTCGGGCGTGGTGATCGTGACCACCCCCCAGCAGGTCGCACTTCAGGATGCAAGGCGCGGGCTGGCCATGTTCCGTCAGATGAGCATTCCGGTGCTGGGTGTGGTCGAGAACATGAGCGCCTTCATTCCCCCGGACCAGCCCGACCGGAGATATGCCCTGTTCGGCTCCGGTGGCGGCCAGACCCTGGCCGACGCCTTCGATGTCCCCCTGCTGGCCCAGGTCCCCATGGAGATGCCTGTCCAGGAGGGCGGGGATCAGGGCAGACCGATCAGCCTCTCCAAGCCCGAATCAGCCAGCGCCAAGACATTTCTGGCACTGGCTGATCGTCTCTCACCCGTGGTGACCAGCGAAGCCTGATCATGGTGTCCGGTATCGGCCTCAGTGGACAAGATCTGTTCCGAAGGTCAGGGAAACGGCGACGACGCGGGCGCGAACTGGACTGGATCCTCTGGGGAGTTCCTCTGGCCATGATCGGCGTGGCTGGAATTCTGATCGCCAGCACTCAGCGTCAGGCTGATTACGCCGACTGGTATCACCACTGGATCACCGCTGGTGTGGGGGTGGGCATTGCACTGTTGCTTGCCCGGGTGTCGCTGTTGCGACTGAGGCCCCTGCTGATTCCGATCTACGGACTCACCGTGATCAGCCTTGTTGCTGTGCGGATGATCGGCACAACAGCCCTTGGAGCACAACGCTGGATCAGCATCGGCGGGGTTCACGTTCAGCCCTCCGAATTCGCCAAGTTGGCCGCGATCCTTCTGCTGGCCGCCGTGCTGGATCGCCATCCGGTTGAACGCCCTGTGGATCTGCTCAGGCCTCTGGGAGTGATTTCTCTGCCATGGCTGCTGGTGTTCATTCAGCCCGACCTGGGCACGTCGCTGGTGTTCGGGGCGCTGCTGTTGACGATGCTCTACTGGTCGGGAATGCCCTTCGAATGGCTGGTGCTGCTGCTCTCGCCACTGATCACGGCCCTGCTCGCAGGCCTGTTCCCCTGGGGTCTGGCCGCTTGGATCCCGTTCACTCTGGGAATCGCCTACCGATCCCTTCCCTGGAAGAAGGTGGCTCTGGCTTTGGTGATGGCGGTGCAGAGCGCCGCAGCGCTCGTGACGCCCTGGCTCTGGGAAAACGGGTTGCAGGACTATCAGCGCGACAGACTGGTGCTGTTTCTCGACCCCACCAAGGACCCCTTGGGAGGGGGCTATCACCTCCTCCAGAGCACGGTTGGGATCGGTTCGGGAGGGCTGTTCGGCACAGGCCTGCTTCAGGGACAACTCACCAAACTGCGCTTCATTCCTGAACAGCACACCGACTTCATCTTCAGTGCACTCGGTGAGGAGATGGGATTCATGGGAACCATCCTGGTGGTCATCGGCTTCGCATTGCTGATGGGTCGCCTGCTTCAGGTGGCTGGGCGGGCACGCACCGACTTCGAGTCACTGATGGTGATCGGTGTGGCCACCATGTTGATGTTCCAGGTCGTGGTGAACATCTTCATGACGATCGGTCTTGGTCCAGTGACCGGCATCCCGCTGCCGTTCATGAGCTACGGGCGCAGCGCCATGGTGGTGAATTTCATTGCTCTTGGTCTCTGCCTTTCGGTGGCAAGACGATCCAGACGGGCACTGATCCGTTGAAGGACTCCACACCGCTGCTGCAGTCAATCCAGGCCTGCATGGCGACTGGAGTCCCCGCGGGCCAGGCAAGCGATGCCAACGCGAGGAGGCTTTGGTGGGGTGGCCTGGAAGTGCTGCAGGATCTGCTTGAGTTTCAGAACGGCACGGCCTCCGGCGTCTGGCTGGCAGCCCCACTGCCGGCTCTGTACGCACCCGATCTGCTCCAGCGCTTTCAGGGCTGGGTCTGGGCACCTGAAGCCCTGGACGTGCTGAGCGCCGCCGAGCGATCAACCCTGCTGCCTCCGGACCGGCTCAAGGACCGCGAAACCCCCTTCCCATCGGCCACGTCCAGCAACCATTTCCAGCGATTGCCTCTGCGCGAATCCGACAGTCACGATCCGTTGCTGATCGTGATCACCAGTCAGCTTCAGGTCGCCCTTGCCCTGCATGGCGAGGAAGGGCAGCGACAGCTGCTCATGCGCAGCGAACCCGACATTCTCGGCCAGGCGCTGACGCTGGTTGAGCAGCGCCTGCGGCTGGATGCGCCTGCACAGGCCGACGGGCTTCAGCAGGCGGTTCATCAACTCGGTCCGTTGCAGAGCAGCAGCGATCTGGCCACACGGTTCTGGCCCCTTCTGTCGGAACGACTGGCGGGGATGGCACCCACGGTCATGCTGCAGACGGCACAGCCAACCAAATCCCCACCTTCACCGCCTGAAGCAGGGAGCGAGCGTGTTGATGAGGATGCGGAACTGTCTCTGCTGGAAGCCATCACCCATGAGGTGCGCACACCTCTGGCCACCATCCGCACCCTGATCCGCTCGCTGCTGCGCCGCAGTGACCTGCCGCAGCAGGTGCTGGGACGACTGCATCAGATCGACACGGAATGCAGCGAGCAGATCGACCGCTTCGGGCTGATCTTTCAGGCGGCGGAACTGCAGCGTCAGCCCGACAGCTCCTCGGCACTGGCCCGCACCGACCTTGGAGCCATGCTCAATCTGCTGGCACCGGGATGGGAACAACAGCTTCAACGCCGTGGCCTGCATCTCGAACTGAACCTGGAGAATGAACTTCCTCCGGTGCTGAGCGATCCAGGTCGACTGGAGCCCATGCTGGGTGGACTGATGGATCGCTGCAGCCGCAGCCTGCCTGCAGGAAGCAGCCTTGAACTGACCCTGCAGCCGGCGGGTGCCCGCCTGAAACTGCAGATCCTCACCAGAACGCCCGACCAGCTCTCCAACGCCGTTGAAGAGCACGACAACCTCTCCCAGGAGCGACTGGGACCCGTGCTCAGCTGGAACACCAGCACCGGCGGACTTCAGCTGAGCCAGACCGCAACCCGTCGTCTGCTCGAGCGTCTGGGTGGGCGACTCACCCAACGCCGGGACCGTGGACTGACAGTCTTCTTCCCGATCGCCGATCATTGTTGACGGGTGTGAAGGTCCAGACCCGACCACCAGATCAGAGCCGAATCATTTGCTACTTTCCAACCAGATCGGCATGCAGATTTCCTCAGGACAGCCATGACATCAACTCCACTGACAGGACAGCTTCCCCAGTACATCGGAAGCACCGGTGGTCTGCTCAATTCAGCTGAAACCGAAGAGAAATACGCCATCACCTGGAGCAGCAAAACAGATCAGGTGTTTGAACTGCCCACGGGGGGCGCTGCTGTGATGAACACCGGCGAAAACATCATGTATTTCGCTCGCAAGGAACAGTGCCTCGCTCTGGGCACGCAGTTACGAACCAAATTCAAGCCCCGCATCGACGATTACAAGATCTACCGGATCTACCCAGGTGGAGACACCGAGTTCCTCCACCCCAAGGATGGGGTTTTCCCCGAGAAAGTGACCGAAGGACGACCCATGGTGGGGCACAATCCACGTCGAATCGGCCAGAACACCGATCCTGCCAAGATCAAGTTCAGCGGCCGCGAGACCTTCGACACCTGATCACCGCTTTCTGTAATCCATCCCCGCGTTCTGTCGAGCGGCATGATGGGCGGCGGTCGGCTTCGACGACTTCTTCATGCTCAGTCCCGACCGCAATGCATTTCTGAAAGCCGCTGAATCAGGTGCAACCCTGATTCCTGTGGCCAGCAGCTGGCCTGCGGATCTGGAAACGCCACTCACCACCTGGCTCAAGGTCGGGGATCAACGCCCCCCCGGTGTGCTGCTCGAGTCTGTTGAAGGTGGTGAAACACTTGGGCGATGGAGTGTCGTCGCCTGTGACCCCGTGTGGACTCTCGCGGCGCGGCGCGATGGACTGGAGCGCACCTGGAGAGACAATCACCGCGAGGCTTTCAGCGGCAACCCGTTCGACTGCCTGAAAAGCTGCCTGCAGCCTTACAAACCAGCCACCCTGCCGGGACTTCCTCCACTGGGACAGCTCTATGGGATGTGGGGCTATGAACTGATCCGCTGGATCGAGCCGAGCGTTCCAGTGCACCCTGCGATTGCCGATGGTCCCCCGGATGGACTGTGGATGCTGATGGACAGCATCCTGATCTTCGACCAGGTGAAACGACTGATCACTGCAGTGGCCTATGGCGATCTCAGCGGTCAGCGCACTGCTGCTGAAAGCCCTGAGGCAGCCTGGGAGGGCGCGATGACCCGCATCAACGCCCTGCGCGAACGCATGGCTGCGCCCCTTCCTCCCGTGCGTCCCCTCAACTGGAGGCCCGACAGAGGAGCGACGCCAAACACCAGCAGCAATCGCACCAGGGAGGATTTCCACCGGGCGGTGGATCAGGCTCGGGACCATATCGCTGCCGGCGATGCCTTTCAGCTTGTGGTGAGCCAGCGGCTGAGCGCTGATGTCAACCATCCGCCGCTGGATCTGTATCGCAGTCTGCGGATGATCAATCCATCCCCCTACATGGCGTTCTTCGACTTCGGAGACTGGCAGCTGATCGGTTCCAGCCCCGAGGTGATGGTGAAGGCGGAGCCTGACCAGGGAGGGATCCGCACGGTTCTCCGGCCGATTGCCGGAACACGACCTCGGGGGGGGAATTCCCTTGAAGATCGAAAATACGAAGCAGACCTTCTCGCTGATCCCAAGGAGCGAGCCGAACATGTGATGCTCGTCGACCTCGGTCGCAATGACCTTGGACGGGTGTGTGCTCCCGGTTCGGTGTGCGTGCGAGAGCTGATGGTGATCGAGCGTTATTCCCACGTGATGCACATCGTGAGCGAAGTGGAGGGTCGCCTCGCCCCCGGCAAGGACATCTGGGATCTTTTGATGGCCTCCTTTCCGGCGGGGACCGTGAGCGGAGCGCCCAAGATCAGGGCGATGCAGCTGATCAATGACCTTGAGCCCGACGCCCGTGGGCCCTACTCAGGGGTCTACGGCTCTGTTGACCTTGCTGGAGCACTGAACACCGCCATCACCATCCGCACCATGGTGATGAAACCCAGAGCCGGGGGCGGCTGGACTCTGCAGGTGCAGGCCGGAGCAGGAATCGTGGCCGATTCCCAGCCTGAGGCGGAGTTTCAGGAAACTCTCAACAAGGCGCGAGGAATGCTCACAGCCCTGGCCTGTCTCGAGGACGTCGGGGCATGACCCGCAACAGACTGCTCAAGGGTTTTGAAGTCGAGCTGTTCACCGGTCGACCCGACGGACGCAATGTGGGCATCGCAGCCCTTGCCAAACGGGAACTGCAGGGCTTTGTGACGGAGCCTGATCACCGCAATCTCGAATACGTGACCGATCCGCTGGCGGATTACGACGCAATCTCCGAAGCACTGCTGACACCTCGCCGCAGGCTGCGTCACTGGCTGATGGAGCAGGGTCTCACCCTGCTGCCTGGAAGCACCCTCAGCCTGGGCGACACCACCCGGTTTGAACGTTCCGATCCTGACAACGCCTATCACTCGCTGATTGAAGCCACCTACGGCACGGCAGTGGTGACAGCAAGCATCCATATCAATCTGGGGATCGAGGATCCAGACGAACTGTTCGCCGCCCTGCGGCTTGTGCGCTGCGAAGCCGCACTGTTGCTGGCCCTGAGCGCCAGCTCACCGTTCCTCAACGGCCGCATCACTGGAGCGCATTCCCAGCGATGGCTGCAGTTCCCGCTCACACCGGCGCGTGTCCCTCTCTTTCTCGACCACCAGCACTTCATCACCTGGACCAATCAGCAGATTGAGGCAGGGGCCATGCACAACGTCAGGCACCTCTGGACCTCCGTGCGACCGAACGGACCGGATCGCCCGCACCGGTTGAATCGCATCGAGCTGCGAATCTGCGATCTGATCACCGACCCAGAGGTGCTGATTGCGGTGACTGCTCTTCTGGAGCTGCGGGTGCAGCAGGTCCTGCGAGAGCCTGAACAGCACGACCCCCTGCGATGCAGCGCACTCAATCTCCAGCAGCTTGAGGAACTGAGCATGAGCAATGACCGCGCCGCGGCCCGCTGCAGTCTCGAAGCCACCCTGCACAACTGGCGCGACGGGCGCGAACGCTCCTGCAGGGACTGGCTGGAAGACCTGATCGACTCCGTGACTCCACTGGCTGAAGAGCTTGGGCTGAAGCAGAAGCTCGATCCACTGGCAGCTGTCTTGACCGATGGCAATCAGGCCATGCGCTGGCTTGAAGGCATCCACTCCGGAGAAAGCATCGAATCCGTCCTCGGCGAGAGCATCAAGGCCATGCGGAACGAGGAGATGCGTGGTGTCCGCACCCCGGCCGAACGCACTTTGGGATGATCATGACGACGCCTGTTCCCGATCCGATCTCGATGTCCTCCTCCACCGCAATGATTCCTGCGAGCGATCAGCCCAGGGATGCGGCACAGGAGACATCCGACAACGGCCATCTGCTTCAGCAGCGCCTGGCCCTTGTGGAGGATCTGTGGCAAACCGTCCTTCGCAGCGAATGTCCCAGCGAACAGGCTGAGCGCCTGCTGCGCATGAAGCGGCTCAGTGATCCGGCTTTACCGGAACCCAGTGCCGTCAGCTCGGATTCCGTGGTCTCGCTGATCCGGGACATGGATCTCTCGGAAGCCATTGCAGCGGCCCGGGCCTTCTCCCTGTACTTCCAGCTGGTGAACATCCTCGAGCAGCGCATCGAAGAGGACAGCTATCTCGAGAGCATCGTTCGTTCGCAGGAGCTGGCAGAGCAGATCGATCCGTTCACTCCACCTCTCGCGACCCAGACAGAACCAGCAACCTTCAGTGAACTGTTCGAGCGCCTGCGGCGCCTGAACGTGCCTCCCGCGCAGCTGGAGACACTCCTGCAGGAACTCGACATCCGACTCGTCTTCACGGCCCATCCCACGGAGATCGTGCGCCATACGGTGAGGCATAAGCAACGCCGTGTTGCCAGTCTTCTGCAACAGCTCGAGACGGCATCCGACAGCAGTGCGCCCGAAGCCTCAGGCATCCGTCTTCAGCTCGAAGAGGAGATCCGTCTCTGGTGGCGCACCGACGAACTGCACCAGTTCAAGCCATCGGTGCTTGATGAGGTGGATTACGCCCTGCACTATTTCCAGCAGGTTCTGTTCGACGCGATGCCGCAGCTGCGGCGAAGGCTCACCACCGCTCTCGCCGGCAGCTATCCCGATGTTCAGCTGCCACCGTCCTCCTTCTGCACCTTCGGCTCCTGGGTCGGGTCCGATCGCGACGGCAACCCCTCAGTCACCACCGACATCACCTGGCGCACGGCCTGTTATCAGCGTCAGCTGATGCTAGATCGCTACATCAGTGCCGTCCAGAGCCTGCGCGATCAGCTCAGCATCTCCATGCAGTGGAGTCAGGTGAGTGCTTCCCTATTGGAATCACTTGAGATGGATCGGTTCCGCTTTCCGGAGGTCTACGAGGAGCGAGCCACCCGCTACCGGCTCGAGCCCTACCGGCTGAAGATGAGCTTCATGCTCGAGCGGCTGCGCCTCACCAAGCTGAGAAACGATCAGCTGGCGGATGCAGGCTGGCGGGCTCCTGCCGAAAGTCCGCAGCCCTTCGCCCCCGAGAGTCAACCGAGTGAAGCCCTGCACTACGGCTCTGTCGCCGAATTCCGCAGTGATCTTGAGCTGATCCGCACAAGCCTGGTGAGCACTGATCTCACCTGTGAACCCCTCGACACGCTGCTCACTCAGGTTCACATCTACGGGTTTTCCCTTGCGGGACTTGATATCCGCCAGGAGAGCACACGTCACAGCGACGCACTTGATGAACTCAGTCGATACCTGAATCCGGAGCAGGCCTATGGCGATCTGAATGAGCAGGAAAGGGTGAACTGGCTGCTGCAGGAGCTGCAGACGCGTCGACCCCTGATTCCTCCTGCCGTTGATTGGTCAGCCACCACGGCGGAAACGGTGGATGTCTTCCGGATGCTGCATCGCCTTCAGGACGAGTTCGGAAGTCGGATCTGTCGCACCTATGTGATTTCCATGAGCCACAGCGTTTCCGACCTGCTGGAAGTGTTGCTGCTGGCCAAGGAGGCAGGGCTTGTTGACCCCTCCGCCGGCCATGCGGATCTGCTGGTGGTTCCCCTGTTCGAGACGGTTGAGGACCTGCAGCGCGCCCCCGAAGTAATGGAGGAGCTGTTCCAGACATCGCTCTACAGAAACCTGTTGCCCCGCGTGGGCAGTCAGGGGCTGCCGCTTCAGGAACTGATGCTCGGCTATTCCGACAGCAACAAAGACTCTGGATTTCTGTCCAGCAACTGGGAAATCCACAAGGCTCAGATTGCTCTGCAGGATCTGGCGGCGCGCCATGGTGTGGCGCTGCGTCTGTTCCACGGGCGTGGAGGCTCCGTCGGCAGAGGCGGCGGCCCTGCCTACCAGGCGATCCTGGCCCAACCGAGCGGCACGCTTCAGGGAAGGATCAAGATCACCGAACAGGGTGAAGTGCTGGCCTCCAAGTACAGCCTGCCCGAGCTGGCTCTTTACAACCTTGAAACGGTGACCACTGCCGTGGTGCAGAACAGCCTGGTGACCAATCAGCTGGATGCGACGCCGAGCTGGAACGACCTGATGGCTCGACTGGCGAAATGCTCACGGCGTCACTACCGCGCCCTGGTTCACGACAATCCCGATCTTGTGGCCTTCTTCGAGCAGGTGACTCCGATCGAGGAGATCAGCAAGCTGCAGATCTCGAGTCGTCCGGCCCGGCGCAAGTCCGGTGCCAGGGATCTGTCCAGCCTGCGTGCGATCCCCTGGGTGTTCGGCTGGACCCAGAGCCGATTCCTGCTGCCCAGCTGGTTCGGCGTGGGGACAGCTCTGAGTGAGGAACTTCAGGCTGATCCGGAGCAGATGACGTTGCTGCGCACGCTTCATCAGCGCTGGCCCTTCTTCCGGATGCTGATCTCCAAGGTGGAGATGACCCTCTCCAAGGTGGACCTGGATCTGGCCCGTCACTACGTCAGCAGTCTGGGCAGCGCCGAACATCGCGACGCCTTTGAACGGATCTACACCACGATCGCTGACGAATACACACTCACCCGTCGCCTGGTGTTGGACATCACCAGACAGGAGAGGCTGCTGGATGCCGACCCTGCACTGCAGCTGTCGGTAGACCTGCGCAACCGCACGATCGTTCCACTTGGGTTTCTGCAGGTTGCCTTGCTGAAACGACTGCGGGATCAGAACCGTCAGCCACCCATGAGCGAGTTTCCAAGTGATGGCGACGGAAGGACCTACAGCCGCAGCGAACTTCTGCGTGGAGCCCTGCTGACCATCAACGGCATCGCTGCCGGCATGCGCAACACCGGTTGAGTGGCACTGCTTCCCTTCCGTCAACAGGCCGCCGCTCCAAGGCTCCCGGAGCGCTACAGCATGAGCATGGAATTCGTCCCTGACGGGGCCAGCATCAACGCACTGCTGCAGGAT
>Ga0160423_10001237_pt1 | contig 21391 bp, 17 predicted proteins | sample CRUFie14St8metaG_FD_108191 | JGI IMG/M metagenome (GOLD analysis project Ga0160423, IMG submission 108191) | Marine microbial communities from the Costa Rica Dome - CRUD Field 142mm St8 metaG | ecosystem: Environmental > Aquatic > Marine > Oceanic > Photic zone | place: Costa Rica: the Eastern... | reverse complement strand
TTTTTTTTTGTATTTAGAACGTCTCATACCGAATTCTCGCCTCTGATTCTGAATCTCGACTGCCGTTAAGTCGAACTACGTTTAAGACTCCCGGTTTTCAGGATAAGGAAGGGGGAACGAGGCCCCGGGAGGCAAAGAGGGGACGATGCGTCCAGCGACGAGGGCGAGCGCGAGGTGCTGCGGTGGCCGGCCAGGGCCCCGCCGGTCGTGGGGCTCGAGGGCCGTGGCCTCCCTGGGCTCGCGCCAGGCATGGCGGCGGCGGCTCCGTGCGGCGGGCGAGGGAGGAGAGAGTGAGGGGGAGGGGGAGGGAGACCAAGGTCTGGACGACGGGGCGCTCTCTGCGGTGGAGAACCTGATGAAGAGCGAGAGGGGGGAGCGCCTGAGCAAAGCAATGCGGGATGTGATCGAGCTTCGGGCGGCGAAGGATGCCGTGGAGAAGGGCTCCTCACCCCAGGCGGAGGCCGAACGCAAGAGGGTCGACAGGATGAAGGCCGAGACCCTGGAGGAGCTGCAGGGAAGGCTGGAGGACGTGGAGCGCGCCAAGCGCGATCTCGACAGCGTAAGCGAGCAGCAGGGCGAGCTCAGGGCGATGCTCGAGGAGAACGCGGAGCGGGCCGAGTCCCTCAAGTGCGCTGTCGCGGGGGCGGCCGCCGGCGGCCTCTTCAGCCTGCCGCTCTTCCTCGCCTCCGATTTCGACATTCTGTCCCTGGGCTCCTGCGTCGCCAGCAGCGCCCTGTTCGCGCTGACCTACCGGTACGCCGTCACGAACGACGTCGCCAACACCCAGCTCAAGCAAGGGGTCGTGTTGGCTTTTGGCCTGACCAGGGGCCTCGCCGTTGTGGGAGACGGCGGCAGCGGCAATGGCGACGGGGCGCGGCCGATCGGAGAGGTGCTCGGGTCCGCCCTCAACTACCAAAACTTCGCCCACTGCGCCCAGAGCCTCCTCCTCTTCGCTTTCGTCTCGGCCGCCCTTGAGCTTGGGTTCAGGAGGGGGGCACTGAAGCTCTTCGGCCGGGGGGGTTGATGGAGAAAAAGGGAGGAGCTTTTTCTAAGAGAGTGTCTCCGTAATTCACATCATTTCGAGTTCTTCTGCGTATTCCTCGCTCGCCTCAGAAGCAGTCGTCCCAGGTGCCGCTGGTGAAGGGCGCCGCGGAGGAGTCCTCTGCGTCGTCATACCTGTCATAGTACCTGGCCGCCCCTGCCTCCTCCACCACGTCTGGCCTGTAAGGGGGCGCGAGCTTCTTCCTCTCCAGCTTGATGAAGTCGATCTCCCGGAACCACGGGTGCTCTTTGACCTCCCTGATGCCCTTCCTCTGCATCCCCAGCCTCCTGTTGGGGTCATTGACAAGGAGGCGAGAGATCAAATCGGCGGCCTGAGACGAGACCTCCTCAGGAACGTGGTAGTTGTTGTCCAGGATGTTGTTGTACACCTGCTGTTCAGACTCGTTCGTGGTGCCGAAGGGTGGGACCCCCAGGATCATCTCATAAATCAGAACCCCGAGCGACCAGTAGTCCACTGCCCTCGTGTGGCCCTGCATGGTGATGATCTCGGGAGCGATGTAGTCAGGAGTGCCGCACACGGTGTACGTGTACCCGTCGATCTCCTTGCTGAACCCAAAGTCGCTGACCTTGATGTAGCCTGAAGAAAAGGAAAGAAGTCGTGTCAGGCGTGACTCGAACGCATGGCCTCTGTTTGTGTGTGCGACTTACCCTCCGTGTCCAGCATGAGGTTGTCCGGCTTGAGATCCCTGTAGATGATTCCCTTCGAGTGCAAGTGCTCCAAAACCAGGATGACACATGCGGCGTAGAACTTTGCTTGGCTCTCGTCGAACTGGCCGCCCTCCTGCCGGTCGAGGAGGTGAAAGAGCTCGCCTCCGGGCGAGAACTCGGTCACGAGGTGCACGTGGCTGCCCTCGTTGAAGGACTTGATCAGCCGGGAGCAGAAAGGGTGGGAGATCTTGTTCATCAGCAGCCTCTCGTGCCGCATGTGGTTCTCCTGCCTGTAGCGCACGATCAGCTTCTTCGACAGCGACTTCATCGCATACACCTCGTTCGTCAGGCTGTGGTACACCAGCCGCGACCTCCCAAAGCTGCGATCGGGTCGGGGAAGGGGGGGAGAAAAATGTTGCGGTCAGAAAAGTGACGCAAGAGAGAGAGACATGGTAGTGGTGGGTAGAGGGGGCGCCAGCTCACCTTCCCACGCCAATGGTCCTCATCGGCTCTAGATCGTTGAACTGAATCTTCTCGTTCATCTGCTGCCTCTCCACCTCCTGGGTGTAGAGGGCCATCAGCTCGCTCAGCGACCCGAGGTGCTCCTCGAAGGCCTCCTTGGCGATCGTGTACACCCTCCCCGGGGTCACCGCCTTGATGGTCGCTGCCCTGGGCTTGTTCTCCAGCAGGGCCCTCTCTCCGAAGCACCCCTCCGTCAGCCGCATTAGCTCGTCCATCCCGCCGTCCTCCCTTTTCTTAAGCACCACGAGCTCTCCAAAGCACAGGATGTAGAAGTTGTCTCCCGGGTCCCCTTGCTTGATGAGAACCTCATCCCTGCGAAAGTCATAGGCCTGCATGGCGTCCGCCAGGGCCTCGAGCTCGGACTGGGACAGGGAGATGAAGAGCTGCACGGTCTTGAGCGTGGCAAGCATCTTGGACTTCTCGATCTGGTTCCTCACTTCGTCCATCTTCTCCGCCTTGAGGACGAAGAACGAAGCCCCATTGTCACCGGTGGTTATGCAAGGCACCCTGTACTGGCCGCTCAGGACCTCCTCGCCGAAGATCTTGCCCGGCGTTGACAGCGTCTTGCCCTTGTACAAGACCGAGCCCTCATCCAGGATGCTGATCTCCTTGGTCATGCCGTTGGGGAAAGGTTTGAAGTTTGGCCTCAGATTCTCCTTCACGAAGAGCGGGCACAACGACTCCAGCCCCTCCTGGTTCAGCGCCTTGGTGATCGGCGACCTCGCGAGGTACTGAACGATCGCCGCGCTCATGATCTGCTTCGACAGCTTCGACTTCATGCCCTCCAGGTAGGCCTTGGGCACCTTCAAGACTGTGGTGCCAGACGAGGTCTTCCCTGTTGCGTACACGTTGGCGTCCGCCGGCTGGCCCTTCATGGCCTCCACAACGCCGAAGACCTGCCCCGGGCCGATCGTTCGGCTCACGAGCTGGGTCTTGCCAATCAGGTGGCTCACCGTGACCTCCCCCTCCATTACGATGTGCAGAGAGTCGCAGTGCTGACCCTGCTCCAAGATCGCCTCCCCCAGCTCGCCCTGGGGCGTTGCCTTGTAGATCTTTCGCTCGGTCTGGTCGATCATCACCGTCACCTCGTGCTCCGTGAGCGAGCTGAAGAACTGAGACGACCGCAAGATCTGCGCCGCCCTCGTCTCCTCCGAGTGGTACACCACCGTCATATTAAAGGACTCCCTGTCTAGTGCCCAAACTGTTGAGTCCGCCGTGGCGCAGATGCTTGCTCCCCTCGGGCAATTGTAGAGCAGCGCGAGCTCCCCGAAGCACATCCCGGGTACCATCTCCACCACCTTCACGGGCTGGCCATTGATTTCCTTGATGCAGTCGAACTTGCCCGCGGTCACGACGTAAAAGTTGTCTCCATCCTCCCCCTCGTGGATGATCGTACGGCCGTTCGGGACCTTGACCTCGAACATGGAATTCACGATCTGCGAGATGACGTTCGCCTTGAGCGACCGAAACAAGAAGCTGTTGTTCAAAGCCCGCTCGAGCAGGTTCTTCGTCAGTGAGCTCTTGGCCACCACCCTGCCCGCTCCGGTCCCCCTATTCCGCTGGGCGTTCCCGGCGTTGGAGGCCATCCTCTGCAGGAGTCCACCACCCCTCCCCGTCGTGGCCGGCGCCATCTTCACGCTCGTCTCCCCCACGCGCATGGCCTTCTCGCCCTCACCCACCCCTTGCCCGCCCGCCCTAACGTTAGGCCCGTTTGACTCCCTCCTCTGCTCCCCCCTTCGTACATGAAATCACGGAAATCTTTCTGGAAAACTCTGGCGAAATTCAGCTCGCAGCGCTCGCCAGCCAGGAGAAGGGTCAGTGGAGATGGCGTCCAGGCACTTGAGGAAGCTGCAGGAGCTCCGACAGGAGGAGGATCCTTCCGACAGCGAGAGCGAGAGCGAGAGCGAGGATGACATTGGTTTCGCTTCGTCAAGCGCGCAGACGTCTGCCTTCGCTCTCTTGTCGAACGATGGCGAGGACGAGGACGAGGACGAGGAGGTTGAGGTGGTGAGCGAGCCTGAAGTGGAGGTCCCTGCGGCAGCGGAGGTCCCCAAGAAGGGCAAGAAGAAAAAAAAGAAGAAGAAAAAGAAGGACAAGGCCAAGGGATCTAATGAGGAGGACTTAGACGCATTGCTCGAGGAGTTTGGCGTGGTCGGCGGCGACGGAAGTGGCGGGGCCCAAGCCGGAACCACAAACATAACGGAGGCGGACGGGCTTCTCTCCGTGGACCCCAAGTTCCTGTCTCCCGAGCGCGAGCTTCGGAGGATCTTTGGATCCGGAGCTGTGGCCCCTGGTGCCGGGGCAGGGGGGAGGGAGAGGGCTGGCCACCGTGGCCAACACCAGCACAACCACCACCATGGAGGGGGCGGCAGGCAGCCCCGGAGGCTCGCCGGACGCAGGCACGTTCTCTTCCAGCCCCCCGCGAATTGGGGCCGGCGAGACTTCAGCCTGATCTCCATGGACCATGTCGGCACCGGCAAGGACGGCTCCTCCCACTTCGAGTTTCGTTGGTCGGAGGAGTACCAGCAAATTCAGCGCAACTACGAGACCGTGGCGTCGACCCACGACCCGAACCAGATCGTGCTCTTCGTCAACAGGCTGAGCCGCGCCAACCAGTTCTGCATCGATGCGCTCATGGCCCTCTTTTACGTTTCCACTCACACCGGAGACTTTGCTAGCGCCGACACCCTACTGCACCAGTGCGTGTTTTTTTTGGAGGGCTGCTTCCACCAGCACTTCGACGTCACCGGCGGGAGGTGCCGGCTCAGCCACAAGCGGGAGGAGAACAGGGCCCTGCACGAAGTCCTGTTCAGGTACGTCGCGTCTCTGAGCCGCCGAGGGTGCCACAGGTCCGCCTTGGAGGTCTCCAAAGTTCTCCTCAGCCTGGACAGGGACGACCCCATGGGCGTTCTCTTCATGGTGGACTACCATTCCATTCGGGCCAGGGAGTACGGATTTTTAATCCGGCTGGCCCAGCGCTACGAGGACTCTGTTCTGCCCAACCTTGCCTTTTCTTCAGGTTTGGCGAAGTGGTACCACGAGAGGGACGGCGGGGACCCCGCGGAGCTGGGAGAGGACGTTTCCGATCTAACCTCGTCGGAGTTGCTTCGGCAGGCGATCCAGACGCACCCGTACGCGGCCAGGAGGCTGGTGGAGAGGCTGTGCGAGAAGGGGATGGCCAGATCGCAGGAGTGGGATGGCCTGCTCCAGAGGCCGCCCTTCAAGGGCGCGAGCGCTGGTGGCAGCGCGAGCCTGGAGCACCTCGTCTCCCTCTTTGTCGAGAGGAGCTACGAATTGTGGAAGGACTCGGAGATCCAAAAGTGTCTCAAGTCGGCGGCCTCGGCCTGCGCAGACTCGCCGGAGGACGAGGACCTGCGCGCCCTCAGGATGGAGATCTTTCCCGCGTCCGAGGTCAACGAGTACCGCCACATCAGCATTCCCGACTTTTCGGACCAGCTCAACCACATCCCCGAGGAGGTGCTCGCCCAGCTCGCCCCGCAGCAGCAGCAGCAGCAGGTTGTGGGGCACCACGTGAACCTGCCCCAAGGGTTGGGGCAGACCACAGTGATCAGGGAGGACGAGCTACGCGAGAGCAGCGCGATGCAGGTTTTGCTGCAGAGCTTGCTTCCGTGGGTGAGCGTGGAGGCGCCGGCCGGGAACAACCCACCCGACCCGCCTGCTGATGATCTGTAAGTCATCCTACAATGAAATTCTTACTTTATTTTTTATTTGTGTGACTGATTTCATGCCCTTGCTGACTCCCACCCCCCCTGGCGGTTACCACTCGCTCCCCCGAGAGACACGGCCCGCAATTCGCGTTGAATTTCGGGAAGAGCGGTAAATATATTGTATACAGCGAGGACATCGTGGACTTTCTCGTGTCCACTGGATGATGGACGTATAACTTTGCAAAGAGAGATATCTATTGATATGGTTGTCGACCTAAGGTTTAGCGCTTAGGACACGACAACAAACAACCCCTGAACCCACAACTTTTTTTTTTCTTCTCTCTCACTCTCTCTCTCTCTCTCTCTCTCAACGTGGTGGAAGTCCTCAATTCCGTCGGGAGGAGCAAAGAGCTCCACTGCCTCTCGAGCAGTGGCAAGGAGACGGCATCCCCATCGCCATGGCCAACGACAACTGCGCCCTCCGCCGCCACGCTCCTCGCATTCCCACCCCGCGTCCTCCCATTCCGTGATTGGGAGCACCACTGCCTGACACACCCCAAGCTCTCCTCTCGAGGTCTTCCACCAGTTCTCCCAGACCTTGCAGTGCGTTACGTCGTGTGTGAGGACTCACTCTTCCTTGTGGGCAGAATCAATTCTGCCCGCTGGAACTGAAAATCTCAATTTTCAGGTTTTTTACGCAAGGCGAGATCCAGAATTTGGGGGCCTGGAGAAGGGAATCGTACTTGAGAGGTAATCTTGAATATTTGTAGTTTTTTTGGGAAAGTTGGACAAAAGTTGGAAAAGTTGGGTCCTAAAATCGGTCAGCGTGTTGGGACCGCGGCCCCCACCCTCCGCAGAGTACAAATCGCGTAGTCAGATTTGAAAATCGAGAAGGAGTCGCGAATCGAGTTTCAGCAGGAGGGAGCAACGGGAGACAGTGCGCAGCGCAGGAACTGGCTGGGCCAGGGGACCAAGGGGAGGTCGAGTGGCGACAGGACAAATCCCGCCGCGAAGCTCGCGAGAACCCAAGGCTTGGCCTCCGAGTTGTCAGGGCTCGGCCCAAGATCCGGATCTTTGACGAGGGGGTTAGGCATGTTCAGGCCGGGAGGACCCCGTTGCGAGTCAGTTGTGAACCAGTAAAGCGCCTTTGCTCCTCCCCCGAGAGACTTCTAGGGGAAGATACGACACACGGAATAGCCGGGTCTTGAGGCCTGCAGCGCGGAAGAGCGCCTTTGTTCACGAACCCAAGCCAACATGGGAATGGAGGACAACATGAAGGCGGCCTTTGGCAACAGGGAGTTCCGGGCCTTCCTTACCTACGTAGTCTTCGTCGTCTTGTTCTCGGTCGTCACCTTTATCAGCAAGCCTTCGTCGGTGCAGTATGAGATCAACACGATGCACAAGGACAACTTCAGCCCGGACGAGGACAGCGCCAGCTCGTCTATGGAGGACGTGTACTCGCTCCTGTTAGGGGACTACGCAGACAACCTGTTCCCGAGCCAAAACGCGGACGGGAACTACATGAGCCAAATAGACAGGCTCTTCATTAGCGGCAGGGGCCGAATCCTGTCGGCACCGAGGCTTCGGCAGGTTAGGAGCAAGCTCACGAGCTGCGACGTGCCTACTTACCTCAAGGAGGTCTACAACCAGGAGGTTTTCTGCGCGCAGGATTACTCCAGCGGCACCAAGGAGACCATCCCGGCGCACATTCCAGGCTCCAATGCCTACAAGGCCCTCGAGAACTTCACCTTGCCCTTCGAGTACCAGACGATCGACGATCTGAACACCACGAAGCTGTACAAGGTGGCGGGGATCTACGGACGGTACCCTCAGGACGGGTACGCTCTGGACATTCTTCCAAACCTCGCTCCAAACTACTTTGCCCAGGAGCTGGAGAGGTGCTCCTCCGTGGTGATCCAGTCGCTCCGGCAGTGCGTGAAGGACTTCAACGTGCCCGCGGACGCGGTTCCCGCGCCGGTGGTGAACCCGCCTCCTCCACCGCCTCCTCCTCCCATGACCTCTGTGGACTCCCCCGTCCTGCTGGTCGCGGAGGTCGACGGGACTACTGTCGGAGACAACACCTTCTCCATCAGCAAGACCTTTGAGATCACGGACTCCACGGACACCCACGCCTTCAACTTTCGGCTGATCAACAACGGGGCGGTGTCCTCGAACTGGGAGATCGACCAGGCCAGCCTCGCCAAGTTTGGGACCGTGCCAGACTGGCTCCAGATCGGTACGTCATCCGGAACCATCACCCCGAACGATTTCGGCCAGCAGCAGATCAACATTGTGTCGGGTCAGTTCTTTTCGAGCGCGGCGGACGGCCAGGCCACGGAGGACCCGAGGTCGCCCATAGAGGTCATCTTCAGGGACAAGTCCTTCCCGAACGCCAAGGCGACCCTCACCTTCAGCCTCATCTACAACAAGCCCGCCGCCGCCCCGGCGCCCTCATCCAGGAGGCTGCTGAGCAACAAGTTTGGCGACGGCCACGGCACCTACACCCTGAGGAGGCTGCAGAATGCGGAGGTGTCCGAGGGCTGCGTGGACATTCCCTTTGCGGACGTGGAGGCGGAGATCCCTTCGGGGCTCCAGCCGCACCTCCCCCAGTGCAAGATGGTCGCCGACACCACCAACCAGTGCAGGCTGCCCTACGTTTCGCTGCAGATGATGCTCAAGTACATGGCGAACGACAGGTGCGGCCAGTGCGCCTGCAAGTCCCAGATCGACTCTTCGTGCAACCAGAAGTGCTCCCCAAAGGAGCTGTACTCGGAGCAAGTCTCGGAGCTGCAGAAGCACGACTGGATCGATGACAAGTCCAGGGCGATGATCATGGACTTCTCAATGCTGAACGCGGAGTCCAAGCTGGTCTCGAACGTCAGGTACATGGTCGAGCTCCCCAGCTTCGGGCTTCTGCACGAGACCGTGCAGATTGACACGTACAAGATCTTCATGTACCACGGTACCTTTGGGATGATCATCTTGGTCCTGCAGATGGCCTTCGTGGCCTTCATCGTGTGGTACACGCTGATCGAGATCCTGGAGATCAAGGCGGAGGGCTGGGCGTACTTCAAGGAGCCCTGGAACTACCTGGACTGGCTCAACCTCATCATCCTGTACTGCGTGATCGGACTCAAGCTGTCGACCTACCTGATCCTCTCCAGGTTCGACTTCGAGGCGCTGAACATCAACTACATCGACTTCCCTCCCATCGGGTGGTTTGCGGTGTCCGAGCTCAACGTCTCGGCGATCAACTTCTTCTTGCTCTACTTCAAGATCTTCAAGTTCCTGGGCGAGGTGCCCAGGATGAACTCGATCATCCACACCGTGACGAGGTGCGTGACGGACATCTTCTTCTTCATGGTGATGGCCTGCATCGTGATCTTCGGGTTCACCGCGGCGTTCTACGTCTGCTTTGGCATGCAACTGCCTGAGTTCAAGACCCTCGGGGACTCCTTTGGCGCCCTCATGCGCCTGCTCCTGGGAGACTTCGACTACCAGGCCATGGCGGACACCAACTCCATCATGGCCCCTCTGCTCTTTTACCTCTTTGTTACCTTTGTGTTCATGATCTTGCTGAACATGTTCCTGGCGATCATCACGGACGCGTATGCCGAGGTCAAGGAGGAGGAGAGCGAGGAGGATATCAACTTTTACTCCAACTTGGCCAAGCAGGCCACGAGCCAAATCTCCAAGCTCTTTGGGCAGAAGAACAAGGTCTCCCAGCTTGTTTCCGAGCTTAAGACCTCGGACAAGAACCAGGACGACCTGGTGGACATTGACGAGCTGAAGGAGGCCCTCAAGGACTACCCCAAGGCCCTGTTGCTCCTTGAGACCGAGGGCCCGATGGAGCTGCTCGCCAAGTACGACATCAACTCGGACGGTGTTCTCGACAAGCAGGAGATGACCGCGATTCTGAAGCAGCTTGCGAAGAAGGAGGCGGAGATCAACGCAGAGATAGAGAAGAAGGAGGAGGAGGAGCTTGGCTGGTCCGCCAGGGCCAAGGCCATGACGCCGCCGCCCGGGTCGGTTGGCGCGGTCAACGTGGACCTCACCAAGGTCGAGAAGAGGATAGATTTGGTGGACCAGCAGGTGAAGGAGCTCTCCAGGTCGATGACCAAGAAGCTGTCCCTGATGGTGGACCTGCTGATGTCCCTGTCCGACCAGGTCAGCACCACGCAGCAGCAGGGGGGGACGCCGCAGCCCCCGCCACCCTTCCAGCTCACGCAGGGTGGGCCGGGGAGGAGACTCTGAGGTGAGGGGGGGGCGTCCCGAGTCTGAGAATAACATTTCCACTGTACAAAACTAAAGAAAACCTTACTTTTTGAGAAGAAGGAGGAGCTCTCGCGCGCCCCGTGCTCAGGCAAGGGCCTCTTTGAGCTCCCCGCTGTTGGCCATGTCCAGGATGATGTCGCAACCCCCGATCAGCTCGCCCTTGACGTACAGCTGAGGGTAGGTGGGCCAGTTGGAATACGTCTTGAGCTCCTGCCGCACCACCTGGTCCTTGAGGATGTCAAAGGTCTGATACGCGTCCGTACCAACGGCCTCGTCCAGAGCCTTCACGACCTTCGCGCTGAACCCGCACCTCGGTTCCTCCTTGTCGCCCTTCATGAAGAGCATCACGCGAGACGACTCGATCAGACGCTTGAGCCTGTCCTCGATGGACTCGGGCTTCACCTCCGCGGCCAGCTCTCCGCTCTCACTCATCTCCTGCATGATGTCATATCCCCCCAATAGCTCGCCGTTGACGTACAGCTGCGGGTACGTAGGCCAGTTCGAGTACTCCTTGAGCCCTTGTCTAACCTCCTGGTCCGTCAGGATGTCGAAATGCCCGAACTCCGCTCCAGCGTCTTGGAGGAGCTTGACAGCTTTTTTGCTAAACCCGCACCTGGGCTCGTCTGGGCTGCCCTTCATGAACAACACAACGGGGTTCGAGGTCGTCAGCCTCTTTAACCTCGCGTTGAGCTCCCGCTTGGCGAGGTCTGGATCCTGCTGGGGCGAGGGCTCCGGGGCCTCCGCGGGGCTGTGCAAGGCAACCTTGTCGAAGAGTCCTTTGGGGTCAGCGCCCTCTAGGGTGTCCACGACCTTGCCTTGCTTGAGGAAGACGATGTGCGGGACCATCGAAACTTCAAACTTTTCCGTTACCCCCTCCAGCTCGTCTCTCTCCGCCTCGACCCTCAGAAGCTTCACCCTGGGGTGTTTGGGATCCTTGGCGAGCACTCGCACGGCTTCATCCATCTGTTTGCATGGTTCGCACCACTCCGCCCAGAAGTGGACGACGACGAGGCCCGTTGCCTGATCGACCTCGCGTCCGAAGGCCGCCTCCGAACCCACGTCTATCACCTCCCCCATCGTCATCGTGAACTGAACACTGGCGTAACGAGGCGTACCTCACCCCCCCGCTGGCCCTTTTTTTTTTTGATCGGCTGATCGGCGAGAGACGTTCTTTTCCACAGAGAAAACTGCAAAACCAATCGAGAAGGGATTTCTACAGTCGACCACTCTGCGCAGGCTTTATTCTCGAAAAGAGAAGTTACTTTTTCGAATCCAGGTAGCGAAAAAAATGGATTTTTTGTGATACTACTCACATAGATAGTATACTGTATTCCAATTGTTCCCCCCTCCTCCGAAATTCTGGATCTCGACTACGTTTACGACTCCCCTGAACAGCAGCCAGCAGGCAGATCCATCAGTGGGAGGGGAAGCTCGGAGCCGCCAGCTGCAAGGATCGAAGGTGCGCGATGGAGTTGCATACAGTACCCGGTTTCAACAAGACGGAGGAGGATGGTTACGTCTTCGTGGACGACGGGGAGACCGCGGAGGTTCGCATCACTTTGCCGGACCGGGACGAAAAAGGCGCTGTTCTCCCTTTGCCCTCGACCTCTCAAATCGCAGTGCTAGCGACCGAGAACAGCCTCAAGGTCGAGCTCAGTGTTCCTCACGGCGGGGCCCCGGTTTCCATTTTGGACTGCGAGGAGCTCTGGGCGAGCGTGAAGCCCGCGGAGACGGCGTGGACTCTCGATCCGACTGCGCGGGAGGTGACCGTGCACCTGAGCAAGTGTGACGAGAATGAGCCTTGGCGTTCTCTGACGAGGCAGGGGAAGCAGAACGAAGCCGCAAAGGCCTTCGCCCAGCTGGAGAAGGTGAAGAAGCTCTTCGAGTCCACGAGAGAGGGAACCCCTCGGGAGTTCGACGACCTCCTCGACGACCTCGTGTCCGCCCAGCGCGAGGAGGCGGACGACCCAAACAAGCCCTTCCCCGTGTCGGAGGTGAGGGACGGGAACAGGAAGAACGCCCTTCACTTCGCCGCTCAGCTCGGCAACCTCGAGCTTTGCAAGCACCTGGTAGGGGAGCACGGAGTTCCCGCCGATTCGCGCGACGTGGAGGGGGAGACGCCCCTCTCCCTGGCCTGCGCCAGCGCCCAGGCCGAGGTGGTGGCGTGGCTTTTGGACTCGGCAAACGCGGACCCCAACCTGCCCTCGGCGTCCTCGTCCTTCCCGATCCACCGGAGCGCCATGTCCGGAGACCTCGAGTCTCTGAAGAGGCTCGTTGCCAAGGGCGCCGACGTGAATGCCCCCAGCGATCTGGGCAGCCCGTTGCACTGTGCCGCAGGCTCGGGCGGTGAGTCTTGTGTGAAGTACCTCCTCTCCCTCGGCGGGAAGGTCGACCTGGAGATGGCGGACTCCTCCGGCGTGACGCCTCTCATCGCCAGCGTCGCTCACGGAGACAGGAGGACGGTGAACCTGCTGCTGGAGGCCGGCGCCAACCCAAACGCGCTGGCCCAGGGCGGGGCCACGGCGCTGCACATTGCGTCTTCCATGGACGACGAGAAGCTGGTGACCTCGCTTTTGAACAAGGGGGCCGACCCGAACGCCAAGGACAAGGACAACCTGAAGCCGATCCACGCCGCCGCCGTGTGCGAGTGCAGGTGAGCAGCCACTCTCGTTCTCCCCCGACCAGAATGTTTTGACGAGTTTTGACACGCAACTTCTGACTCTCGCCGCTCTCACCGTCTCTCTGCGTCCGTCTGCAGGAGCGCTCTGACGAGGCTCCTCCAAGTGACGGAGAGGATCCCGGGGGTCGTTTGGACGGTGGACGGCATGATCGACGATGCCAAGCAGAAGGACGGGTACGTCAAAGATTTCTCGATTGAGGAGGTTGGCGGCGATGCCGCGGGGGGCAACGAGATGAGGAGGGCCGAGATCGACCTAAAGGTCGTGGACGCCGAGGGGGCGCTCGACCTGAAGCAGCAGGCGGACGGGGAGTTCCGAAAGCAGGACTTTGAGCTCGCCATCAAAACGTACACCAGGTCGATCGACTTGGACAATTCCAACTCTGCCGCGTACGCAAACCGGTGCGCGGCCAGGATTCAGCTGAAGCGGTACGAGGAGGCGCTCGAGGACGCCATGGTGGCCAGGACGCTCAAGCCCGACTACATGAAGGCCTACTACAGGGAGGGCATGTGCCAGCAGGAGCTTGGGAACTGGGAGGAGGCCGCGCAGGCCTACTTTGAGGGCTGCAGGCTGGAGAACGAGAACGCCGAGCTCATTAAGAGGTTCCAGCACGCCATGCGGATGGCGAAGGAGGACCACAAGGCCAGGGCCAACCAGTGACGAACTCCCCTCGTTGGGTTTATTTATTTTTCAACTTGTTGTTGTCGTCGGAATCGTCAAGCTCACTTTTGCCTCACGATCTCGTTCTTTATGTTTTCGTAGTACTTGAGCTTCTCGGTAATCTCCCGTGCGCCCATCAGGTCGTCCTCCCGCAGCAGCCGACCGATCTCCGACACGGAGTCCTCGATCTTCTCGCCGATCTCCCGCTCCACCTCGCACAGCTCCTCTGCCGTGAGGTCGCCCTCAATCCGCTCCCTGGTCTCCATGACGAAAGACAAAAACTCGAGGTCGTCGAGCTTGCTCCCCTCCTCGGTCGCCATCCCCCTCTGCTGAAGCATGTAGCTCGCCCTCGACAGCGGCGATCGGAGCGTTCCGTACGCCTCGTTGACGTGAGCAGAGCAAGTCTCTCCCAGCTCTAACAGGTTCTCGCCGCCCTTCGCCCTGAGCTTGTCCGGGTGGAGATACGTCTGCAACGTCCTGTACCGAGACTCCAGGACCTTGAGGTTCACCTGATAGGACTTGGGGTCCACGCCGAAGACATCAAAATACGAAGGGAGCTTCTCCCTAAAGACCTCGTTCTGATTGCCTTGGTCCTCCTGCAGTGCCTTGGCCCAATCGAGAAAGGCCCAGGTCTCCCCCGCGGACGTGGAGGCGGCCATCGCGGCGATTCTCCCGTGGAGGGCGCACGCGCAGTCGGCGCCGCACTTGGCCCACAGCGACGACGCCCTCGCTTTGGCCGCGCTCCAGCCCCTACTCGAAGTCCCCCTCATCGCTTCGTGATCGATCGCTGAAGACGAGGAGGATCCTGCTCGAACTCTCTCTTCTGCTTTTTCTGGGCTGTGCTGAAAACCACATGGCATTTGCGTTTCAGGGCAAAACGTTCAAGGGAGCGTTTGGCAACTCGACGCGAAGGTTTCAGAGCGCCGTCTGTGTGGGATGGGGTTGTTGTGTTTTTTTCAAGCTTCCACACTATGGGGTGCTGCTTTTCGAAAGTAAAGGCCGATGGGGAGGGGGAGAGGAAGCCGCTCCTGGCGCCGGAGCCAATTCCTGCATCATCTCCTGGCGCGAACACGGGCGTGGAGAGGCGGCCATCCTTCAAGGAGGACGTCAAGGATGTGGGGCTGAAGGTGACTATGATGACCGGCCAGGCCCTGCTCGAAGTGGCGCAGCAAGTGCCGCTTCTGGCGCCCGTCGCCTTCCTCGTGGGCGCCGTCGCGAGCAGCGCGGCGGAGGCCGTCGTGCTGAAGGAAGATTGTGCGGAGTTCCAGGTCCTGATCGAGCACCTGGAGAAAATCTTGGTCAGGGCCGAGTCCCTGGAAGACCACGGGGCGTCTGTGAACGAGATCAGGGATACGCTGACGGAAGCCCTGCAGCTGATGGAGACGCTCAAAACCCAGGGCGCCCTGAAGAGCGTCTTCGTCGCGGAGTCCCAGCGGAGTCGCTTCGAGGACCTGCGCGTGAGAATCCAGCAGGCCATCGCCAGGCTCAACCTCAGCGCCGCAGTCGACACCGCCGTCATCACCAAGGCCAAGTTCAGGCAGAGCGAGGAGCTCGCGAAGAAAGTTGAGGATTTAGGTGGTTTTGAAGCGGTCGTGGACGACCCAAGGAAGATGGAACAAGTGTCGTCGATGATGGAGGGCGGCGACTCCATCATCCAGGCGACGGTGCAGCGAGCGAGGCACGATATCGCCGAGGTGGGCAGGGAGCTCCGCACCTCACAGCGATTGATGGACAGCATCCACGAAGCCCAGGTAGGTTGCTGACTTCTTCCTGACTTTTTCTTGCTGACATCTTTCACTCCTTCCTCCTACGCGACTTCAGGAGGATGCCATAAGGGAGGCGACGAGGGAGGCCGAGCTCCAGAAGCTGAGGTCCCAGATCCTCGAGCAGCAGGTAACGGAGCTCCTTCCTCATTCGTCGTCTCCGCTTCTGACCTCATCTCTCTCTCTTTCTCTCTCCGGCGCGACAAGGTAACGGAGCTCAAGGCCATGGTTTCGGAGGTCAGGGACTGCATGCGCATGTTCCCTGTGCCGGCCAAGGAGCCGGAGCGGATGCTGGTCATCAACGAAGGCGACTTCTTGAACATCAGGCCTGAGGATTCGGCCTTCGAGGCGCTGCAGAGACTCACCAAGAGGGCATCCCTCAAGTGGGGGATCATGGGCCTCATCAATATCATCGGAGGAAACGAGCAGTACACTGCCGCTGGGTCCGTTCCATCCTTCAGCCGCTCGATGACGCCAAGCTCTGACAGCCTCTCCTCCTCTCTCTCCTCCTCTTCTCTCCTCTCTCGGTACGGATGGGCAGGTTCATGCCAGAAATCGATGTGAAGAGGCTGAGAGGGCAGCAGCAGCAGCAGCAGGAGGAGGACGCCCCAGCGGAGAAAGGGGCAGTAAACTTCTGCGGCGTGACGGTGCCACGAAAGCTGTCAAGTTGCCAACATGTGGTAGCTAGAGAGCGGCCCGTCGTCTACGGCGGTGGCTCCTGTGGTGATGGCGATGTCCCTATTTTTGCCAGTCCGGAGGAGCTCGGCGTGGCGTCAAAGGTGGACGGGGTCCTCGGCAATTTCTTGGCGAGGATGATGGAGGGCGGCGGGGACATCATGGCGACGGAGGGCGGGACCCTGGCGAACGCAGAGGCCACGAGGATCGCGCTGGGCTACCTGGAGACCTGCCAGAGGGAGGGAGGCATGTTCTACGCAGGAGTGCCCATCACGATCGAGGTAAGTCTCCTCCCCTTGCTGTCGTTCTCGCTTCTGACCTCGCTCTCCTTCTCGCAGGGCCAGGTCGTGGGGAGCTTGTGCGTGTTGGGCCCGAGTGCTCCCGAGGGTTTCGGCGAGAAGGACCTTGGGGCGATGGAGGCCATGGCGGAGGAGGCCAGGGACGCGCTCGCGGGGATGCTCAGGCAGAGGAGGAGGGGAGAAGGAGGGCGGACGGCGCAGCAGCAGCAGCCTCAGCAGCCTGGGCAGAAGAAGAAGAGGAGAAAGAAGAAGAAAAACAAGAAGGGAGGCGGAAGACCATAATCGTTCAACCGCCCCACGCTGGCGCCCCACACTCAATTCAATCACTCATTCAATTCTTCAATTTTGTCGTTGACGTTGAATGATCACATTCAAAAAATTCTCTCTCTCGCTCAACGAGAGCCTCAGATTTCGCCATCTCCCCAGCATCACGAGAGCCCCAGCTGTTGCCTTTGCCGAGACCAGCGGGACGGGGTGTTGAGTCGTAACGCCCTCAATCGGTCGTTACGGCCGGCGACACACGAACCCAGCGCTGGAGGATGACGCCGCCACCACCACGACTCGTCCCGCGCCGCGCGGTACCATTGCCCTCGGCCTCCAGTCGATGCGCGCGGGGACCGCGGCCGCCTTGGAGCCGGTCCTCCGTCGCCTCCCCGACCACGACGCTGGTTCCCAGGGCCGTCGACACCACGGCCATCACCGCGATGGCGCACGGGATGCTCAGGGAGGTCCACGCCTCGGGGTTCGCCCCGCTCATCGTTGAGGTCCAGCCTCACGTTGAGGTCGCGCCGAGGAGGATCCTGTCGGAGCTGGGTTCGGCCTACCCGCGCGACGTCGTCGGCCTCGGCCTCGCCGCCACGATCTTCGGCGGGTGGTTGACCACCCTGCCGCTGATGTTTGCCCAGCCGGAGGCCGCGTTGCCGAACCTCTTCGCCGGCCTCGGCCTGGCGCCTGGACCCCTGGCCGCCGCCCTCCCCGCGGCCTCCGTGGTCCTCGTCATGGCCTTCCGCACTTGGATCACCACAGGTGTCTTCGTGACCGTCCACGACGCCATCCACGGCCAGGTCGCCCCAAGCTTCCCGAGGGTCAACCACCTTGTGGGCTCGGTCTGCGCCTTCTGCTACGCGTCCTTTTCGTACAAGCTGCTGTACAGGGATCACAACAAGCACCACGCCAACCCCACGGCCGTTGACGACCCTGACTATCACGAGGGCGGCCTCAAGCGCTGGCTCCTTGGGTTTTTGGCGCACTACTCCACCTTCTGGCAGCTCTTCTGGGAGTCCTTCCAGTTCTGGTCCTTCGTCGCGGTCGGCCAGAGGCTTATGGGCATCCCCTTCGGACACATGACCGCGAGAGTTGCTTTGGTGTGGGCCCTCCCGTCCCTGCTCAGCGGGCTCCAGCTCTTCTACTTCGGGACCTACCTGCCTCACAGGAACAGCCCGAGCTCGAAGCACCATGCGAGGTCGAACGACTGGCCTTGGGTTGTCTCCCTGGTGACGTGCTTCCACTTCGGGTGCTGCCATGAGGAGCACCACGCGTTTCCCTCGGTGGCCTGGTGGGAGCTGCCCACGGTGAGGGCGCAGAGGAAAGGGCTCGAGGGTCAAGTGCGGGCAAAGTGTACATCTAATTAAAGAGGGAACCGTCAAGTTATATTCTTTGTTTTGTTTTTGTTTGATCTGGTTTTTTCGCTTCCTGCCACCCCCCTCAGATGCTGAACTGGTCCACGAAAATGGGGTCCACGTCCCCCCGCCACAGTTTTGTGAACTTCGACTCGAGCTCCTCGGCCTGGTTGGTGCCCTTGTCCGCGATCGCGTGCAGCTTTTCCAGGAAGCCCTCCTCGTCCTCGCCCCTCCTCCTAAGCCCCCCTTCGCTGATCCTCAACACCTCCTTGGCGAGCTCCTGCATGGTGGTCCGCTCCCCTGCCCTGCCGGCGCACTCCATCTTCAGACCGTCCCTCGCGACGTTCTCCTGCATGTGGAGCCTGTCCATCGCGGTCCACGACGAGACCAGGTCCTCCGCCTCCTGCAGGGCCTGGTCGTCGTACAGGAGCCCGACCCAGAAGGCCGGGAGGGCGCAGATCATGTTCCAAGGGCCGCCGTCCGCCCCCCTCATCTCCAAAAATCTCTTCAGCCTGATCTCCGGGAAGATGGTGGTCAGGTGGTCCTCCCAGTCCTGCATCGTTGCCACCTCGCCCGGAAGCGCGCTCAGGTTTCCCTTCATGAAGTCCCCAAAGGACTGGCCCGCCACGTCCACGTACCTACCGTTTCTGTACACAAAGTACATGGGCACCGTCAGGGCGTAGTCGACATACTTCTCAAACCCAAACCCATCCTCAAAGATCCAGGGCAGGTAGCCGCACCTGTCCGGGTCGACGTCGTCCCAAACCCGCCTCCTGTAGGACTGGTATCCGTTGAGCTTGCCCTCCTTGATGGGCGAGTTGGCGAAGAGCGCCGTTGCGACCGGCTGCAGCGCGAGGGAGACCCTCGCTTTCCTTACCATGTCCGGCTCGGAAGAGTAGTCCAGGTTGACCTGTATGGTGCAGCTCCTGAACATCATGTCGTGGCCAAGGGTTCCCCTGGTCGGCATGTACGCCTTCATGATGTCGTACCTTGCCTTGGGCATCATCGGGCACTCCTCGAACGTCGAGGTAGGGTCGAAACCGAGGCCGAGAAAAACGATTCCCTTCTCCGCCGCAATGGTTTTCATCTGGTGCAAGTGGCTCTGGGTCTCCGCGCAAGTCTCCGTCAGGGTCCTGAGAGGGGCACCGCTCAGCTCCAGCTGCCCGCCGGGCTCGAGGGTGACGCTCTGGCCGTCGAGCTTTGCCCCGATAATATTATCCCTTTCCATGATTGGCGCCCACGAAAAGTCCGCGCAGAGCTTGTTCAGCATGTGCTGTATATCCGCGTAGTCCGCCCTCTTACGGTCGTGCAGTCGAAAGGCAAACTTCTCGTGCTCGGTTCCGATTCGCCATTCTTCTTTTGGGCGGCACCCCTGGCTGATGTATTCCACGAGGTCGGCCCTCTTAAGGACCTGCTGCTCGGGTCGGGCGGAGACCCTCGCACAGTGTGTGGACCTCGGCGCCGACCTCCCCCGGACTCCTCCTCCTCCTGTGCGGAGCCCTAGCCTTCCGCCATGGCAGCTGCTGGATGCCACCATCACCGATACACACCCAAGCCCACGGCGCGCGCTTCGGCGGCGGACTGCGAGACTCTTCTTCCCCCCCCCTCCTGGCGCTTCGCAGCCTTTCTGCTGTTCTGCAGCACCTTTTTCTCGTCCAGGAGTCACGACCGCACCTATGCTATCCGATGGAAAAATTCAACATTTCCGAATAATGACATGACATGACAGACACTGTAACTGGAGGAATGAGGAGCAATCGTATTGCAGAAGAATGAATAGTAACTTCTTTTGTGTTCCAAAATACACCCAACGGAGCGAGAAGATCGATCGTGGGTTTTTTTATAGCGTCCCTCGTGAATCCTGGAGTCAGAGCTCCTCCTTGCCGGCAGCGGTACCATGATGGTAGTTGGCGACCTCGTGGAAGAGCCTGATGTAAACCTCGCGTCCGCAGTGATAGATGGACTCGCGCATAAACTCGTTTGGGGCGTGCAGCAGGTTGTCGGCCTCCGAGAACCCCAACAGGGCGCTCTCCGCCCCGACCTTCTCCCTGAAGAGCTTCATGGCGGGGATGGTGCCCCCCATCTTGAGAAAGAGGGCTGGCTCCTTGAACGTGTCCTCCAGGACCTTCTTTGCGATGACCGAGCTGGGGGCGTCGAAGCCCACGGCGTACGGCTGGGCCTTGTCAAAGCTGAGTTGAAGATTGGGAGGGAGATAGGGATTGAAGGCATCGGTCAGCCCTACTCGACGAGAAAAGAAAATTGAGAGAGGAGAGCAACGCGATGGGCGTCTTACCTTCCACCGGTGAAGGTGAGCTCGGCGTAGTCCGGCGCGATCTTGGTGATGTGGTCCCGGACCAGCTGCTGAATCTTGCCGGCCTCCTGGTTCGCGACCAGCCTGCAGGCGATCTTCACGCTCGCCTCCTTTGGAACGATGGTCTTCACGCCGTCCCCCTGGAACCCCCCCCACAAGCCGGTGATCTCGAGAGTCGGCCTCACGGTGGTGCGCTCGTAGGATCCGAATCCGCGCTCGCCGGGGAAGGCTCGGACCCCGTCCTGGCGCATCCCCTGCTCGAAGAGCTCGTCCGGAAACTCCGTGTTGTCCTTCTCCTGCTGCGTCATAAGCGCGACGTCATCGTAGAATCCGGGAATGTTGACTTTACCGTCCGCGTCGTGAAGGCTGGCGACCATGTCGGCGATCACGTGGAGGGCGTTGGGCGCCGCGCCGCCGAATGTTCCGCTGTGCATGTCGCTGTTCGCGGTCTTCACCTTCACCTCCACCGCCGCGAGGCCCCTGAGAGAGGTGATGACTCTGGGCTGCTTCTCAGAGAGCTGGCCGCCGTCCGCGGAGAAGCAAAGGTCGGCGGCAAACCTGTTCTGGTTCTCGCTCTTGCTCAGAAAGTCCTCCAGGTTGGGCGACCCGATCTCCTCCTGACCCTCCAGCAGGTACTTCACGTTCACGGGGAGCTTACCTCCCGAGGTCTGCAGGACAGCCTCCGCGGCCTGGATGCTGAGCAGGACGCCAGACTTATCGTCGCTCGCGCCGCGGCCCTCGACCCTACCGTTCCTCGACCGGGCCTCGAAGGGCTCGTGATCCCACAGCTCGAAGGGGTCCGCTGGCTGCACGTCGTAGTGCGCGTAGATCAACACGGTGGGGGCGCCCTCAGCGTGGATGTAATCACAATACACTATGGGCTGAGCACCTGTCTCAAGGACTTCGACGTTCTCCAGGCCAGCCTTTCGGCACCTCCCCGCGACCCAATTTGCGGCCTTCCTCATGTCGCCCTCGTGCTCCGGTAAAGTTGAGATCGACGGAATCTTCACCAGCTCTATGAGCTCATCAACGTACTGCTGGTGTCTCTCCGTAGCATACTTGACGGCCTCGTCGATTTCGCCCTCCGCGGAGGCGAGCCCCAAGGACGCGAACGCAAAAACGACGACGACGCAAACACCCAGGGCGGCGATCGGCGCCATGCCGGCCATCCCACGCCTCACCATGTTCTCACCACCTCTTGCTTGTGCTGC
>Ga0160423_10001236_pt1 | contig 21394 bp, 13 predicted proteins | sample CRUFie14St8metaG_FD_108191 | JGI IMG/M metagenome (GOLD analysis project Ga0160423, IMG submission 108191) | Marine microbial communities from the Costa Rica Dome - CRUD Field 142mm St8 metaG | ecosystem: Environmental > Aquatic > Marine > Oceanic > Photic zone | place: Costa Rica: the Eastern... | reverse complement strand
CTTGATGATTTTTTCATTGGCCGGGTTAATGGTCTTCTCGGGTTCTACTCTCGTGACCGTTGATTCCGACACTTGATTCTCCTGAATTGGACCTTCCAGTTCGATCCAATCGACCCAAACCGCAGGAGGGTAGCCATAGCCATTTTCCTGCTTGATGCGATAGAACTCTTTACGATGTAAATTTCTGTCTTCAGGTTGGCGTTCCTGAATACCGAATTCACGTGGCGTGTCCGCTCCGATTTTCACAGTAGTTTCGATGATTTCCGGATTTTCTGTCGTGCCATTGACCTGGTGGCCGCTGATTGGTTTGCCTTCAAAGCCAGCCATGACTCCGTTGAGGCGTTGCGGGTGCCCAATCTGGATAAAATGTCTCTTTGGATCGGAGCCTTTCACTGAACCAGCCCGAACCCTGAGTTTGTAGGTGCCGGGCACAAGTTTATCTTTGGGCGGAGTCACATCAATCCGTTGAATTCCCCAGCCAAGCTTTAGGTAGGTACCACGATCACTCAAGGGAAGTTCTGCATAGTGCTTGAGGTAGGCATAGCTCCGTCCATATCCACCTCGATAGGAAAAAGATGCGTCGTTGGCATCTTTAAAACCGAACTTCTTAGGATCAGGCACCCCTTTGAGGAGGTTCGCGTTTTGGTAAAGTCTGATATTATCAGTCAGGTCGGTAAGTTTGTACTTCTTGCGAATCTGCTCGAGGGCTTTCTGATTCTCCGGAGTTAGAGCAACCTTATCAACTCCAGCCTTCCAGCCAAGGTAGCGTTCGTAGGTCTCCTCCATTTGCTTCATGTTTTTCGCGCTCTGAACGTTGACGGTGGTCTCAGGCTCAACCCGAAAAGTCTGCCCCGCGGTCTCCTTGATCGGACCTTCCAGCTCCATCCAATCGACCCAAATCGCGGGCGGCGTACCGTACCCGTTCTTCTGCTTGTGGCGGTCGAATTCTTCTCTGACAAGTTTTGCCGACTTGGGCTGGCGTTCCTGGATGCCGATTGCTCGCGGCGTGCGTTCCCCGAATTCAATATTGACCTCAATGATGTCCGGATTCTCAATGGTGCCGGATATCTGTTGCATGCTGAGCAGTTTGGTGAAGCCGGGTGAGGTTCCTTTGAGATTTTGGGGATGACCGATCTCGATGAAATGGCGGGAAGGATCGGAACCTTTGACCGCTCCGGCCCGGATTCTGAGCTTGTAGGTGCCCAAAGGAACGTCTTTCGGATCGGGGTGAAGGTCAAAGCGTTGAATCCCCCGTGAAAGTTGCAGGTAGGCCCCCCGATCGTTGTGAGGAAGCTTGGCGTAGTGCTTCATGTAGCTGTGATATCGCCGGTAGGGGCTGTACAAGGCGGCTACGGCATTGATTGGATCGCTGCCGCCATAGTCGCGCGGATCGGGGGCTCCTTTCAGAAGGCCAGCCATTTTATACTTGAGGACAGGATCGGTATCATAATTGGGATGCTTTTTACGAAGCTCGGCCACAATCTGTTGGTTCCCTGGAACTTTTGCGGCCTTGTCGACCCCTTCTTTCCATGGAAGCCATTTCTTCTGATATGTTTCCTCCAATTTTTTAACGATTTCCAATTTCTTCGGGTTTACGGATTCTTCAAGTTCTACCCGGAAAACCTTGGTGGGCTTTGCGCGAGTGGAGTGGCGGACGAAGGCTTCGTCAATCGCAGTCCGGCCAAGTCTCAAATACTGCTCAAACTGGTCCGAGGAAATAAACTGGGAAGCCCCAACCGTATCAAAAGTGCCGGTTCCTTCATCTGAAGGTAGCGATTCGACATTCAAGCTAACGCCAGTAAGCGATTCGATCGTGTTGTGGTATTCGCGGCGATTCAACCTACGCATGGTAATCTTACCGCCTGAATCAGAGAGTTTCCTCCGGGCAAGCACCATGGTTTGTGCTAAGTCATCCAAGAAATCGGCCTTCTCCTCATTCTTCGGTTGCTGTTTATTTTCAGGCGGCATCTCACCCGAATTCATGACGTCTAACACTTTCTGCCATAATCCTGCCTGCTCAAGGGTGTCCACTTTGAACGATAACGCCTCGAGGTTGACCTTCCCCTCTTGCGTTTTTCCATCGTGACAATCCAGACAATAGGATTCGATCAGGTCAAAATGCTTGGCCGGCAGCTCGACCAATATGTCCGCTGCCTCGGAAAGGCCAACCAGCCCCAGAAAGACTGTTACCGTTGAGAGCGATAATTTTCTCACGCCTGCAGTTCCTTCACCACCCCGGAACTATCGCCATGGCGCTCAGCCTGAATGCTCAAGCCTTGCAACATTGTCAGCCACACGTTGCAGAGCGGCGTGTCCTTGGGCAGGGCGAGGTGCTCACCCAGCTTCAGGTTGGCGCCGCCGCCGGTGAGGAGGGTCGGACAGTTGTCGAGATAATGGATTGAACTAATATTCGAACCAAAGGCCAATGCGGTGTGATCGAATAGGCTCGATCCATCGGCTTCCTTTGTCGCCTTGAGCTTATCGATCAGGCCGGTCAGCAATTCAGCGTGCACCTTGTCCCGCGCCTTGGAGGCCTCCATGCGTTCGCCGGGAGAATAGTGGCTGATGTTATGAGCGCTCAGAGTAACGCCCATGCTCTTCAATAATTCCTGACCGGGCAGGCGGTAGGTCAACACCCGTGTGCTGTCGGTTTGCAGGGCGGCCACGATAAGATTATACATGATCTCGATTTCGTCTCTGCCCTTCAGCCCGGGCGCAGGCTCGGCCATGGGCGCCTTGGCCTTGGGCACGTCGAGCCAGTCTTCGTCCTTGCCGAGGCGGGTTTCGATGTCGCGAATACCCTGGAAATATTCGTCGAGTTTATCGTTGTCGGTTTTGGTAAGCCCGCGCTGTACACGCTTGGCCTCCGTGAACACTGCATCCAACACACTGCGTTTCTCAGCAATAGCCGCCTGCCTTTGAGCCAACGGGAGGTCATCGGCCGAAAACAGTTTATGAAAAACCTGTAGCGGATCATTTATGCCTGCCACAGGTTTGCCGCGTTGATCCCAAGCCAGAGACAAGCCCGGTCCATGCCCCGAAGCGCTGCCATCACTACTATCCAACTGCATGGAAGCAAAGCGGGTGTCCCGCCCTAGATTCTGGGCAATCACTTGGTCCACAGAAATGCTGTTGGCCATGTTCTGACCGGGAACGGAGTAACGATTGGCGCCGGTCAGCCAAAAGGTGCTACCCCAGTGAGCTTCATTGCTGTACTGGTTGGAGCAACCCTGTAACACGGTGAAATCTTTTTTGTGCCGTGCCAAAGGTGCTAACCCTTCGGTTAATTTGTAGCCCGCCCCGGTGTCTTTTAAATCCGGATACCAGGTTTCCTTGGTCACCCCAAAACCAATCCCCATGAAGACCGCCCGCTTGGGAATACCATTTGTTGCTTTCGGGGCAGCCGAGGCAAACATTCGGAAACCTAAGGATTCCAATGCCGGTAACGCGATAAGGGCCCCAGTGCCACGAAGGAAATGACGACGATGTAGTTTGGTGCTCATGGTTTGATCAATTACCTTTTTTCAAGTTAAGCTGCTGCTAATTACACTCCCATATCCTGACCGAGTCGAAAATAATTTCACACTCAGGTCCGCCCTTGAAGGTAAATCTGTGCTTCCCGTTGGCCTTGGGGTTTATGATGGTGACCTTTTCATGCTCATAGGTTTTACCTTTGCCATTAACCACAATCCGAATCCTTCCTAATTCGTATTCGATTAACAGATCGATCCACTGATTTAAGGCTATCTCGGATTCGGGTTCCAAAAAGGATGGCCCATCTGGAAGTTTTATCCTGTGGCCTCCATCTTTTAAAATACCAAGATTAATCATGTGATGGCCGATCTGGAAAGAGGGGCGACCGGGAGTAAGTTCAGGCTTGGAAAACTTATAGCGTAAGTGACAAACGAATTTCTCCGGAATTCGGTTGATATGAGCAACTGGCTCGAGCCCGAGATGATGATCCCTTTTCAAAACCTCCATAGCCTCCTCTTTAGATTTGAAAAGAGGAGCAATGGTTAATTTTCCATCCTTGATGCTCTTTCCCTTAGGTTGCCCCCAGCGTTCCCGATTCAGTTCACCATCAAAATCATCGGAGTAGACCAGCTTTCCATTGTTAAATAGCTCGGACTTGAACTTGGGATCTTTGGCATGGAGTTGCACCGAAAGCGTGACGAGAAAAGTGAGCGACCAGAATTTGATGTTGTTTAAGTTCATGCTTTGAATACAGGTCCTAGAAACCCATTAGGATTGGACAATTGATTATCTCCGTGCATTTTTGTCTTTACGATCGTGCGTATAGGGCCAAGCCACCTCACTTCTTAAAAGCAGGATGCCTCGGATCGCCGGCAGAAATAAGATATGCCAGTAGATCGAAGACGTCATCTTTACTCATGGTATTGATTAGACCCGCCGGCATCATCGAAATACGCGAGGGTTCGATCGATGCCAGATCCTTGACATCGACAAGGGTATTCGAACTGGGGTTCATCATATCCGTATTTACTTGGTAGCGATCCTCACTGAGATTCATGATACGCCCACTGATCACGCTTCCGTCTTTCATTTTAAAATTGGTCGCTCCGTATTGGTCACTGATCTCCTTGCCGGGATCAATGATGGCCTCAAGCAGGTCATAGGCGCTGAACTTACCACCGGCAGCAGACAGATCTGGTCCGACCGCGCCCCCTTCTCCGTTAAAGCGATGACAGACGTAACACGCACCGGCACCAGCCATTTTTCTACCATTCGCGAAGTCGCGCCGGGATTTTACTTCAGCATTCAAATCGCCGGCGAAATCCTTCAACGTCCAGTTCTTCACGAACGATTGGGTCTCAAGCGTAAACTGAGGAATACTGCTCTTGGGTTGGGTTTGGATCAGTTTCTTGAGCGCAGGCGTCAGGTCCGCCTGAGGCACGGATTCCGTGGCATGCCTCTTTATGTCGGCCAGATAATTGGCGAGTCGCGCGCCGCCTTTGTAGTTCCCGGAAAGTACAAACCACCGGAAGTATGTCTCGCGCAGTTCAGGGGTCCAACCGTCCTGCAGGTAGCGGAGATTGAGGGCGTAGCCAATCTGTTCCTCTTGGCCGGATGCGTTCGCAAGCAACTTCATGCCTCGCTCAACGGCAAAGGGCGCATTTAAGAATGCTGCGATTGCGGATAGATCCCGGTTTTCTTCCGGCGTCCGAGCGGGGTAGATCCCATCAAGCCACTGGATTAATCTATCTTTTTCTTTCGGTTGCCCACCACGAGTCAATGCCAGGGTAACGCCGCGCAGTAGGTCGAGGCGTGTCTGGTGGGAGCTGGTTTGGTGGTAATTTATACTCATCGCCTTTTCAAAGATTTCCACCGCCGAGTTCGTCGCGTCCACGCGAGCAAGTGCGATCAAGGCGGCGGTAATAATGACCGGATTCTTTTCACCTTTGATACGGCCTTTCCAATTACCGACCTTTTGTTTCTCCAGCGCCGCCCGAGCGGCATGACGAATACCGCGATCGACTGAGCCCAATGAGGCCCAAATATGGTCTAGCTCGGACGCGCTTGCAGCAGCTGCATCCCGCTGTAGATGGGCCTCAAGTGAATGACGGTCCTGTCGTCCTAATTTGCCGCCTGGGACAGATCGCGCTGGCGCAGTGGATTCGTTGCCGATGTAGGTCACTCGATAGAGACCTGACTGAACGCGACGACCGCCAACCGTAAAGTACATGGCCCCATCGTCAGGGTTAATGAGCAGGTCCGTGATGGGTAAGGGCTGGGCGGAGGCAAACTCTTCAACGGTTGCGGTATAAGTGGAGCCCTTGGGTTTCAGGTGGACGGCATAGAGCTTTCCGTAGGACCAATCACAGGCAAAAAAGGCGTTCTGGTATTTGGCGGGGAATTTTGCGCCATACCCGAAACAGACACCGGTTGGCGACCCTGGGCCAACGTCAACCACGGCTCCGAAAGTGTCTGAGCAGAAATCCATAAACTTCCCAGAACCGGTTCGCCATCCATAGTCAGCGCCGTCAATGACGTGATTAATCCGCGTTGGGCGATACCACGGCGTATTGAGATCCCATTCCATGTCGGCGTCATAAGTGAACAGTTCGCCTTCGCGATTGAAGGCTGCGTCGTACTGATTTCGGAAACCAGTGGCAACAATCTCCCAGGTTTTTCCCTCGGGATCGATTTGGGCAATATGTCCAAGCGGGGCCTCGGCACCTTTCATGAAATGTTGCAGAGAGGGCAGAAGTTGATCTTCTCCCCACACTTCAGGAACACGGGAATGGGTATAATCAGCCGGAACTTTAGTTTGGTTACCAATGATGACGTAGAGATGTTTTCCATCTGGGGCAGGTATAATGGCGTGCGGACCATGCTCGCCGGCCGTATCACCCAGAGACTTAAGCTTAACGAGCTTGTCAAAGTTGTCGTCACCATCCGTATCAAGGAGACGATAAACGCCACACCCCATGGTGCTGCTGCGCGAACTAACCACCACATAGAGGCTGTCGAAAGCGTAACAGATACCTTGTGCATGGCCGATCTTCGGAAGCTTTGCGAGTTCCTCGGTCAGGGGCTTAGGATCCGTTCCCGTAATGCTTTTTCGGGCCTTGGCCCCGACAATCGAATAGGTGATGGGTTGGATACTTGCGGGATCAACGCGTTCGCCCACCTTAGGAATTGGAAACCGGTACAATCCGCCATGTTGATCACTGACAATCAAACGTCCTTTGTCGTCCTGACACATGGCGACCCAGGATCCCTGATCCTCTCGCGGCACGGAATACAGTAGCTCGATTTTGAATCCGTCGGGTAAACGAATCTGCTCCGGGGAAGTCGCACTGCGCTTGGCATCCGCAGAAATGGCGAAGTCTGGTAATACCGCAAAGAGAAGCCAGAAAACTGAAAGTAAGAATTTGATGAGAGTTGGTGAGTTTGTCATTTTCCAGTTCAGGTCCATTAAATTGAAGATTTCTGGACATAAAAATTATGAAAAACGTGAGTCATAGGGTAATTCACGCCAACCTTTTCCGACTCACGACGAACTTCTCATCGTATTCATAGCCCAATCCCGGTTTACCGGAGGGCTCGAAGTAATAGCCGTCGATTTTGATCGGTTCTTTAAAAAACTGGTTCCTGTTCAGACCTTTGGGTCCGGACGGGGTTTCTCTGTGTAGTTTGCTTGACCGTAGTACCATGCTTACTCCCCAGGCGTCGTCTGAATCGGAGCGGGGTAAGGAGCAGGCTTGGGGTTGGTGTAGGGCACGCGGTAACGCGGATCGGGCTGGCTGCCTTTCGGTGCGCCGGAGAGCGGCCAGGCGAATACTTCGCTCGCGTCCTGTTCGGGTTTATTCAGGCGCGGCAGCGAAGCAGACCACTGATCCAATAACTTCCGCAACCTTGTCGCGACCTCTGGGTCGGATTGCGCACGATTGGTCAACTCATACGGGTCCTCGGCGATGTTGAACAGCAGTTCCTGCCTATTCGAGCGCCATAGCTTCCAGCCGCCAACACGCACCGCCTGGGTCTGCCAGAACTCCCAGAACATTGGCTTTGGCCTATCAATCTTGCCCGCTTTGCCCGTCAATCGCGGCAGCAAATCAACGCCATCAAACTCGCCGGGGATCGCTCCGCCTCCGACCTTAAGCGTCGTCGCGGTGAGGTCGAGCGTCGTCACCATCTCTTTGATCAACATGCCCGGCATGATCTCGCCTTTCCAGTACGCGAACATCGGCACTCGGATACCGCCCTCGAACAGGCTGCCTTTCTCACCGCGCATCGGTACGTTGTTCGAGCCGTCCCAGACTCCGCCCTTCGTGCCGGGCGGTCCCCCAGGCAGTCCCGGTCCGTTGCGCCCCATCTTCGTCGGCGCGCCGTTGTCGCTGGCGAAGAGAATCAGCGTGTTGTCTTCGAGCCCGTGCGCGCGCAGCTTTGCCATCACCCCGCCGACCGCGTCGTCGATGGATTTGATTAACGCAAGGCCCATGCGACGTCGATCGTCCCGCCATTCGTCGTAGTGTGGGTAGTCGAGCTTGGGGAAGTTCTTGTAGTACGGGTCGGACTTCTCGATGAGCGGGATGTGCGGGCCGAAGAGCGACAGGTAGAGGAAGAACGGTTTGTCTTTGCTAAGCGTGATGAACGACTCGCCGTACTTGCCCTGGAGGATGACGCGGTTGGCGACGCCCTTGGGCAGGCCTTTCCTGTTCTGATGCTCCGAAGGCTTGCCATCGAGCGTGAGGTTGGCCTGGCCGCTATTCATCGAACCTGTCCAGTAGTAGTCGAAGCCGCGGGCGCGTGGGTCGAACTTCGGCTTGGAGGTGTTGAGCGGGCCAAGGTGCCACTTGCCGGAGAACCCGGTGACGTAGCCGAGCTCCTTCATCCGGTCGGCGATGGTCAGGAGAGGCCGGCCGGCCATGTCCGTACCTTCAGCGTAGGTGCGTGGCATGCGGCCCTCGCCCTCGCCCGCGTCGCAGGCATTGTGCGGGAAGCCAAACTCGTTCTGGATGCGCCCGGTCATCAGCCCGGCGCGTGACGGCTGACACTGCGGAGCCGAACTGTAGCCGGCGGTCATTAGTGCGCCGCCGCGGGCGAGCTTGTCCATGATCGGCGTATCAACGTGCTTGTCGATTCCGTGCACGCCCAGATCCGTGTAGCCGTGATCGTCAGTGTAGATGAGGATGACGTTGGGGCGGGCGGCGGGCGCGGCAAACGTGTGCGGCACACAAAGTGTCGAGGCCAACACTATGAAGCCCATCATGGTGGTCTTCATAGAGGCCTGGTGGGTGAGTAGGTTTCTTTCATGGGAGCACGCCTGCTGGAGCACGATGTGGGCTGAGCTCTCATTTTTCCTTCTTTCTCTGTTTCGCTGACGGAGATGGATCAATCACGGTTTCGAGATAAGTTTTAAGGCGTGCTCGTAGTTGCTTGGCTTTGTCAGCCTGTGTCGTGAATAGATCATTCTTTTCGGCGATGTCCTCAACTACATTGAAGAGTTTGGACGATTGAATTTCACGCTTAGCATTTATCTTTGCCAGCAGCTTCCATTTGCCGGCCCGAATAGCCGCCATTCGCTGCCGAGGCCGGGAGAAAATCAGACCATCAATCGGGCGTTTCACCGAATCGGTTTCCGGATCGGAAAACAGAGGGACAAAGCTTCCGCCATCGAGTTCTTTGGAGAGATCATCTTTCCCGCCTGCCAATGCATAAAAGGTAGGTAGAAAGTCGTAGCCTACCACGGGGACGCGACAAACCGATCCCGCTTTGATTGAAGGGCCTCGAACTATTAAAGGTACACGAATGCCCCCTTCGAGCAGAGAATGCTTAGCCCCGGACAAGGGAACGTTCGGCGCGGGGCTCTTAGGGTTGCCGCCGGGAACGATGCCGCGCCCGCCGTTGTCCGTCGTGAAAACCACATAAGTGTTTTCAGAGATTCCAAGAGTATCCAATTCGTCCAGAAGCCTGCCAATGCCGCTGTCCAGTTCTTCAAGCATGCCGGCCCAACCTTGTGAATAAGCCCGATCAGGAGCGCCCTTTTTTATATACTTTTCCAATGAGGCTTGCCGCAATTCCGTGCGCAAGTGCACGGCATAGTAGCTGACCTGCGCATAAAAAGGTTTACCGGCTTTGGTTTGTTTCCGGATGAATTCGATCGACCGATCCGTGACTGAACCAGTCCGTTTGGGATCTGCGACGATGTGGGCTGGCTGCATCTTGTCTGCCATGCCTCCTGTGACATTTCCGGTGTGCCCGTCGCTTACGTCGTAGCCGCACTCCTCCGGAGAAGAGATCATCTTCTCTCCCCACTTTCCGAAATGGGCACACTGATATTTAGGATTCGCCAGTTTTAGTGCTCGTGGCAGCGTCATATGATCAGCCGGCACCCACTTGCTGGCGAATTCCGTTCCAGAACGAGCGGCACTCGTCCCGCAGAGGATGCTGCGCCGGGTCGGGGTGCAAAGCGGAGCGGGTGAATAGCCTCCAGTAAAACGCATTCCCTCTTTCGCTATCCGATCCATCGCCGGAGTATGAAGATAGCTGGACCCGGTCTGTGGATTGTCTGGATCCATCAAACCCGACCGCTGACTCCAACCCTGATCATCGGTCAGAATCAGAATGATGTTGGATGAATCAGCCTGGAGGGCTGCAGTAAACCCAAACAGGGTGGCTAAAAGGCAAGAGAGTTTTTTAATCATCTATTCTCCACTTTGTTCGGATCCCACCAACCGTTCATCCTGGCCTGCAGCTCGGAAACCACTGCTGCATGCTCCTTGGACAGATCCTTAGTCTCGTGAGGATCCGCCAACAGGTCAAACAACTCCTGATTCTGATCGGGGTACTTTCGGTTGTGACCGCCCGCGTTTGGCCTCTCCTTCGGCAGGGGATCCTGGTAGGTGATGAGCTTCCATTTTCCCTGGATGACGGAGCGGGTCCACAAACTTTTGCCAGGCTCGTGAGCCGAAATCATGTTGTGGGAGAAGTTGTTGAAGAAAATGGCTGTTCGGTCGGAAACGGCCTCATTATCAAGCAGATTGATTCCGGGCATCGCCTTAGGAATCTTGATTCCGCAGGCGGTGAGAATAGTCGGGACCAGGTCGATGTTGCTAGCCAGCTTCACCTCCTCTTTGTGCGCTTTGATCCTCGCGGGCCAACGAGCGATGATCGGTGTCCGGATTCCATTCTCGTAAGGGGACGCCTTGCCGAACTCATTCCAGCCGTTGTCGGCCAGGTAGAGCACCATGGTGTTGTCGTCGACACCCTTGTCCTTGAGGTTTTTCATCAGGTCGCCGCAGGTTTCGTCGAGCCATTCCACCATGGCGTAGTACTTGGCCTTTTTGGCCGGCTGAACGTCGGCGTATTTGTCCATAAGACGCTTCGGCGGGTTGTGGGGCGTATGCGGCAGAAACGGCGCGTACCAGACAAAGAAGGGCTTCTCACTCTCGATCGATTCATCCATGAAGTCGTAGATGGGCTTCATGGTTTTGCGGCCTATGTCGAGGGACTTTCCGCCGTGTCGGCCCGTTTCTCCGTTGTCGTGGGTAAAGCCAGCGGCAGCAGGTTTCCCCATCCAATATTTTCCGGTATGCATGGTGTTGTAACCGGCATCAGCCAATAACTTCGGCAACATGGGGTTCTCGAAGAAACGATCGAGCCAGACGTCGCGATCCTTTCCTTTGACGGGATCGTTGCCGGTGATGCCGTGCTGATGGGTGTATAGCCCCGTCAACATGGTGGCCAGGGATGGACTGCAGAGCGCGGTGGTGACGTAGCCACGGGTGAAGGTCAGACCTTCCGCGGCGAGTTGGTCGATATGGGGGGATCGAATCTTTTCATTGCTCAGGAATCCGTAGTCGGTCCAGGCATGATCATCGCTGATGATGAGAATGACGTTCGGTCGCTCGGCCAAGAGCGACACCGGAGACAGCAAGGCGAATAGAATAAGATATGTGAAGGTTTTCATGAGATTTCTCTGGGTATGTTTAAAGGGTCCAATTCCGCTGCGTCTAGGTCGGTTCATTTTGCAGGGGATTGCTGGATGGCTATTCTTCCAGGATGGTTTTGATGAAGCCGGCTAACTCCTCCACGGAGATGCCGCCGGATTTGTCCTTGTCTGCTCTCTTGAGGAAGGTTTCGATGTGGGCGGTGGAACCGAGAAAGGCAATGAATTCCTCCTTGTTGAGAGCGCCATCGGAATTGGCATCAAATTCGGCGTGCCACTGGGCGGGAGTTTTGCGGGAGATACGATACCACTTGATGCCTTTGAGCCTGGATTCGAATTCCTTGAGATTCAGAGTTCCTGATTTGTTCCTGTCGGATTTTCCAAACCCAATCGGACCATGTTTGGGGGAACGGTAAATGGCGGTGGCGTATTCGACATAGGAAACCTCGCCGTCGCTATTGGTGTCAGCCATCTTGTGCAACTCAGCGGCCGTCATCTTGAGCATCTCAGCGCTGGGTTTGAGCTTTTCCTTCGGGATCGGAAGCGTGACCCAGAGTTGATTGCAGCGCCCCTTGTCATCGACGTGTGCGCGAGTGACGAAGCCCGGCTTGATTTCCTTTACCGCGTCCAGGAAGCTGACGTAGGCGATGTTCGTCTTGTCGTGGATCGTGAAGGTCTTGCTTTTTCTGCGGTGATTGACGGTGACGTCGTTGCCGTCGACGGCTTCGACGATACCGGAAAGGATCTCACCCTTTTTTTCTTGGGCGGCAACTTCGCTCGCTGCCAAGATCAGGCAGAAAGCAACAAGGATGAGTGTCAGATTGGTTTTCATAAAATTGATTTTTTGGCGATGATTAGGACCAGTTATTACTTCGATTGAAACTGCTTGGCTTGCACGAGGGCGTGGACGAATTCACGCAGGGCGTAGTTCTTGTTTTTGGCTGAGCTCATGATGCCCATCGCAAGGTCTTCATCGGTGAAGCCGAACGGGCGACCGAGACCGTACTCGATCAGGGCTTCCGTGAAGCCATGGGCGAAATCCTCCTGATGTTTGGTGGCAAACAACTCACGCAGTTCAAAGAAGTCAGCAAATGCCGGTCCGTCGTGGAATTGGCCGGAGGTGTCGATGGGGGTGCCGGTTCTACTGGGCACCATATTGCCTTTTCTGTTCTTGGTGTATCGGTATTCCTTGCTGCGCCATTTGCCGGCGGCGTTGAAGTTTTCCAGGCCAAAGCCGATGGGATCGATCTTGCGATGGCAGCTGGCGCACTGGGCTTCCTCCATGTGGGCGGCGAGTTTCTGCCGCTTGGTGAGGGGCTTGTCGTCGAGGCGCGAAAGCTGCGGCACATTGGCCGGTGCCGGGGGAGGCGGCGAGTGCATAAGGTGGCGCAGCACCCAGGACCCGCGCTCAACCGGGCTGCTTTCGATGCCGTCGCTGCCCATGGCATGGATCGCAGCCATTCCCAGAAGTCCACCGCGCGGCGAATTTTCCGGAAGGCTGACTTTGCGGTAGTGATCGCCAACCACGCCGTTGAGTCCGTAGTGAGCGGCCATGAGACCATTGACGACGACGTAGTCGCTCTTGAGAAGGTTCTGTACTTGTCCCTGATCCTTCGACCGCAACAAGTGGAGGATCGACTGGTAAACTTCTTCCCGCGCTGCCGCTCGCGTGCTTTCATCGAATTCGCGATGTCGGGCAACATCGAATTGGAAGAAATCCAAACGCTTCATGTCCAGCCACTGATGAGCGAGACCGGAAACGAAGTGGTGCGCTCTCGGGTCGTGAATGAGGCGATCCACTTGAGCACGTAAGACAGCAGGGTCACGCAGCTGCTTCGCTTTCGCCAACTCCAATAGCTGGGAATCGGGCGGTGAACTCCATAGGAAATACGACAGTCGCACTGCCAGTTCGAGATCATCCAGGGCACGAGGCACACCGTCCTGACCGGACTCTTTCATGAAGAGAAACCGGGGAGACGCCAGGATCATGCTGAGCGGGGTGCGAATCGCGATGTCGAACTTTTGATCAATCACCAATCGGTTTTTGTAGACTTCGACGAGGGAGTCGATGAATTCGGGCGTGGGTCGGCTTTCTCGAAATGCTTTGACCGCGAACTGGTGAAGGATGTTCCTGGCCCGATTCAACTCCGACGGAGATCCTCCGGCAGGGTTGGCGTCAAAGATCGCCTCAAGCGGACTAGGTTGTCCCTGTGGCAACGGGCCTTCGATCTCAACCCAGTCGACCCAGATTGAGGGGGCATGGCCATAACCATTTTCATTCATCAAGGGGTTGAAGAATTTCTTGAGTAAGGGGCCCCACGCAGGCTGACGTTCTCTAATCGCAAACTGCCGTTTCGTATCCTTGTTCACCGTCACCTGGGTTTCGATCAGTTGTGGCTCGGCCGGTCTGCCGGTCACGTGCAGCGCCTTCAGGGGGAAGCCATCCAGTAGCCCTCTGGAAACCGTCTCGGGGTGACCCAGTTCGAGGAAGTGACGAAACGCCGGGGCCTTGTTGGTGACCCCTGCCTTGATTCGCACCGTGTAGGTTCCGACAGGCATATCGTTGGGCGGGTTTAGGACGACCATGGTGGAACCGGCCGTCAACTGAATCCAGGTCCCTGTATCATTGTAGGGAAGATCGGAGTAGTGCTTACTGTAGGAAGCATACTTGGGAAAGAACTTCGCGGCATGGCCAAAATTCGGGAACCCAAAGTCCTTCGGGTTGGGCGCTCCTTTCAGCTTCTTAAGGTGAGGGCCAATTGCACGGTAAAGCTGCCCGCGGTTACCCTTGGTGCCCAACCGTGCTTCGAAGCCTTTGTTCTCTGGTCGAGCGAGCGCCTTGTCCATTTCCGCATCCAGTGCCGCATAGCGTTTCAGGTAGTCGTCATTTCGTTTGACTCCCTGTCTCAAAGCGACATTGAGCGTTTTTTCCGGTTCCACGCGATAGACGAAAGGCTTGGCACCTCGAGCAGCTCTTCGTTCATAGAACTCATCGATGGCGTGGCGTCCGAGTTTCAGATACTGCTCGAACTTGTCACTGGAAATAAAAAGTGAAGATCCGACCGTATCGAAGTCCCCGGAACTTCCATCATCGGGAAGGAGTTCCTTACCGAGTCGCACACCCAGCAAGCTCTCGATAGTGTTCTGGTAGTCGCGCTTGTTGAGCCGCCGCATGGTGATCTTGCCACCCGAATCACCGAGCGCCTTACGGGCGGTCACCATCGTGAGCGCCAGGTCATCCAGGAAATCCGCCTTCTCCGCTTGTTCGGGCTGCTTCTTCTTTTTCGGCGGCATCTCCCCGGAGTTCAGGGCATTGAGGACTTTCTGCCAGGTCTCCGCCTGCTCGATCGTTTCAATATCAAATGAAAGGCCTTCGAGATTGACGCTGCCCTTCTCGGTATCGGCATCGTGACAATCCATGCAATAGGCATCCAGAAAGGCCGCGTGCTTTTCGGGGAATGCGACTCTTGGTTTGGTGACGGAAGCAGTTGCCATCTGGGCTTCGTCCGCATTGGAAGTTCCTTGCGAATCGTCACTGGGGACACCTTGCGAATGGTTGCCTTTGTTTTCCTCCCCGCAACCGGTCAGCAAGGTGACGAAGCACACCGCAAACATCGTGCCAAGGGTAAGGCGTGTAGGTTTCATAGATCGTATAGGGCTTATTGATTACGCCTGCAACTGCGACACCACGCCCGTGCTGTCGCCGTGCCGATCCACGTCAACACCGACACCCTGCAACATAGTCAGCCAGACATTGTTCAGCGGTGTGCCTTCATTGAGCACGAGGTTCTGCCCCAGTTTGAGATTGGCACCTCCACCGGAGATCAAGGTGGGTGGGTTGTTGAGATAATGAATCGAGCGAATGTTGGAACCAAAGGCCATCGCAACGTGATCAAACAGGCTGCTGCCATCGGCTTCCTTGGTGGCTTTTAACTGATCGATCAACCCGGCCAACAATTCGCTGTGCGCCTTGTCCCTCATCCTGGATGATTTTTCCGTCTCTGAACCGGGGCGATAATGACTCACGTTGTGAGGGTTGCCGCTCGCTCCGATACTCGACAGCAGGCGTGACCCGGGTTCGCGGTAGGTGATGACCCGTGTGTTGTCCGTCTGTATTGCGGCAACCATGAGCTTGTACATCATCTCGATTTCGCTGCGCCCTACCAACGCGACATCCGGTTCCTCCAGAGGAGACTTTGATTTGGGCACGTCCATCCATTTCTCCGATTTGCTCAACCGGGTTTCGATGTCGCGGATGCTTTGAAAGTACTCGTCCAGCTTGTCGGTATCACTCTTCGTCAAACCCTTCTGCATATCCTTTGCCTCGATCATTACGGAATCCAGGATACTGCGCTCCTCCGCCAACATTGCCCGACGCTGGGCAATCGGTAAATCATCTGCTGCAAAGAGCTTGAGGTAGGTTTCCATCGGGGAATTCCACGCCGAAAGCGGTTTTCCACGTTGGTCCCATGCCAGCGAATTCCCAGGACCATGCCCATTCCTGTCGTTGGCGTCACTAGCCAATTGAATGGAGGTGTAGCGGGTGTGCTCGCCAAACTGCGCGGCGGCAACCTGGTCGGCCGAGATGGTATTGGAAAAGGACTGCCCCGGTGTGCCATATTTATTCGCCCCGGTTAGCCAGAAGGTACTACCCCAGTGTGCCTCCCTGCTGAATTTATGCTTACATCCTTGGACAATGGTAAAATCCTTTTTGTGCCGAGCCAATGGTTTCAGCCCCTCGGGAAGCTGGTAGCCCGCCCCCTTGTCCTTCATATCGGGAAACCAGGTTTCCGAAGTGACGCCATAGCCAATACCCATGAACATCAGCCTTTTCGGAGGCGTTGTGACGGCAGCCGAGGCAAAGCGGCGGAAGCCCATGGATTCCAATGAAGGCAGTGCGATTAACGCACCTGCTCCGCGGAGAAAGTGCCGACGATTGAATGACGTTTTCATGTTTGTTCTCGCAGGTTGTGTGTCATTCATTCTATTTCGACTCCTGTTTGATGGGCAGCAGTTGCAGAGCATCCAGAATCACGAATCCGACGGTGTTGGAGTTGGTGATCTGAATGACCGTCTCTGTGTCCGCCACAAGATCCACCGTGTCGACCGGACGAAAGTGTTTGCCATTGGGAAGTGAAACGGTTTGGTCGACCACGAAGTCCTTGCGATGAGATCCCGACGAGACACTGAAGGGAACATTCTTCGCTCGTGTTTCGTGAGCCGAGTAAGCCATCAGCAGTTGATAGCGACCGGACTTCGGCGCCTGGAATCGAAAGGTTGCGGTAGCTTTACCATCGCCTTTTGTCCTGTCGTCTTTCTTCCCACTGTAGATGTATCCCAGCCCAATATGTGGTTTGAAACTGGTTGAGCGTAACCAGTCGCCTTTCAGCTTCGCATTCGCGTCGTCGAGGACGATCCCCGGAAGTGACTTTGGATTGATCGATACTGAATCAGAGGCCTGGGTCACGCTTCGGATTACTCGCGCCGCCGGAGCTTCAGGCAGATCGGGCAAGTCCCCTGGTTCGCGATATTGATAAACGAGCTGCGCCGCCTCACCCCGCGTAAGGTCTGCATCTGGATCGGAAGGCGCGGGGACTTGCTTCTTAAGCAACCCGGAAAGGATTCTGACTGCCTGGGCGCAGCTTACCTTTTTATCCGGGTGTGCGAGGGCGGTCTTAAAGTCCTTGCTCGGTTCAAAGTCAAGAAACGGCTGTTTGGATTGCGTTGAGTAATCGTAGAGCGTTTCGATGTATTTGAAGGCGGGATGCCCGCGCGGCACGTCTGTGAAGTGTGAAGCTGTAATGCTGAGCGGAATCTGAAGTCCATTCACAGCCATTTGGGAAAACTCGCCCATGGTGATCGGTTCATTGGGGCGAAAGCGGTAGGCGTTCATTTCCAGACTGCCCAAACCTTTGGATTTCGCGGCCGTGTTGTAATCATCGATATCCGGTCCGATCACTGCGCCGAGCAGACTTAGCTTCTGCGCCGCGGTGAAAGCGGGCGCATCTGCGGGGAGGTCTGTGTAGAATAACAGGATGCATCGCTGTCTTAAGAGTTCATCCTGAATTTGCTTAACGGGGACGTCTTTGAGTTCCTGCTTGTTGTCGATCGCCAGGGCGGCGGCAACACCCGCAGCCTGTCCCAGCGCGGACCATACAGGCTCCATCCGCACGCTGCACATGGCAACGTGCGTACAGGAAATACCCACTGGGAAAAGGATGCCGTTGTGCTGCTTGGGCACCAGCGTGCCGTAGGGAATCTGGTAGGGGCCTGTTGCATCATGCAGGTGAAGCGTGCCTTCGGCGGCGCCTTTTCCGTAAGGTGGTTCGTTTCGGCCGTCGGGACCTTGCACACGGTGTGCATCGATTCCATAGACTCCAATGGCAACTGAATCCGGAAGCAGTGGCCCGCGAAATCCGTCTCCGCGAAGATCCTTGTGCAGATCGCTTTCCGTTAAGGTGTAGAGTCCTTCGATGCGGCGACCCTGGCGAACATAGAGGCGGTACGGGAAGTTACCGTTGTCTTGAAACTCATCGTCGGGAAGACCGATGTTGGGTGAACCTCCTTTGGTCTGGATGTAGTAGAGGTAGCCAAGGTCATGGTTGCGGTAGATTTTTTCGATCTCGACGCGTTCCTCCCAGTCGGCCAGGACCCAACTTGTGCCGTGTCCAACTAGGTCGCCTCCCCAGTTGATTCCTAACAGGTCAAACTTTCCGTTCGGGATGATCGGCTTGCTGTTTCGGTTCCAGTTGTACTTGCCAGGGTCGTAGCCGGGCGGCGGTTCCTTCATGCGATAGGGATGGTCGGGCCGGCCGTAGTCCTTTGCAGTGATTCTATAAGTAAAAGCCTGTGATCGGTGGTCAGCTACACCGGTACTCTCGGGAAGGATCGTGGAGGGAAGTGTTTCCTTCACCCCGCGGAAATAATTCGTATAGATGCGTCCGGCGTGCGGCTCTTCTTTAGAGCGGGCTTCGCGTCCGATGCGATAGGGAATGTCCGCATATTCCGCCAGGTCTGCTTCATAGGTCGCATCGATAATCACCTTGCCGCTGTAACTATATTTTTTCCCAAGGGTTCCTTTGTTGTCTCGCTCACGTGTGACCACACCCGTGACACGATCGTCCTTCATTTCCACGTCCATGGCCACTTCGTTGAATCGCATTGCGATCATAGGGTGTTCGGCAACCATTTCCGCATAAATCCTGGCGGCCGTATGCGGCTCCCATGCCCGCCCCTCAGCGATATTCCAAGGGCTACGCAGGTTTTGTTTCATGTGCGCCTGCACTAAAGGATCATCCGCCAGCTCTGTGCGGTGAAAGGCTTTTACGCGTTGACGGAATTCCTCCATCACTCCGCTGTTTGATTCCACATACTTGTCATCGAGTCTCAGCACGCCCGAAGAAAGTACGCCTCCGAGGACGGGCGCCTGCTCGATGATGATCACTGTTTTGTCGGCACGCGCAGCAGCGATGGCCGCTGCGACTCCGGCAGGTGTACCGCCGATGACAACGACGTCGTAATCGTTATCCTCACTCACTTGTCCCCATTTGATGCTGATTTGTTTGTCTGTGGGTTTGATCTTTTGCGCGGGAGTGACGGATGCCCACCCCAGAAGCGCTAGTGAGAATAGGCACATGATGCCAAGTGTTCTTTTCATATTTGAGAATTCGTTTCGTTTATCGGCTGACAACTTCAACCGGCAGTTTCGGTTGTTTGATCACGGTGAGTTGAACGTCGTCCACAAAGAAACCGCCTAACGGAACAGGCGTCTTGGAGTTGTAACCCGCGGTGGCGGCCACTGCGATGAGGGCAACCGTCGCATCCGATTCCAGGATGCAGGAGGCGGAAATGGTCGCCGCGGCGCTTCCCGGTTGGAGCTTGATGGATTTCTTCCCCAGCGCCTCGGCCTGCCGAACCACCTGGGGCCAAGTTTCACCAATCGTCTCGGGCTCTCCCTGAAACAGAAAGATGCGGAGGGTTGCTTTAGGATTGCTTAGCTCGTTATCGGAAAGAGATGCATCACGTCGAAAACGCGCTGAGAGTTTGAGAGAATAATTTCCCTGTGTTTGCTCTGCTTCCAACTTTTGGCGCAGGGCAGTGAGGTCGACCAACTGGAATACGGAGCAGTTGGAAGCAATGCCATCGGGAGTGCCCTTCACATTCGCGGTACGGACAAATCGTAGAATCTTGTTTCCATCCGCCTCCTTGACCACCTCGGCGGGATTACCGGCCCATTCACCGAAGCGGACCGGAAACTGTGTCGGGGTCGGTCCTTCGGCCATGGTTTCGAAATCACCGTGGGCTATGTCGAACACCTGAGCTTCCACCTTGGGCGAATCGATTGCCCAAATCATGCCTACTCCGAGCAGCCCCACGAACATTCCCGCTACCAAACCCGCCGCGATCTGGCGGGGCCAAGCAAACTGCCCGACCTCCTTTTGCTGTTCCGGCGCAGCTGCTTTCACCTTCGGTTCTGATTCCACGTCCAAGGCCAGCGTTTCATCGGCCAACGCACCGTGTATCTGTGCGGCCTTGAGATATTGCGATCGCACCTCGGCATCGTCCTCAATCCCGGTGGAAAGCGCCTGCGCCTCCTCCTCTGTCGTTTGCCCGTCCAGATGCTTCTGGATGAGTGTGTTCCATTCTTGAGAAGGTCTCATATAATTTCCTTTCTTATCTGCCTCTGAATACACGTCTGCAAATCGATGCGTGTGCGTTGGATTGCCTTGTAAACTGCCTCAACCGACCGACCGCCTTGTTCGGCAAGCCACTCCACACTTCGGTTCTCGTGATAGTATCCCTGAATCAAGGCATGCTGTTTCTCACCAAGTTTTTGCATACAGGTGGCCAAATGCCGTTCTACCTCAACGACAAACCCGGACTCTCCAGGAATTTCTCGTTCCAGCACCGCCATCGCCTTCTCGGAAAGCTGAGCTCGACGCTGTGCACGCGCGAGAAAGCGCCGTGTCTCAATCCGCGCAAACCCCATCGCCCAATTCACGAACGGCCGTTGCGAGTCATAAGAGTCAAATTGCCGCCACAAAGCCACCGCCGTCTCCTGCAGAATATCCCGGGCATCCGTACGGTTCGGCACCATCACAAGAACCGAACGCAACATCACCGGCTCCGCCTCTAGAAGCAGCCGCGTGAAACGCTCGTGGTTGTTTTGATGATCCATGGTCGTTTTGAGTAGCCAAGCCAATTTCTATACAGGTCCGCGAAACAGTCCGAATTTGGACAAAAAAATACTAGGGTTATTTTCAGGAGATTACGGGGCACTTTGAAACTTCCTGCAGATAATCTCAAATTCCAGGCTACCTTTAAGGGTAATCCTAAGCCCAAGCTTATCATTGGGAGAGCCATCGGGGACTTGTGATGCTCGTAGGTTCCATCATGGTTGACGCCCTTTCTTCCCTAACCTAATGTCCGTCGCCCATGTCCGCCTCGACTACCATTTTAGAAGAAAAACTTCACGAGTATCCCCAACAAGACGTGATCGATGGATCCGGTGGAGGATCCGCGGCGGTTCTAGATGACTGCCTGAACCAGAACGGCGGAGTGTTGCAACTTCTGCACCGTTACGCCGGCCGAACATTTTGTACCCCCGGAAAACGGATTCGCCTCGATGAAAAGTCCTACTATCCGGATTACATGGGAGGTACGGGGCTCGATGAACTCTGGATGTGCTGCACTGCTCCTATCGTGACGGGAGTCATCGATACGCGCACGGGCAAGGCCCCGTTCCGCGAAGGGGAAGCCCACGTCCTTACTCCTGACGGCCAAGTCATCTCGCTGCAGGATTTAATCCTCGCCAATTCGAAAGCGGTTATGGGGGAGAAGGTCACGGCCTTTGCCGAAGAAATGTACGGTGACCCTACCTGGCCGATCGTTTCCAAGAAGTTCGACAACTTGAACCCGATCCCACATCACCTCCACTGGTCGAAGTGGGAAGTCTACGACATCAACTCCTTCGACAAT